>Ga0315547_1002573_pt1 | contig 12675 bp, 12 predicted proteins | sample SalMarSW160240MG_2_FD_202542 | JGI IMG/M metagenome (GOLD analysis project Ga0315547, IMG submission 202542) | Salt marsh sediment microbial communities from the Plum Island Ecosystem LTER, Massachusetts, United States - Salt Marsh Sediment SW1601-240 ... | reverse complement strand
TTTCTTCAAAAAAGCGAATATAGTTCTCCCAGTACCAGCCGCCTCCCCACATACCATGGACCATAAAAATTGATTCAGTCATGATTCTCTCCTAATTGATTAACCAGCTACGTCATTCGGCATAACGCCGCAAATCACCAGCGACAAAAATCAAAGCGACGAAGGAGCGGCGCTTTTTGTCGTCAGAGTGAATTTGCCTTGTTATACGCACCTTTTATAGGTCCTTTACTGCCTTATCTCTGTTACTACGCCATTCCTAAAGATGATGGTAGTAAAGCGATAGCCGGCATAACTAGTAATGTATCCCCAGCTTTCTAAGTCCTTGGTTGCTTCCCGGCGCTCGGGGTCCTTACCCATAATTTGGCGGACCTCCTCTAGCGACTGCCCCAGGTTTACCTTTCCAATGACACTTGAATTCTCTGCAGCCCTTAGGCATGCCTGCTGGTCTTTGTGAAACCCTTTGCAGGGACCAGAACTCTGGTAGTGGCCACTAACCCCACAACCATTTAGCAATAGGACTGCTGCAATTAATACGATTTTTCTTCTCATATCTATCCTCCTGCTCATCGAAGTAATATCGAAAAAATGTGATATAAGCGTACAACGAAGAAGTCAGGGGCAGCCAGGGCTTCCTCTGACTTGATATATTGATAATTTATAAATTTGCATCAAAAATCAAAAACGGCTCATCCCTGGCTGTCACCTGAACTGACAGGTTATGGCAGTCCCTGTTACTTCTGCGATTAAGATCATACCACGAATAGGGAGACGAATTTACTGACCACACTTATTAAATCCCTTACATCCTCTTTCCGTGGCTCTGTTGTACGTGCGTGGTCACAGCCGTTGCGAATATCTCCCATCCACTGGATTTTTCGCCACTGTGCAACATCATATACACCGCCGTTCTTCAAGAGATCGTTGAGTTTGGAGATTCCCGCGCTCTTTGTATACTTGATGGGCGGATGATGTCTGTCGCAGAGCAGTTTGAGATGCCGCTCGAGAAGTACGCCTGCAATCCCGCCGGCAGCCCTCACGAACTGAGATTTAAGCAGCACTTTGGCCTCGGACAGCTCATCACGTACATATGCCTGTGCCACCGCCAACTCAACATCATAGAGGCGCGCATTCATGTAAGCAGGAATACTATCAACTACAGATTGCATATGAGAAATGCGAGACGCCAGGGTCACTTGCATCTCGAAAGTCATGTTGTTTGATTCTAACAATCGAATCATGGGGGTGGGAGCATCCTTGGCCCCCTTAATCCCCTCGTGGAGTGCGATTACCTCGTTGGTGCGACTGGGCATATTCCCCTCTACGAGGGCCAGTGCACCAGAGTACCATTCGTGATAGTCACGTATGAAATCGCTTGGAATCAACGTGGATGCAGGCACTTCGATGGTCTCATGCAAATCGAAAACAAAAGACCTTTCTTCTTTTCTCGCATTGGTCCGTTTGGGCCGCTTGTCCTTCCAGCCAAACGTCTCAAGCGCTTTCAGAAGGTCGTCTGCACTCTTAACCTGCTCAGCGCACCTCTTATAAATCACTTGGATAATGGATTCCACGATTTACCTTTATGTATTATTCTTGTTTGTTTCCGATGTCATAACCAAAAGCTAACCCGCAAGCGGCGCCGTACAGTTAAACTTTGGAGAAGCACCTATCTTGCCTTAACCTCTGAAATCCGAAAATCGCGCCAGGCTAGCTTGTCGGGTTGAGCAGAATGTTAGATTTTATTTGTCAATTTATTAAGATTGAGTATGATTTCAGGTTTCTCTTAATCTCCGATGGATTCTCAAATAACACAGTATTCATACCTACATTTCTTGCACCTTCTATATAATCAATTCTATCATCTATGAAAATTGCTTCACTATATTTGACGTTTAGTTCATTCACAGTAACTTCGTAAATTCTACGTTCTGGTTTTCTTGTTCCTACACTACAAGAGAAAGTTAATACATCAAACATTTCATAACCGAGTTCATAAAAATATTTCATCGCAGGTTCTTCAGCATTCGATAAGAACGCAGTCTTATAACCGATATTTTTCAAATAAGTTGCCAGCTCAAACATCTCTTCTTTTGGAGAATACACATATCTAAATGCTTCGCCCCATAAAGAATTACTGCTTGGAAGCGCAATCTTCAAATCTTTACACACTCTCTTCCAGAATTCGACTTCGGGAATTAATCCCATTTGGAATTCTGGAAGATGCAATTTGTGAGCCGTTTCAAAATCCTCCGAAGGAATCCCCAAGTTTCGACTGCAAAATGACACTAAACCAGGAGTTGGATCGTCAATTAGAACGCCTCCCCAATCAAAAATAATTGCTTTAATTTTAGCCATTTTTAAACATATTCAATGTTATAATTATTATGAATAGATTTAGGACTAAGAAAGTGATAAGTATGACTGTTGTAGCTTTTATTCTTGGACGGTCAAAAACAGGGATCATTTCACCAAAGCTATCTTTTAAATGTAATTCAATTTTTTGGGTCGAGCCAATTATCTTTTTAGAATTTAAGATGTGCCTAAATAGTGCATAGAGCATAGCAAAGTTTAGTATAGATAATATCAATAATGGTTCGGGCTTATCTTTAAAAAAATTATAAGCAACAAAATTTAAAGTAGCTAGGGCAGTTGGAAATTGCCATATTAGAGAATTGTAATATTTTAACTGCTCAGTACATAAACTATAAAGTTTAAGTAGTTCTTCTGTATTATATGAATTACTATTCACTCATACACCTCCCATATATAATCGATTTAATCAGCGGCCCGGCCCTTTGGGACCGCTGAGTTTACAGGTTCGGCAGAGCCGATTTGCTATTATTTCGAAAAAAATGGCGGGGCGGGGGAGGATTCGAACCTCCCCGCAATCGCTCTCATATTTAAACAACGCATTTTTCATTTGTTTGTAAGATCCCCCCTAGTTTAGGAAACATGCCAGCCAGGCCGCCCCAAGAGTGCTGTCCCCGCCACTAGGCAAATTAGAATGATAATGTTAATCATGATGTTGACCTCCATATCTATTGTCACATTAATGATCAATGAGACGGAGGACATGATTCCCAATGAGAGTCCATACAAACTCCTAAAAAACACGTCTATATATGAGCACTATTTTGCTGCATGATCAAAACTATCATCAAAATGGAACTTTTCCAATTTATGAAAAAAGCCTTCTATTGTTTTACGGTTGAAGACGAACGCAATATCAGGATAGCTAAACTTTGTTTGAGAAACAAATGTAGTCCAACGTTTATCCAATAAAACAATATCGCAGTAAGCTACAGGGACTATTAAATGAAAAAAATCGTGCCATTCGTTAGACGACATGGTCATATCTTGATTTTGTACCACAAAATCAAAACCGAGTTGAAATAGTTCCCTGGTTCCTCTGTCGTACTTTTTTCCTGCCCTTCTAGTCGCTGCAGATCTGCTTTTGGACTTTTCTAATTGTCCTTTCCCGGACCGAACAGCATTTAAAAAGCTCTCCATTCTTTTTGCAAATTGATCCCAGCTTTCTGTAAATTGATTTTCAGAACTATTTTTTAGCACCGAACGAATGAATTCGCTTACTGACCAGTGCTCGGGCCAATTTTGAGCCAATAAATAAATGTATATTAAATCAAGATGATTTGAAGGGTTTTCACCCACGTCATTGACAATTATTTTTTTTTCATTGGTGATAACTTCTTGGAAATTTGTATTTATCAAGCCAGCATCGACGGAATCTATCAAACTCAATATGGACTCAATCTGCTCAGTATCGGTTTGCTTTAATAATTCAACAATATTGGATACTGAGATGCGCAGAGTTCCTTGCCTGCTTTTCATTATATCAATGAAACGCTGCCTGAAGCTAGGGTTAAGCGAGATATCATTAATTGCCCAATTGTCTAAATATACAATGGGTCGACCCATCTTTTCGATTAGAACTTCTCTTCCATCACCAAGTTTTTGTTTTATAAACACAGGCTTCCTTTTTTAAGCCGAATGCTCAGGGTAACCAGCCGCCCTGAAAAGCTGTCCCGTCAGGCCGCCGCAGATCTTGCGGTCTGGTTGACCCTGTTGTTAGTGTCTCGTTGCACCGCTCCAAAGCCCATCAGCTATGCAGCAGGCTCAGGATTTTCCGATTGCACACATTCGTTCCTGTCTGCTGACTGATTTTGCCCGAGGAGCCTGTCGCATAACTCCCTAATACTCAGTTCTGGGTCGGTGCGATACCGTTGAAGTTCGGGAACGCCAATCTTTGGGCGGTATCGCCCAAGGTACTCTAGGATGGCCTTGCGAAAGTGCGGTGGACTGCCCGGGAGGAGCTTGATAAGACAGTTGTGACCCTCTGCGTACTCTAATACAGCCAACGTTTCAAACATTTCATAGACGGGCATATTCAAGTTTTTGGCTTGAGGGCCCAAGAGGAGCGGTATGTCCTTCACGATTTGGGGGCCAGCTTCTTTAATCCGATGTCGTCGGATAAGACGGTACAAAACTGGATGGCAACGGTTTCCCAGATCCGAGAAGATTGCCAATAACCGCGAGATGAACCCGTCAACCCGCCGAGGGTTGATCCCGTGCCTTTCAAGAAAATCGCAGCAATGGGACATCAGCGCCGGACTTGAGGTTGTGCGGATCACTTCTCTCGCCCACTCCAGCGACCGGTTAGGATCGATCTTGTGCATTGCCTGAAGGGTGAATCCAGGCCAGTACTCTAGCCGTGCAGGAGGGAATGAGGTCAAAGCTTCGAATGCCTCTGGTATCTTCTTCTCCCCTGCGATCTCTAGGTAGCGGGGTAATAGGTCGGACTCGCACGTGTGGAGGGATTCGACGATATCGCTATGCAATTCCGATATGTCGAATCGCCGCAGTATTGTGAGGGCTTGCGTTTTTAGGTCGACCGGGATAGTACATGCCCAATTCCCGTGCATATCAAATGACTGGTGGTTCTTCAGACGCCCGTCGTCTTGTCGGTAAATGCTGATTAGAACCTCGCGGGAGGCTTCGCTTGCACACGAGGCGAGCACCCCCATGAGAACAGAAACCTGCAACTCACGCCCCGCTTGGAATGACTCCGCTAGTAGTGGAATAACCTTTGCCTCTTTCTGGGAACCCGAGATCGAGGCTAACTGTCGGACACCACGCGCCGCCGCGGATCGGACCTCCCGGTCGTCATCCTGCAGCAATAACAGGAGATCCTCGAAGTAGTCCGCCAACTGAGACGCGCCTAGGTACGAGGCAACCGCTACTCGGATATCGGCCGAAGGGTGCGTCTTGAACTCAGCCACCTTTACCACCGCGCTAAACTCGTTTGATTGTTCCAATGCCCTAATCGCCGCTGCAAGTTGGAGCGGAGGAGAAGATGGCTCAAGTAGGTTCACCAGGAGGCTCTGTACGTTCTTCTGGTCGAGAGCCGCAAGAGTACGACTCGCTTCCTGTCGAATCGATTGGTTGGAATGGTTGAGAAAAGATAGGATTGAATCGACAAAGCCTCGAAGTTTCAACTCGCCAATCAGCCAAAGCGCGCCCCGGAGAACGTTCAGATCAGGGTGCTCAAAGAGTCGCCTGATATCAACATGTAAATGGGTCGGTTTCAGGCGTGCCAGGCCGTGGAACAAGAAGTGGATATACGTATATGGCGCATTTCGGGGTGCTCCCACTCGTACTCATATAGGCGGATGTTTCGGTCAATTTGTTTAATCACTTCTTGTGCTGCATCGCGTGCTTGGAGTGCCACGAGGATATCCAAGACGTGGCTCTGGGTGATGCGGTCCTTGCAATTTCGAAAAACGTCTATTAGCCCGGCCTCCAATCGACTTGAGTCTAACCGCCCGGCCTTCACCAAGGATTGGATTGCGATCTTGGCCTGAACTTGGGCATGTTGATCAGCCCCCCTCATGATTTCGAGAAATGACTCGATCTGATCCAAGTCGTGACACAGCAGGGGATAGGCCAGTTTGTATTCTGCTGCGAGTTGAGACGCTTGCTCTGGACTCAGTTGGGGCTGATATTCGAGGATTTCGGGCGTGAGTTGCCCCACGTTTTCCGCTGTTAATTCATTAGTAAGAGGGATCTTGAACGTATAGGTTTCCGTCGTTCCCTCCTCATAGAACTGCCCCGACACCCGGATATAGTAGGTCCTTCCTGTGCGAACGTCGGACATCAGGACGAATACAGGGTAGGGCTGTTTCATCCAGTACTCTTCGATGGTTTTTCGGCTAATTGGGAGCGAACTGATCATCCCGTGGCTATAGGTTGGGCTTGCCGACCCTTTCGCTTGGACGTGGAAGGCACAGCCTGGAAATTTGCGTAGCTCACAATAGTAATCAAGCTCCATAGTCTCCCCGCGGGATTCAACCGTCGTGATCGGAGCTAATACGGTCGCTGCGAGATGGGCACCAATATCCCCTGTTACGTCTGTTTCCCGATTCTTAGGCATTGGGCATGTTCTCTGGCTTCGTTTCGTGGAACGCTAACGCAGTGCTGACCAGCCAGTTGAGCGTAGCGATAACTGGTCTGTGTCCAGCAGATTGTTAGCAAAAGGAGCCCATATGAAAAAGCAAGAAGTCATTACTACCTATGATATGGCTAAAGATAGCCTGAAAATAATACGTCAAGTCAGGATTGGTTTAATAGCATTAACTATATCTGTTTTAATAGCGATTGGATCAATCTGTGTGCTTATGATTTTTTGACAAAGAGGGCAAACGTAGGCAATTGTTTGCCATGTCTGTCCAAATAAGGCAGATGAAGTCATTTCTTCTAAATCAAAACTGGATATTATTCCATCGCAATGAGGACATTTGGCCATAATGTTTCTCCTTTTATCATATAGCGATTTTATTAATCATTCCTTCAATGAAACTTTTAGCTATGTCGTACTGTAATTTAAGATCTTCCTTTTTTATTTGTGATTTGCAACCAATGTGAAGTGCAGGGCAGAAATAACTAATGCCGTGTGGAACGAGCTTTATTTCGTGTTCTTTACAATAAGGAATTTGAGAAACGTCAAAATTGCCATTTTTATGAATAATTGTTTTCCATTTGAAGTTTCCAATTTCTTTTAATTCTATAATGGGGTCGTTTGATGGATTATTCTTACTCAGATATTGTGATGCTTTTAAGTAGGTATATAGACAACATAGGAGAACAAGCAAGATGGTTGCCCATAACGGCGTTGGTGTATTTAATATTTGAAGGAAGAAAGTTGATGCTTTTTTTGATAAGGCGAGAATACTGGCTGACCCACCAAAAAACGCAAGAACAATTACAGTCGTTATTGTTGACTCAGTATTTTCGAAGAGTTTTTTTATTCTGTTTGTTATCCATTGTTTCATGGACATTATTTTTCACTCTTTTAATTAACTGCTAACAATTTATTCTATAGAACTATATAGCTCCATAATTTGAATGATATACGGAAAGATTACAAGTAATTTTACATTTCTGGGTAAAAAAGCATTCATGTATGCACAAAGCATGCATATATTCATCTGGCAGGGGCCACGCAAATCAACCTAAATGGCCTTATTCTTTTAAAAATAAATTATAATATATTGACAATCTTTTTTCAACAATATACTTTAGTCTTCTGTATAACATATCAATATTGAGGATATATAGAAGAAGGAGGATTTCTCATGTTGGCTATACCCTCAACTCTACAGAAAAAATTTGAAATATATCTGAAAAACAAAGCAATTCCAGACAAGTATCATGGAGCATATAAAAAATGGTTGAGATATTACCTGGATTTTTGTCTAAAATATAATTTTCCTCCGGGACACAAAGAAGGCCTACCCCAATTTATTCAGAAACTACAGGAAAAAAGACAAACTAAGACTCAACAAGAGCAGGCCATAAAATAGATAACTCTTTATTATCAAATTGTTAAGTCAAGGTCACTATCACATCAAGCCCCCAAACCCGAGAATTCTAAAAGATCCACGTTAAAGATTGATAAACCATTCCCTAACCATGATGCTATCCCTGGACCTATCCAATATGAAAAGGTTGAGTCTCGGTTTTCTCCTGATTCGGCACCATCACCAAGAGTTCGGAACCTTTCACATGACGTTAGGCAGTATGAAATTAGCGATTCTGGTTCCCTTAAGAATAAACAGGAGAAAGGTACTTCCTGGAAAGCGGAATACTCCCGGCTGGAGGATGAAATTCGTGTGAGGCACTATAGTTCCAGAACCCTCAGAACATATAAAGGGTGGGTGCGGAAATTTCAGACTTTTACGCTCAGCAAGACTCCGGGATTGCTCTCAACGAATAATGTTAAAGAGTATTTAACATTTTTAGCTGTGAAGCGAAAAGTATCATCGAGCACACAGAATCAGGCATTTAATGCGCTGTTATTTTTTTATCGTCATGTGCTTAAAAAAGAATTCGGAAAGATCGACGGTGTTGTCAGGGCAAAACGAAAGCCTTATATCCCTGTAGTGTTATCTCGTGAAGAAATAGAAAATATCTTACATTACCTCGATTCCCCGTATGACCTGGTTGTAAAACTACTTTACGGCTGCGGGCTCCGGCTTTTTGAATGCTTGAACCTTCGCGTCCATTGCATGAATTTTGACGCAGGTATCGTAACGGTTCATGACGGCAAAGGACAAAAAGACCGGACTGTACCGCTCCCTGAAACGATCCTTCCGGAACTCAGAGAGCAGGTGGAATCATTGAAAGATCTTCACGAAAAGGATCTAAGACGGGAATATGCCGGAGTGTTTTTAGTAAACGCATTGGAGGAAAAATATAAAAATGCGGCCAGGGATTTTATCTGGCAATGGTTTTTCCCTGCCAAACAATTGACCAGAGAAAAGAAGACCGGGGAATATCGACGATATCATTTGCATCCAACCCATGTGCAAAAGGCGATAAAAGAGGCGGTCAGAAAGTCAAAGATCACCAAGCGGGCTTCGGCCCATACCTTCCGCCATAGTTTTGCAAGCCACCTATTACAGGCCAATTATGATATACGCACGATTCAGGAATTGTTGGGGCACAGTGATGTAAGAACAACAATGGTGTATACACACACGATTAAGAGTCGAACTATTAAAGAAGCGAAAAGTCCGCTGGATTTTTAATTTCAGGGCTTCTGACCCCAGTCATATAACCATCTGAAGCAGTTGTTGATTACAGCAAGTAAAAAACACGGGAGAGGGCAGGAATCACTGAAGCATTTTCAAGATTTGTGTAAGTTCTTCTTTGATTTCCTTTAATAAAGTATCAGGCGGGGCAGAACTAACCATTTTTCCAGACTTAAGCCTTTTCTTTGCACCGTCTATTGTGAGTTTCTCTTCATAGAGGAGCTTTTTTATCTCGCCGATAGTTTCAATATCCTCGTGCTGATAGGTTCTCTGTCTGGAATCTGCCCTCTTAGGCCGAAGGGTGGGAAACTCTGTTTCCCAGTAGCGAAGAACATAGGGCTTTACTCCAATTATACGGCTTGTCTCACCAATCCTGAAAAAGCGTTTGTTATCCGGGATTTCCATTTTTCGGTCCCTCCCTCAGCCTTCCGCCTGTCTGTCTGCGAATTTCCCCTATTACCTCCTCGTGAATCTTATTTACCTCATCGTCTGTCAATGTCCTTTTTTTTGACCTGTAACTAACCCCTAAAGCCAGGGCCTTTTCTTGAGGGGCAATTTGTTTGCTTTGGTAAACATCAAATATATCAACGGATTCAACCAGGTCTTTTCCAATTTCCTTTACAATACCTATAAGAATGGCGCTCTCTACAGAGCGATTAAGTATAATAGAGATGTCTCTCCTGACCGATGGAAATTTTGCCAGAGGTTTAAATTGTATTGCCCAGGATATTAATGGTAAAAGGGTTTCAATATAGATTTCAACGATATAGGCACTTTTTTCAAGTCCATAGCCCTCCATAACCTCTTTTGCGACCTTCCCGATAGCACCTATCTCAAAACCGGACGAGACAATTCGGGCATATTCATTTGGATCAAATTCTTCTTTTGGGTTATTTCTTTTAAACTCTGTCTTTTCAATACCAAATTTTGTTAGGATATTTTCTGCCATGCCTTTGATATCAAAAAAATCAGCTTCTCGGGCTTTTTGATACCATTCTTGTGTGGAGCCCATCCCAGTGATTAAGACAGCAAGAACCTGTTTTTCCTGGGGCAGTTCCTCTTCCCCTTTGATATATGTCTTTCCCCATTCAAAGATCCGCAAATCATTCTGACCCCTTAATGAGTTTAGTCTAACCGTGGAAACTAGCCCAGGAATAAGGGAAGTCCTCATAACAGATTGATCCTGGGAAAGAGGGTTTAAGAGTTCTATAAAGGATCGTAGCTTGCTGTTCTGTCCTGCTCTTAAAATATCGGCAGATTTTGGCGAGATGAAGCTATAGGTAATAATTTCTGTGAAACCCATACCCACCAACATGTTTTTTGTCCTATCTCTGAGAACAAATTCAGTAGTATCCTCTTCTGTTGGCCTGATAGGTGGAAGGGTAACCGGTATCTTATCGTAGCCGGTTAACCGTGCGATCTCCTCAATCAAATCGGCCTCTCTGGTAATATCTACCCTGTAAGGCGGTGGGCTCACTTCGATTCTGTTTTGATCGATTTTCTTCACAGCCATGCGAAGGGAGGAGAGATGCTCTGTCATTGTGTTTATATCAACATTAGTGCCCAAAATATTATTAGCCCTGTCTGCACGCAATGTTATTTGTGGGGAAGACCATGGTTTTGGGTAACAATCTATAATTCCCCTGGCAATATTTCCTCCGGCCAATTGTTTTATGAGCTCGAGAGATCTCTTTAAGGCAAGGTCAGTTCCCTCGATATCAATGCCCCTTTCAAAGCGATACGAGGCCTCTGTGGAGAGAGAAAGCTTTTTTGAGGAGCGGCGGATCATAGTGGGATTAAAGTAAGCGCTTTCTACGAGCACAGCAGCAGAGTCTTCTGTTATCTCTGAGTTAAGGCCACCCATTATTCCTGCGATAGCTACTGCTCCTTTCCCGTCACATATCATCAATGTCTGATCATCCAGGTTCCTGGTTTGTTCATCTAAGGTGGTGAAGGTCTGACCGTTTTCTGCCCTTTTGACCACTATTTTCCTGTCCCCAAGGCGGTGGTAATCAAAGGCATGCAAAGGTTGTCCGAGTTCCATAAGAACATAGTTGGTAATATCTACCACATTATTGATCGATCTGATTCCGGAAGCGTGCAGCCTGTACCTCATCCAAAACGGAGAAGGGCCAATTTTTACCTTATCTACTAAACCAGCTGTGTACCGAGGACAGCCATCGCTGTCGAGAACATTCACCTCAGCCATGTCCTCAATCGCTGTATCACTCTCCTCAAAACTAACCCTGGGTATCTTAATCTTTTTTTTAGTTAAGGCCCCTATCTCCCGGGCAATGCCCAGTATAGATGCACAGTCAATCCGATTGGGAGTCAGGGTGATCTCCAGGATCCAATCTTCCAGATCCATGGCTTCGGTAAGGGATTGACCAGGCGTAAGATTATCAGGGAGGATCATGATACCGGTATGATCATCTGTCAGACCCATCTCATCTTCAGCCAGGAGCATTCCTTGAGATAGTTCACCCCGTATTGTGCTCTCTTTGATAAGCATGCCATCTGGAAGTGTGGTGCCTGGCGAGGCCAGGGGCACACAATCACCTTTATCAATATTAGTGGCGCCACAGACCACAGATGCTCTCTCATTTCCAGCATCTAATTGACAGATGGATAGCCGATCAGCCTGGGGATGGGGTTTGATATCCAGGATCCTGGATACCTTAAAATCATCCAGGTTTTGAGCCTTCTGCTCGAGGCCTTCGACCTCAAGGCCTGCCATAGTGAGCAATTCAGCCAGTTCGCCTGGTGTCTGTTCAATTTCTACAAATTCTTTCAGCCAATTAAGGCTAACCCTCATGTATGATCCTTTGTATGTTACATGGTTAAGTGGTTTGTGCTACACTATTCGACGACTTGACGAATTAACCATTTTACCGAGTAATAATGATCCCTCAAAACTGCTGCAAGAACCTGATGTCATTTTCAAAAAAGAGCCTGATATCATCCAGGCCGGATTTTAGCATTGCTATCCTCTCAACTCCCATACCAAATGCGAAACCAGAGATATTCTCCGGATCATAACCTACAGCCTTGAATACCTCTGGGTCTACCATTCCAGAGCCAAGAATCTCTATCCAGCCGGTATAAGAGCAGGTTCGACAACCAGCTCCTTTGCATATGACGCACTGAATATCAACCTCTGCACTGGGTTCAGTGAAAGGGAAAAAGCCTGTCCTGAATCGAAGCTTGGTATCACGAGCAAAAATCTGATGGATAAAGGTGGTAAGTGTTCCCTTAAGATCGCCAAAGGAAATCCCTTTATCTACCAATAACCCTTCCACCTGATGGAACATTGGGGTATGGCTGATATCTGAATCTGGGCGGTACACCTTTCCCGGAGCTATTATACTCACTGGCGGGGATTTACTTTCCATTATCCTGATCTGCATTGGGGAGGTGTGGGTTCTCAATACCACGTTATCAGATATATAGAAGGTGTCCTGTATATCCCTGGCAGGATGATCCTTTGGCATGTTTAAGGCCTCAAAGTTGTAATAATCAAGTTCCACTTCCGGTCCTTCTACAACCTTAAAGCCTAAGGTTGAAAAGATGG
>Ga0315547_1002571_pt1 | contig 12678 bp, 8 predicted proteins | sample SalMarSW160240MG_2_FD_202542 | JGI IMG/M metagenome (GOLD analysis project Ga0315547, IMG submission 202542) | Salt marsh sediment microbial communities from the Plum Island Ecosystem LTER, Massachusetts, United States - Salt Marsh Sediment SW1601-240 ... | reverse complement strand
GGCAGCGATGCAGAATAAAACAAGCAATTATCACACGGACCTGTTCATGTCTATAATTGAAGCAATCGGTGACATAACGGGTCACAAATACACAGCAACATTGGGCAACAGAACCGACAACGCCTTTAGAGTCATAGCTGACCACATTCGTGCTTTGGTTTTCGCGATTACCGATGGAGCAACGCCCTCTAACGATGGCCGAGGATACGTGATTCGCCGAATACTGCGTCGGGCCTCAAGGTTCGGCAGAGAGCTCGGAACGCACGAGCCATTCATCTACAAACTCGTTCCGGTAGTTACAGATTGCCTGGGACAAGCCTTTAATGAGATAATAGAACGTGCTGATTACGTCGCGACAGTAGTCGAATCCGAAGAAGCCAACTTCGGCAGGACGCTTGATAGAGGAATTGAAATTTTCGCTGCTGCTGCCAAGCAAGCAACCAAAACCTTTGAGAAAACCATCAGTGGAGAAGATGCTTTTCAATTATATGATACTTACGGCTTTCCGCTTGATTTGACTCAGCTTATGGCAGAAGAACGAGGTCTGAAAGTTGATACTGACATGTTCAACCAACTCATGGAGGAGCAAAGAGAACGGGCAAGAGCAGCCCAAAAAACCGATACATTTGCAACCGTATTAACAGATACTGAGCTTCCTGTCACTGAGGATACGCATAAGTATCACGTCGAGACCTGCGATGCGAGGGTATTCGGCTGGATAGACAGCGAGGGTTTCATAACACAAGGCCAGCTACCGGTAAATACCGAAGTCGGTCTTATCCTCGACAAAACATGCTTCTATTCAGAGGCAGGTGGACAAGTCGGCGATTGTGGCACCATCGAATCTAACAACGGTACATTTATTGTCGAAGGCACAAATAAAATAGCAGCTTGTGTGATTCACAAAGGCAGGCTCGTGAAAGGCACGCTTGCTGCTGGTGACCAGGTCAGTGCAACTGTCAGCAAAGATAGAATCGCAATAAAAAAGAACCACACTGCCACGCACTTATTGCAGTGGGCTCTGCAGCAGGTTCTTGGCAAATCGGTATCTCAACAAGGTAGCTTCGTTGGCCCTGACTATCTGAGATTCGACTTTACATACCCTAAGGCTCTGACGCCGCAGGAACTGAAAGAGGTCGAGAACTTAGTTAGAGAAAAAATCTCGGCTGACCTGCCTGTGAGCTGGGAGGTAATGCCGAGAGACGAGGCCGAAAAACTCGGCGCGATGGCACTTTTCGGCGAAAAATACGGAAACGAAGTCAGAGTAGTTGGTATCGGTGCTGATGGTCAGGAACAAATAAATGGCGCCTTAAGTAAGGAATTCTGCGGCGGTACACATGTCGACAGGCTCGGTTCTATCGGTGGCTTCAAAATAATAAAGGAAGAAAGTATCTCAGCAGGCGTCCGTAGAATCACCGCACTAACCAGCTCAGCCCTTACCACCTACCTCGAAAAAGCAAGTGACATCGTAGACGACCTCTCAAAGATGCTGAAAGTTCCAGCCGAGGCGTTGGTTGAGAGAGCCTCTCAATTAATAAATGATAACAAAGAGCTTGCTAAGAAACTCAAGGCAGCCTCAAAGGTCTCCGGCTCAGATGTTATGGCCGAGGCAAAAAAGCTACTGGAGCACTGCGAAAAAATCGGCGGGACCTCTCTCGTAATTGGCCGACTTACCACAATCTCAGTCGAGCAGGCGCGGGAGGCAGTCGACATGCTCAAGAAACGAGCGAAGTCCACGGCTATCGTTCTTGGCTTTGAAGACGATGGCAAAGCAACACTCCTTGTGGGCGTAACCGATGATCTGGTCAAAAAGGGCCTGAAGTCTGGCGACATAGTCAAGACAATCGCGCCGATTATCGACGGTGGTGGAGGAGGCCGACCTCAAATGGCCCAGGCCGGTGGAAAAAATCCAGCTAAAATTGACGATGCCCTTGCCAAAGCCATCGAGATAATAAAAGAAAAGTTGACCAGCACCTAAAAATCCACTTCCTCGCGAACCCAAAGGAAAGACAGGATTTGAAAACAGTTGCAAGAATAGCCTTTGTTCGCAACTGAACTCAGACCACTCCAATTGATCGATATTTTGCTTTATCCCTTAAGTGCTACGGGCATAATTCACCTGGCAATTTTTAGTTCCTATGGAACGCGGACAAATGGTAACATTTTTTCCTCCTACATGAAGAAAATCAGCATATCTGCGTCCTTTTTAGTAGAGCTATTTGGTACAATATGTGTAGATAACCACTGTCCGGCCTTAGTAAACATACTGCATCTTAGGCAAATGGTGAGTTTATGATCTGCTTTAGCTGCGAAAACTGCGGTCGAAAGCTGAAAATTGCTGACACCTTCGCGGGCAAAAAAGTCAGATGTCCGAAATGTAAAAACGCGATCACCGTCCCGGAGGCCCCACCGCCAAAGCCGGCCCAAGCACGAAAGGTCTCTAAGACAGATTCAAAAATAACCGGCTACGATTTGACTCTCTTAGATGCTCCTGACGACAGGGTGCAAACACAAGTTACCAGCAGGAGCCTTAATTCAGTCCCACAGAATGAAACTGAATTAGAACAAGAAAGTACAACCGAAGAAACAGAAATCCCCGGTGAGCGAACTTTACCCTGGATCATCGATATATTTTTGTATCCTATAAGTAAACCCGGTTTAATAATGCTCGGCCTTATCATTATAGTGCCATTATTCATAAAGATTCTCGGAAAGACACTTTCCTACGCTGCGTTAGGATTCCCACCTTTGCTTATTGCGGCCGCGATCGTTGCAATTGGAGGTATCTTTATAAGGGTAATTCTTTACATGTATTTCTATTGGTACTTTTGTGAATGTATCCGTGACAGCGCATCTGGCTGGTCGCGTGCACCTGAGACAATAGGCGATGCTCCCGGGTTGGGAGATATGTTATCACGATTGCTAAGGACGCTTGCTTGTCTGGCTGTTTTCTTTGTACCGGTTATTATACGATTTCAATACAACAGGACAATTGATTCAGTTTTTTGGTTTTTGTTGGGTTATGCGGTTTTCTTTTTCCCGATGGGTTTATTGGCTGTCGTTATGTTCGATTCTGTTTCTGGCCTTAATCCTGTCTTGCTCATTGGCTCGATACTCAGTACGTTTCTTCGATACTGCGGGCTGATTTTGATTTTGGTTTTTGGTGCGGCTGTGCTGATTCTTAAGGCTGCACCCAACACGCAGGGAGCACCCGTTTTGGCTTTTCTTCTTCGTTGTACTTGTATCTATCTGGTGTTGGTCGGGGCCCACCTACTCGGGCGCTTTTACTGGCGTTATCAGAAAAACCTCAACTGGGAAGTGTAAGAGTCTAACCTTGTTGCCTGATGCGGATGCTCTTAGCGTGAGCATCAAGGCCTTCGACCTCAGCCAGGCGAACGATGTCCTCCGCACTTGCAGCTAATTGCTGTTTATCATATTCGATTATACTCGTTGACTTTACAAAATCATTGGCACTTAACGCGCTGGCAAACAATGCTGATTTGCCCGTCGGCAGTGTATGACTTGGCCCAGCCCAATAGTCCCCTACCGCTACAGGTGTGTAAGGGCCTATGAAGATCGCCCCGGCATTGTTTATCTTATCAGCGATTTCTCTGCTTTTTGCACCACATTGAATCTGCAGATGCTCAACCGCAAATTCGTCTGCCATCTCAACAGCATGATCCAAGTCGTTAAATACAGCAATTCCGCTGAATTTCTTTAAGCACTCCGTTGTTCCTTCTGATCGGTCCAACTTCTTTACTTGTGTCTTCAGTTCGTCAAGAACTTTCTCTGCAAGCTCTTGAGAGTCTGTAAATAGAAATGCACAGCCCGGGTCGTGCTCTGCCTGACTTAACATATCCGCAGCCACCCAGGCAGGGTATGCTTCATCGTTTGCGATTATCAAGACTTCACTCGGGCCTGCTATAAAATCAATCCCAACGCCGGCAGAAACCAAGTTCTTGGCTGTCTGTACCCACTGATTTCCCGGCCCAACTATTTTGTCTACTACGCGAATTGTTTCAGTGCCATATGTGAGTGCTGCTACCGCTTGTGCGCCACCTATTCTGTAGACTTCTTCGATTCCCAATTCATAACAGACCGCTAAAATTGTGGGATGAATGCTGCGATTGTATCTGGGCGGTGAAACCACCACGATTTCCTTTACACCTGCTACCTGTGCCGGTACCGCCGTCATTACTACTGTAGAAGGCAACGGCGCAGAAGCTCCCGGTACACAAATGCCAACTCTCTTGATGGGTGTGTATTTTATTCCAGGATGTTTAAAGTTACCTATGAAGATTTCGGTCTGATACTTCCTCACATTTTCAATTGCCTGACGAATCGATTTCAGAAGCTCTTCGTTTATTTCTTCGTGAGCTTTTTCCAGTTCTTTCTTCGAAATCCGGAACTGCCCAGGTGCCAGCTTGACCCCATCAAACTTTTCCGTATATTCCACTACAGCCTTATCTCTCTCTATAATAACCTTAGTAAGAATCGCTTCCACTTTCTGTTTGTTTTCGATATGAAGCTCACCAAACCCAAAGTGCGATAATCCAGTTTTTGAAAGGGAAAAGTTCCTCAACCTATTTTTGAAACCCGGTTGTTTGTATGAGATGAGAATCTTGTCGAGTTCCTGGTTCATTGATTCATCCTTTACCCCGTTAGAAATTCTCCCTGCTGTCCCACAGCATTACCCGGGGCCGTCTTATGCTACGGGATTTGTATTATATTATCACCCCGTTATGCAATTTCTAACGAGGTTTATCTATCGAAGTTTCCATGGCTGTAAATTCGTGTGGTCTTGTGGAGCAGCAGATACTTTTGCCCCTTATACTCTGTTACAATCCCCGCCACTTTGAATCGGACCGGCTCGGGCAGAAGAGATTGTAGCCATTCTGTCGATTCAAGGGCCTTGCAAGGCAAAAGCCCAAGCTGAGCTGGATTGACATTTCTGCCAAAAGCATCAAAGACAAAATAGTATTGCGTATTTGTTTTTACATCGTATGCGTCATGTACTATATCCGTCGAGATCGAGCCTATTCTGTCAATAAGGACCATGTCTTGCTTGTGTGCTTGCCGCTCCGTAGGCCTCATTGAATTAATTCTGGGTCCGGCCCGCAGTTGAGCGGTGACCTCACTCGGTATTTCCAGATCGTCGGTACGCCTCTGAGTATCGTCAGACTTTGTGCGTTGCGTTTGCTGCGAAGCTTTGGCTCCAATCTTTATTTCCGATCTTGCCTGCTCAGGTTCTTTGGGCTTGGTCAGAGGAAGAAAGTAAACAGGAAAAATGAAATTCTCACCTCTGTAGCATGTAGTCTTACCCCATAGTCGATAGTTCGCCACAGAACGCTTATTAGCATCAGATATCATTCTTTCGAGTGTCGCCGAGGGTAGAATCTGTAGCTTCATGTCCTTTCCAACAGTAGCTTTGCCGTCACTCACGTCAGAATCAAACTGGAAAAAACATGCGTCGTTCTGGTCCGACACGGATAGCTCCCCATCGATCCCTTTAAGCACGAAACCCTCGCGCAATAGCCGCTGGTTTGGTTTACCTGGGCTCAAACTGGATTGCGCCAGACCAGCGCCCATGGAAAATAACAAAATCAAAATCGTAAGTCTCTTACTCATCAAAAAGCTCAACCTAATTCTCCATAGCTTTTCAATCGATTGGTGTCATTCCCGCGAAAGCGGGAATCCAAACCCCCATAGGCTATGGATTCCGCATCAAAGCTTGCCCTGAGCGCCGCCGAATGGGTGCGGAATGACAACCTATCAAATCCTATGCGACTAAGTATAATGCTCTACAATCAATCTAACTGCCTCTTCGGGCTGGTCTACCCGTTGTACGTATTGACTGCTGCTCGGGTCATCACTCGCGATCAAATCCACAAGAGGTTTCCAGAATCTGCCTACCAGTATAATCGGCTTATCAGCTTCGAGAAAGCCCTTGTTTTTCAATTCCCAGACCTTTGCCAGTTCCAACAGAGTTCCTGTACCGCCGGGTAAAACAACATATCCTCGCCCCAGTCTTATGAGCGTGTCGAGTCGTTCATTAAGAGATTCAGTGACTATCTCCTGCGTGACATATTGGTTGGCTTTGCTTGCCTTAAAAGCCGAACACGTAACACCGATAATTCTACCCCCAACTTCGGCTGCACTTTTAGCCGCAGCCAACATCGTTCCACCGTATCCGCCATTGGCGATTGTAAATCCTTCTTTGGCCAGAAGCATCCCCACTTCTTCGGCCAACTTGTAGGCTGTATCACCAGCCCTGGCCCTGCCGGTCCCAAAAATGGTTATTGTTTTTTCATTCATTTGTTCTTAATGTTCAGGGTCAAAGGGACTAAGAAACAAAGGCACAGAGGAACAAAGTTATTTATTTCGTTTATCATTTAACACTTTGGTTAGACTACTGAGCATTCGTTCTATTTCTCTGCTTGATTCATAAAGTTTATCAAAGCTGTTTTTGTTCAAATACCGTAAATTCAAACAGATCTCCAACTGGGTCTGCAATTCGTACAAAGAACCAGTTGCAATATGCAGAGAACGAATATAATCATTAGTCGAGTTTCTGCCATAACCCTCTGCGATATTACTAGGGATTGAAACAGCACAACGTCTAATCTGGGAGGTCAATCCATATATCTCATCCTTGGGAAATGATTTTGACGCCTTATATATGTCTGTCACTAAAACCATCGATTTTTGCCAAACAAGCAAGTCCCTATATGTTCTTATTTTTGTCATCAAGGATTCTATTTACTCGTAATCACCAAAAGGACTTCGAAGTGTGAGTGCTCTTCAGCTTACTGGTCTTTGTTAAGAACCGGGTGTTTTCCTAAGAGAGCTCACCAACTTGATATACCCACGAGATTTCAGAATTAGGTCCTCTTTCAACATCTTCGAAATCAAGCTTCGTTTGAATTAGCTTTACCCCAACCTTTCCAAAAATTAGGCCTGCACCTACCAACATACCTAAGACAGGGTGACCTGCATATGTGAAGCTTCCAACTATACCAGATGCGCCAGCTAAGTGTTTAGCGTCCAATGTTTCTTCAATAGTACCAATTACAGTTTTTATGCCATGTTTCTTTATTGCCCACTCATAATCCTCCAGTTTCATAGCTATATCATCTTGAATAAACGCTCGTGATTTCCCAACCATATCTTTATCAAGCCAGTGAAGCAAACGTCTATATTTTTGCTTATTTTCGTTATCTTTACGAAATTCTATTACTTGTTCCCATGTTAATTGTTTTTCATCGACAATATCAAGATTAGACAATGTGGTCACAATAATTTCACGGTCTCCTGGTTGGTACATCCTGTTCCTTTGTTCAATAAAATCAAAGATCGGAAACATATAAATACGATGTCTTTTTGAAAAACTTTTAGCAATATCTCTAAACGTTGCAGCTAGGCCGTAATCTGTACCGGCCCGAAGCATTTCTAATTTCTTTTCTTCAGGGCCAACCATTGCGACAATAGGAGCTCTACCGGTTTTTATATTGTAATCCGCTGCCAATCCTTTTCCACTTACCTCTGCTTGGGTTCCACCCCAGCACCTGATAGACCGAGGAACAATACCATCTGACGCTCCCCATACCCGATCATAACATAGAGCCGCTGTTTTGGGTTTAAGAGCAATCGCAGCAGTCTCAACTTCTGAAGGCAATAAAAGTCTTTCTTCCATTTCGCAAGAATACTTCCCGTTTCCCTTTTAATTTTTCCCTTTTCTACTCTGTGCCTCTGTGCCTTTGCTACTCTGTGCCTCTGTGCCTTTGCTCCTCTGTGCCTTTGCTCCTTTTTGTGTGTAGTTCAAGAGCCCGCTCGAGAGCAAAATATCCCTTTCTCTATCAGACAGCTCAAGCCTGCCTACAAATTCAAAAGAGTTAGTCGTATCAGCTATTTTTATTTCATTACTATTTTTTATTGCTTTTAGCAGGTTCTCGATGATCAGTTCATCATCAGCCTTGATCTTGTCATAATCAGCCGGCTCAGCAAACTCTATAGGAACAATGCAAAAATTGATCAAATTCGCTTTGTGAATTCGCTCAATGCTTTTTGCGATAACTGCCCGAATTCCAAGATTCATTGGACAAAGTGCGGCATGTTCCCGAGACGAGCCTTGGCCGTAACTTTCGCCTGCAACGACGATGCCGGCAATATTGCTTTTCTTCAGCTTCAGAGCTCGGTCAGCAAAGGTTGGCTTGCCCTGCTCGTTAAAGCTATTGAAAACCACCTTTGCGTATTCAGGCACATTAGAGCGCAATTTCAAATAAGTACCCGCCGGCATAATATGGTCGGTCGTTATTTTGTCACCACACTTAATCAAGACTTTACCATTTAATTTTTTTGGCAGTGGCGGCGGTGGTTCAGGCACAACGATACTCTGGCCGCGAATAACTTCTACCCTGGCAGCTTCTTGTTCACTCAATGGCGGCTCGATCATATTGTCATTGATAATGAACTCATGCGGCATCTCTATTCTCGGGTATTCTATCCCAAGCAATCGTGGCAAATCACGTGGGTCGGTAATCCTGCCGGTAAGAGCCGAGGCAACCGCTGTCTCAGAGCTGACAAGATATACTTGATCGCCAGGTGTCCCACTTCGGCCGGCAAAATTCCTATTAAATGTGCGAAGACTAATTACTCCTTCTGCCGGTGAAAAACCCTGGCCTATACAAGGCCCACAAGCCGACTCTAAAATCCTGGCACCTGCTGAAATCATATCCGCCAGTTCACCATTGTCCGCAAGCATGTTCAAAACTTCTCTGCTACCCGGAGCTATACCTAATTCGACGGTGCTATCGATACGTCTGCCCTGCAGCACTTGTGCGACCATCATCAGGTCTGCATAGCTCGAATTGGTACAACTGCCAATAGCTACCTGCCCGATCTCAGCTCCGGCAATATCTTTAACACACTTGACGTTATCCGGCGACGATGGACACGCAGCTATCGGCTCAAGCTCAGCCATGTTTATCTCGATAACACGGTCGTATTTAGCACCCGCATCAGCGACCAATGGCCGATAGTCCTGTGCGCGTTTTTGGGCGGTAAGAAAGTTCTTGGTTTGCTCGTCGCTGGGGAAGATGCTGGTGGTAACACCCAGCTCAGCACCCATATTGGTTATCGTTGCCCGCTGGGGCACAGTGAGTTGCTCAACACCTTTGCCGAAATATTCAACCGCCCAGCCGACATTACCTTTTGTTGTAAGAATGCTCAGGAGCTTGAAAATGACATCCTTGGCGGCCACCCAGTCATCGAGTTTGCCGATAAGTTTTACGCCCAGCACTTTCGGGCATCGCAGATAAAACGGCTCGCCTGCCATCGCCACCGCTACATCCAAGCCGCCGGCCCCGATTGCCAGCATTCCAATACCGCCAGCGGTCGGCGTATGTGAATCACTGCCTAATAGCGTGGCACCAGGTCTGCCAAACCTCTCAATATGGACCTGATGACAAATACCATTGCCCGCACGCGAGTGATAAACGCCGCACTTTGCAGCTATTGTTTGCAGGTACAAGTGGTCATTATGATTTTCCGGCCCGAAGCCGGCCATGTTGTGGTCAATATAGCTCACCGACAGTTCGGTCTTAACTCGGCTTGCTCCCATCGACTCGTATAGCAAAAATGCAGTCGTTCCGGTAGCATCTTGCGTGAGCGTTTGATCAATCCGAATGCCAATCTGCTCACCGGCAGCGAGTTTGCCGTTAACAAGGTGCTCAGCAATTATTTTATAAACAAGTGTTTGTCCCAATTTTCGCACTCCTAAGTACAAATGAAACTACACTTTAACATAAACAGCAGGCAAAGCAAATACTACAAACGAGGAATTTCACTGACTCACGAACAAGTCTTATGTACAAAAAAAACGGCCTTGTGTGATTGAACACAAGGCCGTCCATAAACAATCTTGCAGGGACTATCTCAATCAACTCTAATTAGAACACACCATGTACAATATAATTATACGCTCGCCGGTGCGGCAGGTCACCAATCGCGTACAATCACACCCACCTGGCCAACGTAGTATTGCTCCGAGTCTTTCACTTTTAGTGTCTGACCGTCCCTTCTACATCGTGTACCAGGAACGAGTCCTTCCTGCAGCCGGGCAAACTTTGAAAGGCAATTGGTCCCTCGCCTATAGGTGAACCTACTTGACTGCCCGATATAACATAAGTATAAATGTTATCATCCTCAACGCCACAGTAAGCCCGTTTCTCAAAATTCACGTGACTATCCAGGAACAATACATTTTGACCATCCTCTTGATGAGCATTTGCATTGCCATAGCGGGCCTGGTCCTGCGTGCCGTTGTACGGGTTCATGTCCGGCGTGAATGGGCCACCATCAGTAGTTGACCCTCGGAAAGGTTTGGCCTCAGCAGCCGGCGATTCAATCCAGGGATTTCGGTCTGCTGCGACTGCCAGACCCGGTTCACTGGAGGTTGTCAAAGAATACTGGCTGTACGGATGATGGTACGCGTAGCTACAATGGGTCGTTGCCGGATCACCCGCAGAACGACCACTACCTCCAAAATCCCAGGCATCAATGAGTTCTTCGCATTCGGAATTGCGGTTCTGATAGTCAACGAGCTTAAACTCCGTAGTACCGGCGTCACCCTTACAGATAAACGACTTGGGCGTCACTTCGGCGTACTTTACCAAAAGATAAAAGCTGGAGGAAACTGTTGCGGTACCGCCGGTACCATCTGTAGATAAGCTATATGCTGTGAACCTGTCTTCGGCATCCCACGTTACCGTTCCGCCCCAATCCGTGTCCCTGCCGCCTGCCCGGGGAAGCTCATCATCGTAGTCATTAGCGTAGATCAGCATCGCCTTTCCGATGCCTGAGAGGTTCGTACCGCAGACCATTCTAAAGGCAATCTGCCGGACCCTCGACAATGCGGGCATAAGGATGCCCATCAGCAGAGCTATGATCGCGATAACGACCAAAAGCTCAACCAGTGTGAAGCCTTTGCGTTCCATTTTTCTGCCCTTTCAGTGTTTCAAGATTTGCGGTTCCGGCTGTCCTCAGGTACGATTAAGCTCAATTTTGATAAATAAGTGCGATTGCATGACTGCAAGCTACTCGGACCGGTGCCCGGTCCAAAACGACAGTCCCTGCCACAAAACAATCCAAAACGCCATACACTGCTTTTCCCGCAAATCCTATCAGTTAGTCATGTTCACCTGAGAACCGCCGGTAAGAACAAATCGGCGCAAACCGACTTTATCTAATTACAGGCAATTCAAGCAGTACCGGCTGTGATCAAAATCTATGTCGCCCAAGAATGCACTTCAAGCACGTAAAGCTCACGTCTCTTAGGCAGGCAGACTCAAAATGAAATGGAGATTGATATGATAACGACTTAGACTATAATGTTGCTTTCAAGCCCACCTATACTTGCTATCAGCGCCGGCACAAACCTAACTCACGTAGAGATAGGCCCATTATAAAGCCTTGATTGTCAAAGAGCCGTGTTGTTACGGCAGATAGGCTCATAAAAGGAATGAATACTACTATGACATATAAGAGCAATTCAGATTATAATTAGTCGCACAAACCTACCTGTCCAACAACACAAATATCTACATTAGCCATCATTTGTTAAGAACAATCTCATTCGCTCTGCAAAAAGTTTTCTAACAATCCTGTCCTATAGTTACTACGTTATTTCTTATTCCTTGGTTCACACAGGCCTGTGCCTCGTAAAACCAAAGCCGTAAGAAAAGAAAGCGGCCCCATGCCCCACCGCACAAGGCCGCTTACAAGACACATTCATAGACGACTTCTCCGTCGGCTTACCGTCTGGTCGCTGTCGTCGCCTCGGCATCGTGTACCACGAGCGAGTCCTTCCTGCAGCCGGGCAAACTTTGAAAGGCAATTGGTCCCTCGCCTATGGGTGAGCCTACCTGGCTGCCCGATATAACATACGTGTAAATGTTATCGTCCTCAACGCTACAGTAAGCCCGTTTCTCAAAACTCACGTGACTATCCAGGAACAATACATTTTGACCGTCCTCTTGATGAGCATTTGCATTGCCATAGCGGGCCTGGTCCGCCGTGCCGTTGTATGGGGTCATGTCCGGCGTGAATGGGCCACCATCAGCAGCTGACCCTCTAAAAGGTTTGGCATCAGCAGCCGGCGATTCAATCCAGGGATTTCGGTCTGCTGCGACTGCCATACCCGGTTCGCTGGAAGTTGTCAAAGAATACTGGCTGTACGGATGATGGTACGCGTAGCTACAATGGGTCGTTGCCGGATCACCCGGCTGACCTCCGAAATCCCAGGCATCGATGAGCTCTTCGCATTCGGCATTGCGGTTAGGATAGTCAACGAGCTTGAACTCGTTCGTCCCTGCGTCACCCTTACAGATAAACGACTTGGGCGTTACCTCCGCATACTTTACCAGAAGATAAAAGCTGGAGGTTACTGTTGCGGTACCGCTGGTACCATCTGCAGATAAGCTATATGCTGTGAACCTGTCAGCAGCATCCCACGTTACCGGTCCACCCCACTCTGTGTCCCTACCACCTGCCCGTGGAAGCTCATCATCGTAGTCATTGGCGTAGATCAGCATTGCCTTTCCGATACCTGAGAGGTTCGTCCCGCAGGTCATTCTAAAGGCAATCTGCCTGACCCTCGACAGTGCAGGCATAAGTATGCCC
>Ga0315547_1002569_pt1 | contig 12684 bp, 7 predicted proteins | sample SalMarSW160240MG_2_FD_202542 | JGI IMG/M metagenome (GOLD analysis project Ga0315547, IMG submission 202542) | Salt marsh sediment microbial communities from the Plum Island Ecosystem LTER, Massachusetts, United States - Salt Marsh Sediment SW1601-240 ... | reverse complement strand
CCCAGGTTTCTCTGGAGAACAACCTGATGATCATCACGGATGAAGCCTACGAGTATTTTACCTATGATGGTCATAGGCACTTCAGCATCGGGTCAATTCCAGAAATGAGAAAGAGTGTAGTCAGCTGCTACACATTTACAAAGACCTATGCCATGACCGGTTGGCGGATCGGTTACCTGCATGCGGATGAGGAATTGATTCCGCAGATCACGAAGGCACATATTCCTTTTGCAATCTGTGCTCCGGTGGTCTCTCAGTATGCGGCCCTTGCGGCTTTGAAAGGTTCCCAAGACTGCGTCGCAGAATTCAGGGAACACTACCTCTCGGCTCGGAATTTGATGTGCGATCGTCTTGACGGTCTGCATTCAGTTTTCGAATACCATAAACCGGATGGCTCCTATCTTATGTTTCCCAAAATACTATTGCCGGAAGGCGAAGACTCCACCACCTTCTGCAAAAAGCTTCTGAGGGAGGCCAAAGTTTCAACTACACCCGGAATAGCTTTTGGACCGACCGGCCAGGGGCACTTGAGGTTGTCGTTTTGCGTCCCTGAAGAGGAGATAAACAGAGCATTTGATAGAATGGAGACTTACTTCAAGTAGCCTTTCGAAAAGATGATTACTATTAGATGTGCGAAGTGTAAGAGAAAGATATTCAGGTACGAGAAGATCGGGAAAGGGCGATTGTGGCATTGCTGGCACGATCGAATAGCCGAGGATCGCAGCCTCCGGACTGGAAATGAAGTCAGATGTGAGTGCGGCAATCTGATCGGTATCTCCGAGAGAAAATGGATCAAGATGAAGCAGCAATCTTTTGAGTGCTCCGGGGCGATAACGAAGAAGTAGGAGTCAATTTGACGCCCATCCGTTGGACGGCGCATATCGGATTGAGAGAGCTTTGCCGCAGAGACCATCCGGAAGCTGGCAGAGCTCTGTTCGACATAGAGCTTCCCGGAAAGAAATGATGAGATGCTCCAGGAATATACTGCCCTGCACCTTGCCAGACTCATGCCCTCCCTCAACCTTGAGAGAGTGATTTCGTAACAGCAAACTGCAATCTAATCGAATTCATCTGGGGCCAAATAGCGTCCGCCCTGACAGCATTTTGAACAGTTGGCGGGGCTCGTTCTTCTTGCTGTGGCCGCTCGCATTGCCCCAATTTGCCTGAAAGCATCAACAATAGATTGCTAACTAATCGGACAGCCTTAACCTAAAACCAGGCAGAAGTGATCCGATTTAGTAATGTTTGCCTTGACTCGGTTATCCACTCTTTCAAATGCATTTGGACAAATTGCAGGGAGGTTGAGATGAGCGTGAAATCACAGATAGTCGTGACGGCTGTTGTCTTAGCATTGCTTCTGAATTTGGGTATTTTGTCGGCAAATGCCCAGGTGCCGAATAAGGCACCGCAGTTACCGGAAAGGGAGGGGGATCTGCCTCCCGGGACTGGTTTTGTTCCACCTCCGATGGATCTCTCCCATTTGACTGGGGAGAGGTTGCCGGAGAGGTTTGAAACCTTAGTGCTCCCGATCCGGTGGGATTGGCGAGAGCAGGGCAAGGTCACTTCCGTTAAGGACCAGGATACTTGCGGCTCCTGCTATGCGTTTGCTGCAGTGGCCAACATCGAATCCAAGATGCTAATGGATGGCGCTGGCACCTTTGACTTTTCCGAGAACAATGCCAAGGAGTGCAACTGGTATGGGACCAGTTGCGACGGCGGCAACTACACCAAAATGGCAAGCTGGTTCTCCAAAGAGGGCACCGTGCTGGAGTCGTGTGATCCTTATGTCCCTTGGGACACTACCTGCAAATCAACCTGCACCCATATGAAGACTTTGCTGGACTGGAGGATCATTTCCGGGAACAGCGTTCCCAGCACCAGCGTTCTTCAGAACTACATCTACAGCTATGGGCCTGTATATACCTCTCTGTACGCTGGTGATGCTAACGATGTCAGCTGGTGGGGCGAATTCTCCAACTACAACGGCTCCTACACGCTCTATTACACCGGCAGCTGGACACCCAATCACGCGGTGTTGATTGTTGGCTGGGACGACACCCTCACCCACGCTGGAGGCACCGGGGGCTGGATTGTGAAGAACAGTTGGGGCACCTCCTGGGGCGACACGTGTGGCTATGGCTCGGAGGGAGGTTATTTCACCATAGCCTATGGCTCCGCCAGCATCGGGATGTATTCCTCCTATATGCACGACTGGCAGAACTACGATCTGAACGGAGAGATATTGTATTACGATGAGGGTGGCTGGACAGACAGTTGGGGTTACGGTGATGTAACCGGATGGGGGCTGTGCAAATTCGTCCCGGCCTCAACGAGTTACCTCAGCAGGGTGGAGTTCTGGACGAACGATACCACCACTGATATTGATGTTTACGTCTACGACGATTTCGATGGATCCACCCTCAGCGACTTGCTAACAAGCAAGCTGAACCAGAGCTACGACGAGGCTGGATACCACTCCGTAGCGTTAGATTCGCCCCCTCAGATTGCGGCCAGCAATGATGTCTACGCAGCGGTCAAGTTCACCAATTCAAGTTACACATATCCTGTCGTGGCCGATGGTCAAGGTCCGAATGAGACCGGGACTACCTATATCAGCTCCAATGGGGGCAGCGGTTCCTGGTACGATCTCGGAGCGGGTGAGGCCGAAGACGTAGCCATCCGGATCCGTACCACCACATATTCTGGGATAGACACCGAGGCTCTCTTGGAGTTCCCGGAATCTTTCACCGTAACGCAAAACTACCCCAACCCCTTCAACGCCGGGACGACTATCGAGTACGAATTGCCCTTGAGCTGCGATGTCACCATCCACATCTATGATTTGCTCGGACGTGAAGTTGAGACTCTTGTCAACAGGGACCAGAAAGCCGGCCATCACCAGATCGACTGGAATTCCCCTGATATTCCTTCGGGGATTTACTTCTATAAGGTCCAGGCCGGGGAATTCACAGCGACCATGAAGATGTTGCTTTTGAAATGATGTTCTCGATATCACCGGGTAAAGGGAGCCTTACGGCTCCCTTTTTTGCTTGGCTGCGCTTGAAGGAATCTCATTACAGTTGAGGATTATGAGCTTGGATGTCTGGGCGACACTATAGTTGCTCTCGTGAATGATGGCTTATTTACCAGTCCAGGCATTCAACAGGGCTTCAATTCTCTTCGCCTCTTCAGGAATCACTATCTCTGGGACCACTATCAGCTCCCGGGCCCGTTCAACGAGCTTTAGCTCCATGGCTGATTTGTCCTGCCAGTTCTTCAGATAGGAACTCTGTATTCTCAAGAATGCAGATACTACCAGATAAGCATCATCGAGATAACCGAACAAGCCATGTTCTTCTTCAGGGAAATAGTCCTCGGGGTCGCATATGTATGTTATGATATGACTGCTGAGTCTTTTGACTTCTGATGGCAAGGACTTCTCATTCCAATAATTGCTCAACTGCTGCAAAACAGGGGGCAATAAGAAGATGAACTCTTTTACGGCCTTCAATTGCTCTTCGGTGGCTTTGCTACCGAGACGTTTCTCAATGGATTCGCGGAACCTGTCCTCCTGCTCGCCTGCCAGAACTCTCAACTGATTGGCAAGTGCTTTCAGCATATCAGACCTCCGAGTTGAACGGTGTCAACAAATCTGTGGGGCACCAGATACAAATACAATTCTCTCACTTCTTCAATATATGAATTCCATTTCGGATAGACAATTGCTAGTTTCTTGCTCGAATAGAGATCATTTCGTCTGCCCCCGGTTGCATTGACTTTGCCTTCCAACCTGTGGGAAGTGATAGATAACGGTTTCAAAGGCTATCCATCGATTCTTGCATTCCACCTGAAGCCGTGCTATTCCGGGCAGCGGGAACACGAACCGGACGAGTGTGTCATTAAGGATAGGCAGCAAAACCCCTATTCTAAAAGTCAAGACAAGGAGACAAATGGGGTTTGACCGCCAAGGCAGAGGAACGGGGAAGAGCCCCCGATCCCCTTTTTACACAATCTCCGTCGCGCTACCAATCTGTCTTTAAGCTTGACACCCAGGGGGGATTTGAGTATATTTGTAATTCACACAGATAGAAGCAATGAAGATACCCTTGAACTGGTGTTTTCTCACCGCAAGGCTCCATTGTCGGAAAAGTTAAACTAATAATGTTTGGAGGAAGCATGAAGAGGATCGGATTGTTTGTTTTGGCGTCGGTCTTGACGATCGCGGTGGGGACCTGTTTTGCGGATCCGCCGCCTCAATTTGATTTGCGCGACGTCGGCGGTCAGAACTACGTGACTTCGGTGAAGAGTCAGCAGGGGGGCACCTGCTGGACGCATGGGGCCATGGCGGCCATGGAAGGGAATCTGCTCATGACCGGCAACTGGGCGGCGGCTGGTGAGGTTGGGGAGCCCAATCTGGCGGAATACCATCTGGACTGGTGGAACGGTTTCAACCAGCACTACAATGGCGATCTCGACCCTCCCACCGGTAATGGATTGGAGGTGCACCAGGGGGGCGACTACATGGTGACTTCAGCCTATCTGAGCCGCAGCGAGGGGGCGGTTCGTGATATCGATGGTCAGTCCTTCGACATCCCTCCGGCCAGGTCGGACACCAGTTACCACTATTATTACGCCCCGGACATCGAATGGTACGTTGCCAAACCCGACCTGAGCAACATCAACACCATCAAGGAGAAGATCATGAGCGAGGGGGTCATGGGCACCTGCATGTGCTACGATAACGCCTTCATGCAGAATTTCGTCCACTACCAGCCGCCCAGCAGCAGCCTCGACCCCAACCACGCCATCGGGATCGTGGGCTGGGATGACACCAAGAGCACCCAGGCTCCACATCCTGGTGCCTGGATCTGTAAGAACAGCTGGGGAAGCAGTTGGGGCCTGGATGGCTATTTCTGGATTTCCTACTACGATAAATGGTGTTGCCAGCAGCCTCAGATGGGAGCGGTTTCCTTTCAGGAGGTGGAGTTTTTGCCCTATGAGAAGATCTACCACCACGATTATCATGGTTGGCGGGACACCAGGAGGGACTGTGAGGAGGCTTTCAACGCTTTCACTGCGGAAGGTGGTCAGCAGGGTCAGGAGACTATTCAGGCGGTGAGTTTCTTCACGGCGGCGGACAGCGTGACTTACACTGTGAAGATCTACGATCGTTTTGAAGGGGGCCAGCTCTTAGACGAACTCTCTACCAAATCGGGCGACATCGAGTATACCGGATTCCACACCATAGACTTAGACCCGCCGGTTGAGCTTACCCAGGGTGACGAGTTTTACGTTTATCTGCATCTTTCGGAAGGTGGTCATCCGTATGACCGCACCTCCGATGTCCCGGTTCTATTGGGAGCGCAGTATGACGTGATTGTGGAGTCCTCCGCCAATCCCGAGGAGAGCTATTATTGGAGCGGCTCGGAGTGGCTGGATCTTTACTACTGGGAGAATCCCCCCTGGGACAGCACCGCCAACTTCTGCATCAAGGCTCTGACTACGGAGGTGCCATTCTTAGGTTTCAGCTTCCCGGACAGCCTGCCGGAGCTGGTTAATCCCAACGGTGGCACCACCATTAGGGTAGAGGTTTACGGGATATCCGGCAATCCGGAGCCGGGCACCGGGATGTTGTATTACAACTCCGGTTCCGGTTGGATAAGCGAGCCGATGCAGGTGGTCTCCCCAAATGTTTATGATGCCGTCTTCCCTCGGTTTGATTGCGCCGACAATGTGAAGTACTACTTCAGCGCTGAAACTGAAGAGGGAGCGGTGGTCACGGAGCCGCCGGATGCTCCTTTATCAAGTTACTCCGCCCTGAGCGCCACCGATGTTATCACGGCATTTGAGGATGATTTCGAGGATGATCAGGGTTGGACTGTGCAAAATGACCCCTCGCTGACAGATGGCGCCTGGGAGCGCGGCATCCCGATCGGCGGCGGCGAGCGGGGGGATCCTCCCACTGACTACGATGGTTCCGGGAACTGTTACGTCACCGACAACGAGTATGGCAACTCCGACGTTGACGGTGGCCCCACCATGCTCATCTCTCCGACCTTCGACCTAACCGGCGGGGATGAAGCATCCATCAGCTACGCCCGTTGGTTCTTCTGCGGTGGCGGTGAACCTGACTACCTCGAGGTCCACATTTCCAACGACGATGGCAATACCTGGATTCTGGTAGAAAGCGTTCCTGACACTGCTGGTTGGATATACACCGGATTCAAGGTCTCGGACTTCGTGACTGCGACCTCCCAGATGAAGGTCCGCTTCAGCGCCAGCGACAATCCCAGCAACTCCGTCACCGAGGCAGGAGTGGACGCCTTCAAGGCAGTGATAGTGGAATGTGAGGGACTTGACGCCGGCTCCGATGAAGCCGAGCTATTACCCAAGAGAACCGAGCTGTTCGGCAACTACCCCAATCCGTTCAATCTCGCCACCAGATTCAGCTATGCTCTGGCAAGTGGGGCCGAGGTGAGCCTGGAGGTGTACAACCTCCTCGGCCGCAAGGTTGCCACGGTGGTGAAGGAGCATCAGGCCGCGGGCTATAAGTCGGTGCAATGGGACGCCTCCGATTGTGCATCGGGCGTGTACTTCTACAAACTCACGGTGGGAGAGTTCAGCCAGACGAAGAGGGCGATGCTTTTGAAATAGTATTCTTTCTGAGGATGACGGGTAAGGGGAGCCCTAACGGCTCCCCTTTTTTATTTCAGCATAACGTGGGCTTGTTCACTCAGGGCACTGAGGATCGCTAGCGAAACCCTGCCCGGTGTGAAAAGGCTTGCAGAAGCTGGCAAACGGTGTGACCATCTCCGCACCTCTGAAGTTACGGCGTAAGGTTTCTCTCCAAAGAAGCGTCCAGAATCTCAACAGTTCCTCCGTTCTCACAAGCTTTTGTGAACCTGATCATTGTGTCTCCAGCTTCGATTCTGCTGAAGGAATGTCCAGAGCAGCAGAGAAGCTCTCGTCCTGGTTCATTTATCCCTCCAGGCAGTTCACTTCTTGATCTTGGATACGGGAAGGGCTTGATAGAAGAGGCTTGTTGGCATAGTTCTTGAGTAGCTCTGGTTAGGAGCAGAACTCTAACCTTTTCGATGGGAGGTTTTATGTACAAAGCTGTCATCTTATTACTTGCAGGGATTCTGTTGTGGCCGGCGGGCAGCTTCGCCTGGGTGTGGCCAGATGATCCTTACGTCAACTTGGGGGACCTGCGGGGGTATCTCCTCGATGACTATGCGCTCACGATTGAAGATCAGATCGAGGCCGAGACCTTCTTCCAGATGGTCGCAGAATCGGCCACCGTGATTGCTCGGGAGGCTGGCTGGGCTGGGAATGAGGCTTTCGGTTGGTACCGCGAGGGCAGTTTCGAAAATGAGATTGTCCCCACCCAAGAGTACGGCACTTTCTACTTTGACACCGGTCCCGGAGCCTTCGGTTTTCAGCTTTACGGGGAGTTCAATCCCCGATACGGCTGGATCTCCTGGTATTCGGAGAGGTTCCGAAACACCGCGGTCGAAGAGGACCCCACCTTACAGCACCTCTTGATTTTCCCCAACTACCAGTGGGACCCGGAGCACCCCGGTCAGTTCGAGTACCGTATCAGAGTTCCATACTCTTATGTGCTCTGCTGGGAGGACATGGTCAGGAATCCTGAGAGTTCTTATTTCGGGCACGGGGCCTCTCGTGACTTCGACGACTTCATCGTCGAGGTCGGTGGGATTGAAGAGATACTGCTGAGCGTCCCTTCCGCCGAGGCCAACATCCCCGAAAATCATTCTCTGGCGCAGAACTACCCGAATCCTTTCAACGCTCAGACGGAGATATTCTTTGAGGTCCCCAGGGCGTGCAAAGTCAGCCTCGAAGTTTATAACCTCTCCGGTCAGAGGATCGAAACCCTAATCGATGCTGAGATGCAGGCCGGGCATCATGTAGTCTCCTGGGAGGCCTCCGACTGTTCGAGCGGGATCTACTTCTACAAACTCAGCACTGGCGACTTCAGCGAGATAAAGAGAATGACCTTTCTTAAATAACATTTTTCTCTGGCGAAGCAGAAAGGGGAGCCTGAGGGCTCCCTTTTTCTTTTCAATCCCAACCTCAACGATACAAAAGCCGTGGCCATTCTCGTGTGCCTGTCAATTGACGGGGGAAAAGGTGGCCCAAAGCGATAGACCTATACGTCTCCCGACATTGTGTTTAATCTGAGCGCTTTCGCAAAGGGGGTTGTAAGAGAATCGAGAGCTTCGTTCGGGGATTTGAGTTCTTACATAGCTCTGTTCTCAGATTCTGAAATCGCCAGCCCCGAATCCTGATGGAATGGTAAGTTTCGTCAGCGTCCCATTCTCTGTGCATTCTCCCATTTACCTGCCGATGAGATATTAGACGTGCAGAGCTGCGGCGATTCGGCGAATCTGGTTCGGACGGTCGTGTTTCTGCAAGTGATGAGGTAGAACAGAGTTAACTTCCTCATAAAGGAGGCTTCTATGGCCGTGATGATGGAAGTAATCGAGTGGATGGACATGACCGGCACCGACATGATCCACCGCACCCCGGAAACCGGGTCACTGGATATCAAGGCCGGTGCGCAGCTCATCGTCAGGGAATCGCAATCAGCGGTCTTCTTCAAATCTGGCAAGGGATATGACGTCCTGGGCCCCGGGAGGCATACTCTAACATCTTTGAACATCCCGATTCTCACCCGTGCTCTCTCCCTGCCGTGGGGATTTAAATCCCCAATCAGGTGTGAGGTCTATTTCGTTAACCACAAGATCTTCACCAACCTGAAATGGGGTACCCGCGATCCGGTTGCCTTCCGCGATAAGGAGTTGGGGCTGGTTCGCCTTCGCGGATATGGAGCCTATACCTGCAGGATAGTGGAGCCTCTAATCTTCATTAACAGCCTGGTCGGCCGGGAGGCGGCCTTCAGCACCGAGGATATATCTAGCTATCTGCGGGACGTCATCGTGGCGCGCATCAACGACCTCTTCGGGGAAAAGCTGGAGACCATACTCGATCTCCCTCAACAATACGATGAGCTAGCCAAGGAGATCAAAGAGAAGATTTACGGTGAGTTCTCCAAATACGGGCTGGAGTTGATCGATTTCTATATCAGCTCAATAACGCCGCCGGATGAAGTCCAGAAGATGATAGATGAGAAATCTTCGATGGGGGCGGTCGGGGACCTCGACAGGTTTCTGAAATACTCCCTGGCCAAGGCGATGTCCTCCGGCGGCGGCACCGCCGAGGCCGGTGTCGGCATCGGGATGGGAGCGGGCATAGGGCTTATGGTTCCTGCGATGCTCTCCAAGGCCTTCTCGCCGGAGGAGAAAGATCTCGCGGTCGAAACCCTACCGACGGTGACATGCCCCAAGTGTGGAATAGACACCCCCCAGAACTCCCGGTTTTGTTACAAATGCGGGCATCAGATGGTCGCTGCCGACCGCTGTCCGGAGTGTGGGGTTGATCTTCCTGCGGAAGCGAAGTTCTGCTTCTCCTGCGGCAAGAAGTTGGGTGAGAAGCTGACCTGTCCCCAGTGCGGTGCCAAGTTGCCTCCGGGGTCGAAATTCTGCACCGACTGCGGGGAGACACTTTAGTCCCTCAGGGAGACCGAATGTCCGATTATTCCGCGGTATTCAACTGTCCGGGATGCGGCTCGCCGCTTGAGATCCTGGAGGGAACCATAAGCTTACGATGTCGGTATTGTGGTCTCATTCTGCGGGTTGGCTCCCCGGGCAGAATCCTGAAATATTTCTACGATACCGGTTTGGATGACTTCGCGGCGAAGTTCGCGGTGGAGAGGTATCTCAAGAACAACGGGCTGTCGCTTAAGTTCAGAAGGGTAAACAGTCAACTGTATCATCTGCCGTTTTACAGATTTAGGGGAATGTCCTATGCTCTCTTCTCCGAGAAGGTAGCCTGGCACGAGGGGAATCCGGGGTACCCCTTAGCGTTCAAGAAGAGGGTGTTTCACCAGAAGTGCCGCCATTTCGACCTCACCATCCCGGCCTTCGATGATCAATCCTTCGGTCTGGATTCACTCGGAATTCGCCCTCAGGTGGTTCCCTTAAAAGCGTTTCGAAAGGACAACTCCCCGGTGGGGTCGGCCGCGGTCAATGTCACAATCTCACCCGAGGAGGCCGAAGAGAGGGCCATGGGTATGTTTTTCTTCAACCTCGGTTACGCTTCCATGAACAAGGAGTATCTTTCCTCGGAGATGATTGGGGAGGGCCTTGCGGTCATCTACTATCCGGTCTGGGCATACAGTATCCAGCAGGGCGGAGGCAAAAGCACTCTGTTCGTTGACGGTCTGAACAAACGAGTATATCACGAGATCCCCGGGGCCTTCGAACCCCAACTCTCAGGCTCAGACCAGAGCAGGGCAGAGGAGCTAAGTCCGGTTCAGCACAAATGTCCCAACTGCGGCTTCGATTTGCCAACCTCGGAGTGCTCGCTATTCTATCATTGCTCCAACTGCGGCAGATCGTATTTGATCAAAGATGACGGGTACTTCAAAACCGAGATGAAAAGCGCCACCCATGAACCCGGGGAGCACTATCATCCCTTCTGGAGGTTTGCATTTTCTCTCACCGATGGAACCGATACCGTCTCCGGGTTCTCCAAGATCCTCACCGGCGAGATCCCTCTGATCGCGAAGAGCAAGGCCAACAACCCCTTTTACCTCTACGTGCCAGCGTTCAGAGCCGTCAACCTGAGGGTGCTCACAAACGTGGGGGTGAGGCTTTGTCGGGTTCAGCCGGAACTCAACTTAGAGAGAAAGCCGTTCTCACCGACGGCGGAGATGGTGCTTCCAGAAACGGAAGCGAAAGAGCTGGCAAGATTCTACTGGAACGTTATGCGCTCCAAATATCAGTATCTCAATAGTGCCGGGTATGAATTCAAATCCTGCAAAGTCGGACCGGGAGAGCTTATCTGGTTAAGTTTCACAAGGCCTCATTATGATACCAGGCCTGCTAGGGTGAAGAAAGCAGCTGTTTATGCTTGATTTCAGCACTATCCGATGTGAGAGCAATTGTCGAGTGCGCGCACATCCACAGTTTTTAGGTCAATCTCCCGTCGACTGAGCAGTAGCCGTTCTCCCCTCCCACCGGTCCACCACTGCAGCACCCACGGAATCACCCCATACATTTACAGTCGTGCGGCAACGGTCCAAGAACCAGTCGATGGCCAATATCATGGCAATCCCCTCGGTGGGTAACCCCACGGCGTTCAATACTATGACCATGGTCACCAGCCCTGCTTCGGGGATGCCGGCGGCACCAATGGCGGCTAAGGTGGCGGTCAGGAAGATGATCACCTGGGCGGCGAAAGGCAGCGGGACGTTATAGACCTGCGCGATGAAGATCGCTGCAACCGCCTCGTAAAGGGCGGTGCCGTCCATGTTGATGGTTGCCCCCAGGGGAAGCACGAATCCCGCGGTTCTATTGCTGACTTTGTTCTTGATCTCCACCGATTCGATTGTCACCGGCAAGGTCGCAGAGCTGGAGGCGGTCGAGAAAGCTGTCAGCAGGGCCGGAGAGACGTTGGTCAGGTAGGGCCAGACCTTTCTTTTCCCGAATACCAACAGTATTGGAGAGAGCACAAATATCGAATGGATCAAAAGCCCGATGAGCACAGTTGTGAAATACTTAGCCATGCGGGTGACCTCGGTCATAAAACCACCCTCCGTGGTGAGCTCCGCCTGACCGAGCCGGGCCGCTATCAATCCGAGTATGCCCAGGGGAGCAAAATACATCAAAAGACGGATGAACTTTAAGAAAGCCTCGTTTAAACCCTCAAAAAGCCCGATGACAGGTTTGCCGGCATCCCCAAGGGTTGTCAATATTCCCCCAAATATCAGAGAAAACAGAATCAAGGGGAGGATGTTGTTGTGGAGCATGGCGGAGAAGATGTTTTTGGGAATGAGCCCGATTATGACATCGAGAAAGGAGAACTCCCTTTGCGCGAGCTTAACTTGAACTCCAACCCCAATGGTATCCGGTTCTGTCCTTTTGCCTTCGGGGTCTGTCCAGTACGAAACCGGTATCTCTCTTTCACCCAAGTGTGAGGTTTCATCGATGATGCCCCGGACAGGCTGGTCTAAAAGTTCGATCACAAATCGGGAGGTATAATCTGTCGCAAAGAATCTATCATCATCCCCGGTCAACCGCAGAACGGATCCACCTTTTAAGGGCGTCACCTTTATGATGTAGGCAGCCTCTGGATGGACATCCTGCCTTCGGGGAACGCCCTTGCCGGGCTGGATGATGTTCACCAGTATGATCCCTATTATGACTGACAGGGCCGTTGTTGAAAGGTAGTAGACTAAGGTCTTCATTCCCAGACTCCCCAACTCTGCCAAACGACCAAGCCTGGTGATGCCGGTGATCATGGAGGCCACTACCAGAGGCACCACCAACATGAACAGGGCGTTCAGGAAGATGTCACCCAGAAAACCGAGTTTAAGGGCCGTCAACGGATAATAGTGGCCGAGGACAAAGCCGAGAGTGATTGCTGCTAATATTAGATAGAGGATCAGGTTCGAGGACTTGTGTTTTGCGGCCATTGATTGATTATAATATCTGTAAACAGTTGGGTCAACCTAATGTGGAATAGATACAGGGGAGAGATATCATATCCGCTTGTTCTATATTTCGATGATCTTCTCAACCTCCCATTTTTCGGAAAGCA
>Ga0315547_1002568_pt1 | contig 12684 bp, 7 predicted proteins | sample SalMarSW160240MG_2_FD_202542 | JGI IMG/M metagenome (GOLD analysis project Ga0315547, IMG submission 202542) | Salt marsh sediment microbial communities from the Plum Island Ecosystem LTER, Massachusetts, United States - Salt Marsh Sediment SW1601-240 ... | reverse complement strand
ATTCGAACGTTCCTGTGAGGGTATACGGCTTTCCCCCTTCTCCTTTGGTATATGTTCCCTCAAGTGTCACATCATTTTTCATGTTGACCCAAATATCACCCTCAACCTTATCGGAGCCCTGCCAGTTCACAATACCAGTGACGGTGCCGGTACTGGTATCGATGGTCAACTGCATATAATTTTTAGTGACCTCGTCACAGTTACCACATATACCCCAGGTCCGACCCTCGGCAAAAAGTATCCCAGTGAGAGCAGGCTCCTCCTCCTCAATAGGGGCAAGCTCTTCATCCTCAAGGGAAGTAAGCTCTTCATCCTCAATAGGAGCAAGCTCCTCATCTTCAAGGGAAGCAAGCTCTTCATCCTCAATAGGAGCAAGCTCCTCATCCTCAGGAGTGGGCTCCTCCTCCTCAACAGGAGCCAGCTCCTCATCTTCCTTACTGGTGTCTACAGCCACTACAGTTGCCTGTCCAGCCGTAATTTCAACTCCAGTGCTTTCATCTGAATTTCCTTCGCTATCAAGCACACTTATATCAAACTCGCCTTCAGGAAGGAAAAAGGGGTCTTTCTCCGGGTCACCAACATACACTACTAACTGACCAAGCTCGTCACTTCTGGCTAAAGCCACATTGGCTATTGACTCCTCATCGGAATCCACCAGCTTGGCGGTACCCAGCCCCAGGGAACCCAGATACTTTGTTGCCTGCTCAAGGGCTTCTTTGGGGTCGGTAACCTCCCCAATAATGTCCACTATTTTCTCCTTGCCGGTGGCTTTCTTTGCGACAAAGGTGACTATATCGGCAACATTCCCTCCCAGCTTCTCCTCCAGTACATCGCCCAGCTTATCCTCCACCGCGTCCTTTACCGAATCCTTGAATCCCTCCAAACCCTTCTTATAGGTATCTTTTACATACTTTGCCACTTTTTCTGCCTTTTCGATGACTTTTTCAGCCTTCTCAAACCCTTCCTTAAAACCGGGGAGAGCTGAGCCAACGGCAGCTTTCGCTACCTCTACATAAAGCTTACCCCCTGTTTCCACTCCCTTGGCACCTTCTTGATGGGCGACAGCCATGATTGGATTCTTCCCCTTGTTTATATCCTGAGCCGCAGCGCCAAACTCCCAGGAATAAGTGCACAGATTGTTGTATACTCGGCAGGTCTTGTTATCCAGCTCACCACTTTCAAGCTTTTCTTTGAGCTCGTCCCAATTATTAGCTCCACCTCGATGTACCTCAGGTATGGCGTCGAACATCTCCTGTTTGGCCGCCTCCTTATTATGAGCCTGTTGCAGAGCCAGTTCAGCAGCTTTTAAAGTCCTATCTCGGCTTCTTTTTCCGCCACCTTTAGCCCACTCATAAAAGTCCAATACAGCACCAAAGAGACCGGGTGAAGCATATGCAACTCGGGGAGCGAGAAACGAGGTTGGAGTGCTTGCCACTGGCTTGACGGTCAGGATATCCCAGGCTTGGGTTAACTCCTCTTCAGTAACATCTATGTCTTCCATAATCTCGAAGATGGCATTGTAATCCTCGGTAGAGATTTCAACATTCTCACCGAAGAGGGGTTCGGTATAGCCCTCGGAAAAGATCTCCAGCAATTCATAGGTAGCAAGCTCAGCGGAAATGCTAAAATCGGCTATCTTTGTCATAGCCTCCAATTTGGTTAATCCAGCGCCCTCCTCTACTTCTCCGGGCCCACCGCATTGGCAGCCCATGAATGGAACCGCGGAGAAAATCATCACCAGGGCAATAAGACAAAGTGCAAACCTTTTCATTTTATCCACCCCCCAATCTTCTTTCTGGCTAAGTCATCCTGACTACCGCAGCAATTGTGTCATTACCGCTATGGATTGTCAATAGGAGAGGGCATGTTTCGGAGTCTCATAGCCGTCCCGGTTAGGCTTCATGATGTCCAGCATCATTCTTATGGTGGTTGTCTTGCCGGTGCCGTTGGGGCCGGCCATGCCATTAGAAAGGGCTAGTCGGGGATCGTTTGTTGAACATTCTGACGAAATGTGCAATGCTAACAAAGAGGCCAGACATCTGTCGATAGATATCTGTCCTCATCAATAATCTGAATTCCCAGAGTATTAGTTCTAGCCCCTTCCAATTCTAAACATCTTGGTGCCACATGCGGGGCATGTCCCCTGAGTAGCTGGCTTCCCAGATCGCTATGAGTGGCCGCAGTACATCCTTGTACATGGCAGGAGACGGCCATGCCGTTTGTTTCCCCTGGGAGCATCCGGCCGATTCAGCAGCCTGATAGCTGCCTTGTGGTGTAATCCCGTAACCTGAGTAAATTCATCCAACATTTTGCCTTTCTCTTCTTTTGCTGCCCGAAAATACCGTTTTCTTAGTGCCTGTACATATTCTATTATGCTGCGTCGTGTCACCTTTACCTCCTTCGGTAACACTAATTTTGACGCAACTACCCCCTCTTTCGATAACTTTTATTATGAGTCAATGCGGATAATTGACATTGAATATCTTACATGATAAAATATCGACAATTTCAAAAAATGAAGGGGTTTTTCATAATTTATGGAAAATACGTCCAGAACAGTTACTAAAGCAATAGATATACTGGAAATTTTTCTTCAGAAAGATGGCAGACTTGGTTTGACTGAAATATCAAAGTTAACCGGTATCAACGCAGCTACCACTTATAGACTAATATCAACTCTAGCTAAAAGGGGTTATCTATCTCAGCACCAGAAAAAGGGGGCGTACTCGCTTGGCTTGAAAATGCTGGACTTCAATTACGCAATCAGAAGAGAGCTAAAATTTATTGATTTTGCCTACCTCTCATTAAGTAGGCTCGTTAAAGAACAGAATGAATCGGTCTATTTAACGGTACTGGATGCAGATAAATCGCTCGTAATAGAAGAAATTGGGATTACCGAAGATTTGCGTATCAATTCGCCTGTAGGTAAACGATTGGCTTTGCATTGTACCGCTTGTGGGAAAATATTGTTGGCCTCGTTGCCTGAAGAGGAAAGAAAGGCATATTACAGCAGAAATACGCTCAAATCATTTACAAAAAATACCATAACGGATATTTCTCAGCTTGAAAAGGATCTGGCGATTGTAAAAATGGAAGGCATTGCTTTCGACAAGGAAGAATACAGGATGGGATTATGGGTTACTGCGGCCCCAATATATAATGGGAGTAGAAGTGTAATTGCTGCTGCAGGTATTATAGTTCCCACTTCACACGTCGATGTTGGTAGTACAAAAAAATTCGCGATGGCGATAAAGAGTTGCACGGGAGAAATGTCTCAGATTATAAGTCGAATTAGTTAATATGTTTTTTCCCGGGATGGAAAAACTACGGATGTGAAGAAAAAATGAAATGATTTAAACACGGAAGGAGACAAGAGCTTGGTTGAAAGCTTAAATGAAAAGATCATCCGGGAACCAGCCAGTGAAGTCAGGGTAAGCTATGAAGCTGATGTCGTGGTAGTGGGAGGCGGCCCCGGAGGACACTCGGCGGCAATAGCCGCAGCGCGGAGCGGCGCTAAAACAGTGCTCCTGGAAAGGTACGGGCATTTGGGGGGCATGGCTACCGGGGGAATAGTTATCCAAATCCCGCATATGAGTGATGGCGGCAAGGAGCCGATAATCGCCGGCCTTTGCCAGGAATGGCTGGAAAGATTGGATGTCATCGGCGGGTGTTTGCGTCCCAGAATGGAGGACATAGGCTCCAGCGACGAAAAGCTAGTGTCGCGGTGGCGGCGCTTCATGGGCAATGTGAATAACGGCCGGATAGAGCATACCGCATGGGTAGACCCCGAATTGTTGAAGTGTGTACTGAATGACATGGTGGAAGAGGCAGGAGTCAAGCTATTTCTTCATTCCTGGGGTACCCGGGCTATTGTTGATAATGGCGAAATCCGAGGTATCATATTTGAGAGCAAATCAGGAAGGCAAGCGGTGCTCGGAAAGATAATAATTGACGGCACCGGAGATGGCGACCTCTTGCCATCAGCCGGAGCGGAGTTTGATGGCACCATTGATCCTTCATCGAGGAGTTCGATGCTGGCTCTGGTTTTCCGTCTGGGGAACTGTGATTACCAAGGATACTGTGATTTCAGAGAGTCTGAACCGAAAAAATTTCAAGAACTGATGAAAGAGCTTGCCAGCGTTGCCGGCACCCGCCTCTTGCCGCTGCCATCACCCCGCAATGACGTTTTATGGGTGAACAACTGGATACCGGGCTTGGATTGCACTAACGTCGAAGACCTCACCAAGCTGGAAGTCGAAATGCGCAAGATGATGCGGCGGGGGCACGACTTTATGAAGAAAAATATCCCCACGTTTGAGAATAGCTTTATACTCGACACGGCTTCACAAACCGGAACAAGGGGCAGCCGGCGGTTAATTGGCGAATACGTAATTACTAGGGAAGATTTCCAGTCCTGTAAAAAATATGATGATACCATAGCCGTATTTCCTCGCCTCGGGCCGCCGGGACAGACAGGACAGGTTAAACATGTTTATATTCCCTATCGAGCGCTGGTGCCACTCAAAACGGAGGGCTTGCTTGTTGCCGGCCGTAGTTTTTCCTCGGACATGGTGGCTAATAACATGGCCAACCTTATCCCGCATTGTATTGCGATGGGACAGGCCGCCGGGACGGCAGCCGCGATGGCGATAAAAGAGGGAGTGAGTCCCAGAAAGATAGACTACAGAACTCTACAAAAAAACCTGCTAATGCAGGGAGTCCCCTTACCGGGTGTGGTTTTAACCGAGGCTAAATAAGGTACGTTGCAGGCTTTCATTAGCGATACCGGGCAGCGGGAAGGAGGTGATACACCGACAGGTTAGAGAATGCTCATAAAATTAGAGATTATTGATTCACTTTAATCAAGGAGGTGACATCTAATGAAAAAAACACTATTTATCCTAGCGGCAGTTGTGCTGCTATTCGGCACGCTGTTGTCGGCCTGTGCTGAGCCAACTCCAGCACCGGCACCAACGCCAGCCCCAACCCCTGCTCCGGCACCTGCCCCTGCACCGGCGCCAAAGCCGGCTCCCACACCTGCACCGGCGCCAAAGCCGGCTCCGGCACCCGAACCCGACAAATATGGCGGCATCCTGAAAGAGGTCTTAACGGTAGGACCGGCAACGCCTATCGGCTATATGCCGGAAGCCGCTCCTGACGCACAGGCTGACGCCAGACCCGCCGTTGAGTCTCTGGTACGAGTCAGAAACGGGGGAGTAGTCGAGCCTTTACTGGCGACGGCCTGGGAAATCGCTCCGGACGGTAAGTCTGTCACTCTTACCCTGAGGAAGGGAGTCAAGTTCCACGATGGCACCGACTTCAACGCCGCAGCGGTCAAGTGGAACCTCGATAAACAGATAGAAGCCGAAAAGGCACGCGACTGGGAGTCGGTGGACGTTATCGACGACTACACGGTTCGCATCAATATCACCGGCTACAATAACACTATCTTGACCGGTCTGGGGGCGGGAGCCGCCATGATTATCTCGCCGGCGGCCGTCGAGAAAAACGGTCTGGACTGGGCGAGGTGGCACCCGGTCGGCACCGGCCCGTTCAAATTCGTGGAATACGAGCGTGACGCCAGGCTGGTGTACGAAAAGAACGAGAACTACTGGCAGGAGGGCCTGCCTTACCTGGATGGCATGGAATTCGTCGTGATTGCCGACGAAACGGTACGCAGTATCGCCTTCCAGAAGGGCGATATACACTCACTGCGGAGCTCTGGCCTGACGGCCCAGGAGCTGATGAATATGGGCTTCGATTACGTCACTCGGTCCGGGGGGACTTTCCTGTTGATTCCAGACAGTATAAATGCCGAATCACCCTTTGCCGACAGGAGAGTACGTCTGGCGGTATCACATGCCATTGACCGGGAGGCACTGGTAAAGGCTTTGGGGTATGGTTTTTCTCGTCCAGCGTATCAGGTTTATCCCGGATTCATCGAGACAGCAATTCCCAATCTGGATAAGCACGAGTTTGACCAGGACCTGGCCAGGCAACTGCTAGCCGAGGCTGGCTACCCCGACGGGTTCGAGACCACGATACACGCCTTTATCCGGGTGGTCCCTAAAGATTACATTTCCGCTATAGCTCACATGCTCGGCGAGGTGGGTATTGAAGTTACCCCTGACTTTCCCGAGGCTGGCAAATATTCTGAATACCGCTTTGGTGGCTGGAGCAACGCCATGATGGCTCACGCCATGGCCTCCATGGAGAATATGAACTCTGGTTTCAGCTTCTACTTTGGGGGCGTACAATTCCCCAGCGTCCAGAAACCCGATGGATGGCAGGAGGCATTTGACGCGGCCCTTTCCTCGGTTGAGGTTGACCCGGTGAAGACGCAAGCATTGGTCAAGCTCATGCACGACGATGTGATGGTCATACCCTATATGGAAGAGACCGCGGTTGCTTTCTTACAGAAAGGCGTTCATGACACCGGTCACCTGAAAGATAGCCTGACCACCTTGACGGAACTCGAAATTACCTGGCTTGACCCAGAACTACGCTAGATACAGTAAGATAATAAGGTTTATGACGCAGTCCGCCCCGGCGATGTTGGATTATGCCCGTCGCCGGGACGGATAGGTCGGCTAGGGCGTGTGAGTTTCCCGATGCTGGGAAAATGTGGTACGCTTAGCGTATAGTCTGTGAAATAGGTTGAATAATTAGCTGTCGCTATGCTGCAATTCGAAGGGCTCCTCTTCCGTGGTCGACCTAGGCCCATATTACACAATGCCATGCTTATGTCAATGCAATTACGCACTAGGGTCTTAGCCGAACCGATAACAGTCGTAGAATAGTAGCTATGGGAACATATATCATTCGTCGAATATTACAGATGCTGCTCGTCCTGTTAATAGTTACGGTAATAGTATTCTTAATGGTAAGACTTTTGCCCGGTGACCCTATTCTGATGTACCTAACTTCTTCAGATTTAGAGGAGATCACGCAGGAGCAAGTTGACATCATCAGGCATGATTTGGGGCTGGACAGGCCCCTCTTTGTGCAGTATATCGACTGGATAGGTAGTGTGGCCGCTGGTGACCTCGGGAACTCTATTATACACCGCGGTAAGGTGGTAGACGATATAAAAAGGCGGCTGCCCATAACTCTTCACTTAGGCGGCCTGGCTTTTATAATCAGCATCATTATCGGGATACCGATGGGTGTGGTCACGGCGGTGAGGCGAGGCACCTGGATGGATAGTACATTAACCAGTCTCGGTAATCTGGGAATAACGGTTCCCGTTTTCTGGCTCGGTATATTGCTCATTTACGCCTTCGGCCTTAAACTGGACTGGCTGCCAATCTTTGGCTACACCTCGCCATTCAAGGACTTCTGGGCGAACACTCAGCAGATTATCCTGCCCGTCTTTTGCTTGGCTGTTCCTGCTATCGCGTCGGCAGTACGCCTGACCCGCTCCAGCATGCTCGAGGTCATGCGGCAGGATTATATCCGCACTGCCTGGTCCAAGGGTTTAAGGGAACAGGCGGTAATAATAAGGCACGCCCTGAAAAATGGCCTCATTCCAGTTGTTACCTTAAAAGGTATGACCCTTTCTGCAATCGTGGGCGGCTCCGTACTCGTTGAGACCGTATTCAGTATTCCCGGTATGGGGAGGCTGGCGGTAGAGGGGCTTTTCTCACAGGATTACGCCGTGGTTCAAGGTGTTATATTGGTGGCCGCTACAATTATACTGGCCACTAACCTGCTGATAGACCTTTCCTATGGATGGCTTGATCCCAGGATACAGTACGGATAAGGAGGCAAGTACTATGCCAGAAGAGGCTAAACGGAGCTTAGAGTTGACCGGAGTTCCACCCCGTGTCAACGAGCTTCGGCGCTTCTTCAAGGTATTTCTGGGCCGACCGGTGGTTGTTTTTGGCGCTGTTGTCATCCTGGTGCTATTAATATGTGCCGCTTTCCCCGGATGGATAGCTCCTTACGACCCCGTTAATCAGGACCTGAACAATGTCCTGCTTCAGCCCGGTGGAGAGCATCTCCTGGGTACCGATGCCCTCGGCAGGGATATGTTAAGTCGTATCATCTTTGGCGCACGGACGGCGGTTATGGTCGGTGTCGTTGCCCTTGGTATTGCCGCTACGAGCGGCATGATACTGGGGCTAACTGCCGGATATTTCGGCGGCATAACGTACGCGATTATCATGAGGTTCATAGACGCGTTGATGGCTTTCCCGGTAATCCTGCTGGCTCTCGCCATCGCGGCTCTGCTCGGCGGAGGGCTTTTAAACGTTATGATAGCCATCGGCATCGGCATGATGTCGGGATACGCCAGGGTTATGTGCGGTCAGGCTATTTCTGTCAGGGAAAACGACTATGTTCTTGCAGCGCGTAGTTCAGGAGCAAGTAACCTGCGCATCATGTTCCGTCACGTCTTTCCCAACTGTTTCCCGCCAATGATAGTACTGATGACCATGATGATTGGAATGACTATCCTGTTCGAAGCTGGCCTTAGCTTCCTTGGTATCGGCATCAAGGAACCTACTGTGGCCTGGGGTAGCTTAGTAAATGACGGCTATAAATATCTATTGACACATCCGTTACTTTCCTTTGCTCCTGGCATCGCTATCATTGTTGTGGTATATGCCTTTAACATGGTTGGGGATGGTGTGAGAGATGCCATCGACCCCAGGCTGCGGGGCACTTTATAGTCAGGATTTATTAGACAAGCACCAATCGCCGTCCGCTCAAAGGAAGAGATATGGCCAAGAGCAATCTCAAGATTGACATACGAGTGGAAACAATAATATCAGCCTGTACTAATCCTTTAAAGAAAGATCCCGTTTCGTTCAATTGGCCAACAACACTCAGATTATGAATTCAATTGCACAAAGTAGCGGATTGTTCAGTCCTTGCCTATTACCATAGTCAAGTGTCTTATCATCAGCAAATGTCTAAGCTTAACTCATCTTGACAATATCCTGTTATCGCTGTACTTTAATTCATATAAAGCGAAAGCAACTACGGACATGAAAAAAACAGGGATGCAAGATAAGAAAGACACGGGTTTAAAAGCTGACCTGCAGGAAATAATCGATGCTGTGGAAGATGAGCTCCTGGTAGTCGACCCCGAGTACCGTGTCAGGTTCGCCAACACCGCTATGCTTAACAAATATCAGGGAAAAGGCAGATCCCCTATTAGTAAATTGTGCTACAAAGTTTTTCATGACAGGAATGACCCCTGCCACGAGCCTTTATGGGACTGCCCGCTTCAACAGGTCATTGAAACGGGCAACATGATGACGGTTATTCATCCGGTCACCCTGCATGGAGTTCATAGTTACGTAAAGATTACGGCATATCCCCTTCTTGATAAGCAGGGTAACACCAGAGCAATAGTCGAGCTGAGGAGAGACGTTACTGCGGAAAGAGAGCTGGAGACGCAAATTCTGAGGCGGCATCACCAGCTTTTAGCGTTGAACCATATTTCCAGTGCCGTAAGCGGACTATACGACCTGGACACCATATTAAAAACCGCCCTGGATAATGTCCTGCAGCTTGTTAACAGCGACATCGGAGGAATTCTGCTCTTCGACGAAGAGTCAAAAACCCTCAGCTACCGTGTACAACGGGGCTTATCTGCCAAATACGTTGAAGAAACACAGGTTTCGCCCGGTGAGAGCATAGCGGGACAAGCGGCTGAATTCGGTGAGCCCATAATAGTGGAAGACATCTCCAAGGACCCGCGTATTACACGGCCCGACCTGGTGCTGGCAGAGGGACTCAGGGGATTTGTCAGCATTCCTTTGAAGGCTAAGGACAGGGTAACCGGGGTGATGAATATCGCCAGCCACGTGGCGAATCGATTCGCTGCCGACGATGTCTCTTTGCTCAAGTCGATTGGCGACTATCTGGGTACGGCAATCGAGCAGGCAACGTTATATGACCGGCTGGCTCAGGCGGGAGAGAGATATCGAGCGCTTCTTCAACATGCTCTGACGGCACAGGAGCAGGAACGAAAGAGAATTGCACGTGAATTACACGATGAAACGAGCCAGGCAATTACCAGTCTGACCCTGAGCCTGCAGGCTATTATGACAATCGCGGAAATGAAAGGTATCGGAGATGCTGATTTTATTGAAAAGGTTAGAGCAACGCACTCTTTTGCCGTTCATGCCGGCTATGAAATTGTACGGCTCATGAAGGAACTCCGGCCCAGTTTACTGGATGAACTTGGCATGCCGGCGGCCATCCACCGCTATGCCAAGGATACGCTTCAAGCTCAGGGAATCAATGTATCTGCGGAGTTCAAGGGTACGGACGAACGTTTCCCCCCGGAAGTAGAAGTGACTCTTTTCCGAGTCGCCCAGGGGTTAATCGGCAATATCCTTGAGCATTCCGGGGCGAAAAATACCTTAATCAAGCTGGAATGTGATGAAAAAGAGTGTATGCTGTATATAGAGGACGACGGCAAAGGCTTTGATGTTAAAAAACTGACTCGCGTGGACCCCAGCGGCCGGGGTGCGGGTTTATTCACCCTCAAGGAGAGAGTAAGCCTGGCCGGAGGCCACTGCCATATTAACTCCCGTCTGGGGCAGGGCACCAGGGTAACCGTGAAAGTCCCGCTGACGCAAATGTGATACATGAAGAAGATAAAGGTACTGATAGTCGACGACCATACCCTCGTACGGGCCGGAATCCGTTCCCTGCTGGCGCTTGTTGAGGGTATTGAAGTAGTCGGAGAGGCATCAGACGGAAAAGAGGCCATGGAAAAGGCAAGACAGCTCCTGCCGGACGTGGTGCTTATGGACCTGGCCATGCCTGTTATGGGTGGACTGGAAGCCACGCGCCGGCTGCGAAAAGAATTCCCGGCAATAAAAGTGCTGGCGCTGACGCAGTATGACGACAGCGAATACGTCATCCCCGTCATCGAGGCAGGTGCCAGCGGTTTTGTTACCAAGATGTCGGCATTTTCAGAACTTGCCGCGGCCATTGAGGCTGCCTACAAAGGAGAGTCCTACCTTTCTTCTACAGCCGCCACGGCTCTGGTTGAAGAATACCAGCAGAAAATTCCATCGGAAGGGGAACAGGACCCGTATCAACAGCTAACAGACCGGGAAAGAGAAGTGCTTAAACTGGTCGCGGAAGGACATACCAGCCGGGAAATCGCTGATATACTTGTCGTCAGCCCCAAGACGGTGGAGTGGTATAAAAGCAGCCTGATGAATAAACTGAACATTCACAGCCGGACCGACCTTATTAAGTATGCCATTCGCAAGCGTATTATTACGATATAACAGCACAATATAGAGTCTCCCAAATCTGGCGATAACCAGTACTTTCCCCAGGAGCATATCAGGGTATTTTCCGGTAGATATTCCAAAGACGTCACCCCCTGCTTTCCATTGAATTTCCTATTGTCCGGCTCCCGTAGTCCGGTGGCATAATAAGATAACCAGTTAGCCACCGGTTGTTGCCACTCAACAGGATTAGAGGTAGGTACTGATGAACGTGGCCAATACGAGCTACCCGGAAAATCGTCCGGAAAATGCTCCGGACCATAGCCTGATACCCCCCTGCCAGTATGCCTGCCCCCTGCATATGGATATCAGAGAATACGTCGGTCTGGTTTCTCAGGGCAGGATTATGGAAGCGCTGCAGGTCATCAGGACGGGCAACCCTTTCCCTTCCATTTGCGCCTATGTATGCACTCATCCATGTGAAGATGCCTGCCGGCGCGCTCAGGTGGATAAACCCATCGCCATCCGTTCCCTGAAGAGGTTCGCCGTGGAATTCGGTGGGGACAGGATGGTTCGGGCTGAAGCCGAGACTACGCATGAAGAAAAGATTGCTATCGTAGGCTCCGGGCCGGCCGGTCTGGCCTGCGCTTACTATCTGAAAAAATTCGGCTATCCTGTAACGATACTCGAAGCCCATTCCGAGATGGGAGGTATGCTCCGCGTGGGCATCCCCCAGTATCGACTCCCACGTGAAGTTCTGGATATTGAAGTCCAGAGGTTAACACGCATGGGGGTTGAAATCAGGACGAATACCCGGGTGGTATCTCTCGACCTCCTGTTCGAGCTGGGCTACAAGGCCATTTTCATTACTATCGGCGCTCATCAAAGCCTCAGGCTGGGAATAGATGGCGAGGAAAGCCTTGGTGTAATTGATGGGGCGACTTTTCTCCGAGAGGTAAACCTGGGACTCAAGCCATCTTTAGGGAGAAGGGTGGCCGTGGTGGGAGGGGGGAATGTAGCCATTGACGCGGCTCGTACGGCAACCCGCTTGGGCGTAAAAAGGGTAAGTATCCTCTACCGACGCTCACGGGCGGAGATGCCCGCCGACCCCAAAGAGGCGGAGGAAGCCCTGGAAGAGGGGATAAAAATAAAGTACCTGGTAACGCCGATCTCCATTAAAAGAGAAAATAAGAGGCTGAATGTAACCTGCGTTAAAATGAAGCTCGGTGAGCCTGACGAGAGTGGCCGGCAGCGGCCGGTGCCGGTCAAGGGTAGCGAATTCAGCGAGGAATTCGATACCCTGATTGCAGCTATAGGACAGGCACCCCAGACCCCGGACGATTTTGGAGTCCGCATCGGCAGAGGCAGCACGATTCAGGTTGACCCGAGCACGCTTACCACCAACAGAGCCGGGGTCTTTGCCGGGGGTGATGCCGTCACCGGACCGGCTACGGTAACCGAGGCGCTGGCGGCGGGCAGACTC
>Ga0315547_1002565_pt1 | contig 12689 bp, 12 predicted proteins | sample SalMarSW160240MG_2_FD_202542 | JGI IMG/M metagenome (GOLD analysis project Ga0315547, IMG submission 202542) | Salt marsh sediment microbial communities from the Plum Island Ecosystem LTER, Massachusetts, United States - Salt Marsh Sediment SW1601-240 ... | reverse complement strand
CATTCAAAATTAGGATTATCGTGAGTTGGAAAATAGGCATATCGTTTTAGGAGGGGCTTTATAGATTCTAAAAGCTCATATCGATTATACGGAAATTTATAATTTACAAATTTTTCATACCTTTTTAATGGAGGTAAATTTCGGAATTTATGAGGTTGATGTCTATAAAAATAAACAGTTATAGAGGGGACATTCAGTTGCATAATTTTTTCCATGCCGCCAGTAAACTTACTTATGGTGTCATCAGGCAACCAAGCCATTAAGTCAACGTTGAAATCCTCAAAACCTTGAATCTTTACGAATTCAATAATATCTTTTAAGACATCAAAAGGAATATATTTTCTATTAGCAGTTTTCAGAACATTTTTGCCTAGAGATTGAATGCCTATGCTAATCCTATTAAATCCCCTTTCTTTTACTAGCAATATTTTCTCTTGGGTTAGAGTAGTTGGGGACATTTCAATACATTTTGAACATATGTTTGAATGGAGTGTCTCTTTATAATGTTTTTTTGTGATTTTTTTAAATTCTATATTCTTTAGTTTTGATTTAAACTTAAAATTATTAAAAATTATATCAGACAGTCTCTCTAGTTGTTTAGTATTTAGGGTAGTGGGAGTGCCCCCTCCTATATATAATGTTGTAAACTTATTATTCGAAAAAGCAGGGCTAAAGAGTCCAGCTTCTTCTTCTAGATAGTCTAAATACCGGTCTATTTGGATGGGACTTCTTAAAACATTCGATTGATACATGCAATAATAACATCGTGAATCTTTACAAAAAGGAATGTGAATATACAAAGATAAAAAAGGATCCGAGTTGTCCTTCAAAAAATCAGTCCATAATCTAAGAACTTCGTTTTTATTTAATTTCTTAAGAGAAAACTTATCACAATGTCGAGTTTCGTAAACTGTCATCATATTATATTTTTTTGTGATTTCTTTATAGAAGCCTACCTTCTTTTGTAAAGATTTGTTATCCATGATTTTTATATTGATGTAAATAAGAATAAACCTCATCCCTTCTTTGGGAAGCTAGCTTCACTAAAGCTGGGTATAAAGTTTTGTAATACTGGCAGAAATCACTTTCCCTGTGAAGTGACCCGAAGTAAGCATATGAATTGTTGACACAGCCGGATGAACAGAAATTTTTAAAAGCACAGGCTCTACATTTGGGAATATTTTCTGGAATTCTAGATTTAAGTTTCTTTAAGATAGGTGAATTGAGAATGATTTCTCTTAAACTTTTGTCTTCTTTAATATTACCTATTTTGAATTCAATTTTATCTTTCATTCGGTCGCAAGGATAAATATCTCCATTTACATTTATACCTAGGGTAGAATTTCCCGCTCCACAAGGTGCTCGCATGCACATATAGATTGTTTTTTTAGCCAGTAGGGTATGAAGCATGAAGTGGATATTACCTAGAATAATCTTAGAGGAGGAATCTTTATTATAATCTACTATTTTCTTAAAGAGCCGAAAGTGCTCGTTGGCGAATTCCTTTTGTTTTTGGCTAGACATTAATTTTTCTTTTGATTGAGTATTTTGAGTATAATAGTAGTTCAATCTAATATATTTTATTTTATAAGCTACCAGAAAAGAATACAGTTTTTTAACATCTTTTGGTCTGGTAATAACCGCAATCACTCCAAATGAAAGATTATTTTTTTTCAGAAGATTAATAGCTTTTATCACCTGCCCAAAACTTCCTTTTCCATTTGGGTATATTCTATTCCTATTATGAATCTCTTGAGGTCCATCAAGGCTAATGCCTATATGAATATTATGTTCTTTGAAAAAATTAATTATTTCTTGATTAAGCAAAGTTCCATTAGTCTGAATGGAAAATTTTATTTTTTTGTTTTTTGCTCTCCTTTTTGTATAGTAGATAGCCTTTTCAATTATGGGAAGGTTTAGAAGTGGCTCACCCCCATGGAAAAGAAAAGTAGCATATTTATTAGGCAACATTAGTATTTTATCTATAGCCATTTTCATTGTTTTAAAGTCCATATGCTTTTCTGGGGGGGAAGGATTTGCTCGACAATATTTGCATCCTAGATTACACTTATTTGTAATCTCTAAAACAAAATAATAAGGATAAGGAAGAGATTTGCTTTCAATGTTATTGTGTTTGTGTGCTTTTTTAGTCATTGTTATTTGCAAAAATTTAAACTTTTAGATATAATAAAGAAAAATGGTTCTACTTACAAAGATGAAAATTATAAAAAAGATAAGAAAATTAAAGATTAAAAAATATTTTATTAAATATAGATATTATATCCTTGTAGGAGTCGGCCTTTTTTTGGCTGTTGGTTTCTTTTGGTTTCAGCAGTGGAGAATGGTTCGCCAGCCGGTGTTTGCGGGGAAATTTTATTCACCTCAGAAAGAAGCACTACAACAGTCAATAGATCAATATTTGGAAGAAGCGGAGGATATAGAAATAGAAGGAAAATTAAGAATACTTATTGTTCCTCACGCCAGTCATAATTATTCAGGAGAGGTGGCCGCTTACGGGTTTAAAAAATTGAAAGGTGAAAATTTTAAAACCGTAATTCTCATTGGGCCTAGCCACAACGATAGGTTTGAAGGAATATCTATTTGGCCGAAAGGGTATTGGGTGACGCCCTTAGGAAAAATTCAAGTTGATAGTAATCTAGCCAAAAGATTAATAGATGAAGATAGGATTTTTTTTAGAAGGAGTGCCTTTGCTAAAGAGCATTCTTTGGAAGTAGAATTACCTTTTTTACAAAGGGTGCTTAAAGAATTTAAAATTGTCCCCATCGTTATGGGGATATCTCGTAAAGAAAACATTCAAGCATTAAGCAGTGCTTTGGCCAAAAACATAGATGAAGATACTTTAGTCGTTATTTCTAGCGATCTTTCTCATTACCCACCCTATAAGGTAGCAGTGGAGGCGGATAAGATAACCATAGAAGCAATTCTTTCAGGAGATGTAGGGCGGATGGAGAACTTAGAGAAAGTCGTTTCTGATTCTATGCCCCCCGAATCTTTGTGTAATCTTCGCACTCTTCTCTGCGGTGAAGATCCCGTAAAAACCGCTCTAATGTTAGCTAAAGAATTGGATATAAACAAGATCAAGCTTTTGAAATATGCTAACTCGGGGGATACGAGAGAAGAATATTTAGAAGTAGTTGGCTATGCAGCTATCGCTTTCTCGGCTCCTTGACAAAAATCTAATGATATGCTATCATTAGATAATACTATATACAATAAAAATAAAAATACGAGGAGGAAGAAATGAAAGAAAGAATGGGTTTGGTAACCGTAATGGTTTTAGTGACTTTTTTACTTACCGGGCTGGCTACTTTTGCTGCAGATATTCCAGAAGTGGAGAAATGGACAATAGTAGAGAAGAACCAATGGAATTATGACAAGGGTGGATTTATCTGTAGAGCAAGACTTAGCTCTCAAGGCAGAGTTGGAATGACTATTTCGCTTCTTAGTGCTAGGGGAGAGGAAAAACTGATATTTAAAGAATGGAAAACAGAAGAAGGGCCAAGGGCAGCTGTCAAAACTAAAACAGGATGGATTAAAGGGAAGCCGGCTTATAACCACTCTCTGGTTGAAGTAAATAGTCAGGGTGAAGTAACTGGACTGGTGCTCTTTCTGGCTTCAGACAGCGTTCCAGAGAAATACACCTTTCAATTTGGCGAATTTGGAAAGTATTAACTAAACTCTTAGCTCACTCTTCACTCTTGGGGAGTGAGCTTCTCTAAATCTAGAAGTTTTTCTTGGGTAGTAGATGAAACCGTTATTAAAACTTTGGTTTCAAACCCATCATCTATCTTTTTTATCAGAGTAAGGTCTTGAAAATCCTCTGCTTTTCTAAGGGGCAATATTAATCTCCCTTCTTGTTTTAATTGATCGGTAAGGATGGAGGGGATGGAGCTAACCGGTTCGTTCAAAATAATACCGTCAAAGGGACCGGATTCTTTCCACCTCGAATAGTCATCAGTGTAATTTATGTGGACGTTACTATAGCCAAGATTATCTAAAATTCGTTCCACTTCAGAAATTCGTTTTATAATTGTTGCTCTTTTTCCTAAAATTTTACTTACTCTTTCAATAGCATACACTTTCCCGCTTAGTTCTGCCAAGAGAGCTAACGGATAGCCAGATTTTATACCTATTATTAGGACTTTATCTTCTTTGCCTAATTCTAGATTTTGAGCTATAAAGGCAGTAAGATATGGCTGTTGGCTTTTCCAATCGTAACTCATATAAATTGGACGGTCTTCATAAGCTGAATTTCGAAGTGGTTTAAAGAAAAATGCATGCCTTGGTATTTTTCTCATGGCTTCTAAAATTTCTTCGTCCCTAATGCCTTTTTCTTTTAACTCATTAACCATATCCTCTCTTTTTTTCGCACTTTCTTTTTCAAACGAGATTTCTGAAGCTAGATATAAGAGGTAATAAACACAAAAGATTACAATAACAAGAACAAGAGATAGAAAGAGGATTTTAATAAACAATTTTCTCTTTTTATTATCTAATGGTTTTTTTGTTATTTCTTCTTGAATCATGAATTTCTTTTATAATTCTTTTGGCAATAGGAAAAATTAGATGTTGAAATTTACAATAGTTTTCATGAGGGTTGATTAGGCTTTTATTAATTTCGTAATTAAGAGCATAACAACCCACGAAGCACCCCCATTTGGCTAGAGAGCAGTTTTTGCATTTTTCTACTTTGACTGTAGCCGGGTTTAGTTTTAAAAATCCCTCTCTTTTTCTTTTGTTGGTGATACCTTTCCAAACATTACCCAACGGGAAGGATTTAGAATAAGCGAAAAATCTGTGGCAAGGAAAAATTTCGCCCTGGGGAGAAATCCCTACAAAATGCTTTCCTGCTCCGCAAATCAATGGCTTTTTGTTAGCGATGATTCCAATGGTATTTTGGAGAGGAAGGATTAAAATGCGCTGGTTTTCTTTAAATAGTTTTATATAAAGATCCGCCGCAAGATTAAGTTGTTTTTCTAAAATACTAAAATATTTTTTAGTCCAATTAGCTTCTAATGCAGGATATAAACCAATTCTTCTAAAGCCTTCTTTTATAAAAAATTCCAAATTTTCAAGGAGATATTTTGACGTTTCTGGCATAACTGTAGCTCTTACCGAAGGATAGGGAAAATAATTCTTGATTTTTTCTAATTTTTTTTTAATTTTTATAAATGTACCACTACCATTCCTGGTTTTTCGATACATATCGTGAGATATCTTATCTCCGTCTATACTTAACTTAAGATGGAAATTGTGTTTTTTTAAAAAACTTAAAATCTTATCCGAGACTAAAATTCCATTAGTGACTATCCCAAAGTGAACTTTTTTATTGAATTGCGATGCTTTTTTTTCTGCGTATAAAACTAATTTTTTTATCAGCTCAAAGCGGAGAAGTGGTTCTCCGCCAAAAAAAGAGATTCTGATTGGCTTTTCAAGATTCGGCTGATTTAGTAAGTAATCTATGGTTTGCTTTCCCGTTTCTAAACTCAAATAAGTTCTTTTTCTTTTTACAAAACAATAAGAACATCTCAAATTACAATCCTCGGTCACATATAAATTAATGCTGTATATATCCATATACTATTTTAATAAATTTTTAAATATTAGGCAAGCTAAGGATGTGGATAACAACAGAGGATTGATTCGATTCCCTTGTCATAGTAAATAGTTTGGGGTATCTTTAAAAAGAGGACTTACTATTAGTCTAGCACAGAGTTACGAAATTATCAATCCAGTAAAATCTGAAGAAAAATTTCCTAGTTTATATTTCAAAAACTTCCTTGTTTAAGGAAGTTTTTGAATAGGGGTTCAGTTTATATTTCTTAAATTGTGTCATTTACTGAAAATCTTATCACTATTTACAAGAAAGTACTTTATTGTTTCGCCCTTATACTCAATGCATCGAACACCATAAAAGCTCACGGGCTCTATATAATTTTTAGCAATTATTAATAAAATAATTGCTTGGTCTTGTAGTGTCCTCTCAATTTGGCAAAAATCTTTTCTGGCAATATAAGACCAAACTTGCCCTAAATCACCTGCGTTGCTCTTATTGCTCAGGTTGCTTAGGAAAGAACCATTGACCGATGAAAGAAGGGGGGTGTCTATATTACTACAAATAATGCCCGTGGCTCTTTTTATTTTAAAGGGATCTACCCTCAATTTTTTAGCTCTGTTCTGTAAATCATTTATGTTATGTATATCTAAAGCAAGTCTTAAAGTCATCAGGCCTGAATTGATAGAATGTGGCGATGAAGAAATATATTCAATAATTCTTTTAAACCAAAATTCTGTTTCTTCGGCACCAAGTAGCCCTGCATATTGCGCCATTATCATTTGTTGTCGTGATGAATCTTTGAGTAAAAAACTTCTACCAGAAGCTATTATCTCCTGTTTAAAATCAGTATATAATTCTATAATTTTTGACTTAAGACCTTCATCCTCATTAATATTAAACGATGGATCTAACATATCCATCGTCCCTATATAATAAGACACTACTTCAAAAGGACAATTCTCCCAGATCGGACATACTTTGTTTATAACTTTCATCAATGTCTCTTCCGCCCCCTTTCTCTCCTTTGGTGTGTCTTCTATCGCAGAAATTGCTCGGTATGCTCTGAGGGGGAAATCGGTGTTATCATAAAATTCTCTATATTGTTGAGAGAAATCCTTTCTGCTATCGCCATTAAAAACAAGCCTATAATAGGGTTGTCCAATTAATACAGAAACTCCTAAGATTGATAGACTAATAACTGCTAATATAACTACTAAAATAATTATTTTCCACTGTTTCTTTTTATTTAACATACTCCTCAATTTTATTCTTTAGTAAAGCCGCCTCGTCCAAAACTTTCCCGCTTAAACGCTTTAATAATGCCTATAAAATCCCTTAGTCTTTAGAACAAAAGATATCTTTTGGCTAGCTTCTAGACTTTCTTTTTGGAAAGGAAATGCAAGTTCTATAAATTGACCGGGGATTAATTCTACATTTCCGTTCTTTAGGGAATTTTTAGTCATTTTTTTATCATGCGAATGCCCTAAATTTTCCAATTCAAGAGGTTTTATTTCTATCTTTTTTGAATCCTTAGCTTTTGAGCTTGTTAGTCCAATAAAGCTTAAAGTATGGTGGTCGGTCCAATCTAGTTTTATTTCTAGGTTCTCCGAACCTCCTTTTGTATATTTCGATAAATCTACTGTCGAAAAGCAGAAGTTTTCTCTTGGGTGGATATGGAGGAGTTCTTCTTCTTTGTTGTTGACGATCATTTTAATGACAATTGATCCTGCTTTGGCTAGTGCATTTTCTGTTTCAGCGGCGGTTAGGGCGGTGGCAGCGGTTGCGCCTAAGAACTTTAACAGCCTGGCTCTAAAATTCTTTTTAGAGGAAATTTTTTCTACTTTTTGTTTTACATCATTGACGAATTTTACACTTTTAACTTGACTGTATTCTCCTCCTCTGATGCTTGAATGAAGGATAAGCTTAGGGTTTTCTAAATTTTTAAGATTATTAAATTTTATTTTTAAGCTATTCCCTTTATTGCCTTCAAAGAATGCACTGTCTTTTATTTCAGAAAGTTTCTTGGTCCAATCTTTATTTTTTCCGTCTGTTATTTGAGATGGAACAAGAAGTTCGCTGCTATAAGAAATAATTTTATTATCAAAGGCTATTGCCAATTCTGTATTTTTAGGATGAGTAACTTTCAAGAGCTCAAATCCATAGAAGTAATTATGAGATTGTTCAAATTCCTGAATTTGCAAAATGTATTTGTTGCCCCTCGGTTTTAGAAGAGTTTTCAACTTATACAGTTCTTCTACGATAAGATTTTTTCTTCCTATGTTTTCAGATTCTGGAAGTAGGTTATTTTCTATAATTAGCCGATGGCCATTCCAGACAGCGACGAATGGACAACCGCATGAGCTGTGACTACTATGATCGCTCCAATCACCCCAGTTGCCGGACCAGGGAAATTCGCCTACGCCGCATTGGTCGGCTATACAATCGGCCTCTGAGCAAGAACAGCTACTATGACTACTATGACCGCTGCTATGACAGCTGCCATGAGCGCTACTGTGCGAGCCGTGCGAGCCGTGAGAACCGTGGGAACAGTGGGATTGGTGTGAGCCGTGAGAGCCGTGTGAACCATGGGAGCCATGCGAACCGTGGGATGAATGTGAGCCGTGTGAGCAGTGGGATTGGTGTGAGCCATGAGAGCCGTGGGAACCGTGCGAGCCGTGGGAGCCGTGGGAAGAATGTGATGAGTGAGAGCCGTGAGAACCGTGAGAGCTGTGAGAAGAATGAGAAGAGTGAGAACTGTGAGAAGTATGAGAGCTGTGAGAGGAATGCGAAGTATGTTCACATTTCCAACCAGCAGCTTGCGCGTCCCGAGCCGCCATTGAACCGGCCACAGCTGTTCCTAAGATAAGAAGCATTGTCCCGGCCCTAACAATGTCTTTCTTGTTTACATTTCCTTCCTCACTGGTTAGAAATGCTTTAATATCCTTTCGTAGTTTTGGGAAGAGTTTGCTATTCATAGGAACGAATCATGAATTATGAATCATGAATTGTGAATACTTTTTGTCGTAAATTATGAATCATGAATTGTGAATTTTATTTCTTATTTCTTGATGCTTTTATTAATCCATTGAGCAATTTGTGAACCGTTACAGATTGGTTGGCAATTTTTATAAATTCTAATTCTTTTAAATATCCAATATCCCTTGCTATTAAAAGCTGATTTTGTAATTCAGTATTAGAGCCTTGGGCCATCGAATAAAATTGGATTTTTTCTTTATAAGATCGACGGCTAAATCCCTCAGCAATATTAGAAGTGATAGAAACTGCTGCTCGTCTCATTTGGCTTATTAAGCCGAATAGTTCTTCTTTTGGAAAATTTTTAGTTATTTTATAGACGGCTAATACTAATTTATGAGCTTCTTTCCAAGTATTGAGATCAGTAAAAGATCTAATTTTACTTGATTCATTCATGATTCGTGATTCATGATTCACTATTCACAGTTACTCGGCTACCATTTTAGTAATCTTACTCGCGGTAAATTCTTCCAGCTCATTTATTTTATCAAAAGTTGACTCAACAGTTACTACTACAATATTATCATCTACTTTTATTTCCGAAAGTTCAAAAGAGGATTCTTTTTTATTTGCTATGCGGTAAGTTGTCCATTCAGTATTATCGGTAAACTTTATAATTTTTTCCATCGCATCCTTTTTCGCTGTTTTGATAAGGGAAGTCTTTACTTCTAGTTTTAAGATTTTTCCTTCAAGGCTGACTGCTAAAATTTTCCCCTCAACGAGATTGTTAGGATATTCTGGTTGAGATGGGGTTTCTTCGGAAGTCGCTGGTTCTTTTTGTTGTTCTTCGGAAGTAGGAATTAGCTGGTCCAGCGAAATCGGACCGGCTAGGTCAAGCAAAAAGAGTCCGATTAAGACAACAATAATGGCGATGATTGAGATGAGGATTATTTTTTTGTTCATGGATTATACTCGACACTAATACACCAATGAAACACCAATGTCGCTAATATTAGTGTCATTCGTGCCAATTCGTGCATTGGTGTCGGATTATAGTATCGCTGACTTTATTTTACCAGATCCCAACCCGCCAAGCAAAGTAAAGTTATCCACAGGTCGTCTCTTATCTTATTGACTCAATTCAAACAATATAACAATATAACAACAGAACAATAAAAAATATGATTTCTTTTAATAGAGCATTTGAAAAATTCTATTTTGATTTTTACATTTCTACTGTTAAAGAAGACCCCAGAAAGTTAGGGATGCTTGGATTTTTTAGTCGGGCGAAAATAGAAGAGTGTCAAGAGCAGACGAAAAAGCAGGGCTTAGTAACTCAAATACATAAAGCTAATCCCAGTGATCGTACCGGTGAGTGGGTTCTTTATTTTTCAAAATCAAAAAAGGTGCTAGAAGAAGCGATTGAACTTTCCCATTCAAGAAGTCAGAACCGGGCCCAGAAAAACAGAAAACTCGGAGCATTATATGGCTATCCCAAATGCTGTATAGACTTTTTTATTAATCTGAATGAAGGAAGAGAATTTGATTATCTAAAGAAGACGCTGGATAATTCTTCTTCGAGTAAATTCCCCTTTCTTACAAATAGATTTACCTTGAATCCTTTTGTTTTTCATGTGCCCTGTAGGTTCGATTGTAAAGAGACCATTCGATTAGCAAAGAGTTATATAAAAATTGCTCAGGAAATTAATCTGTCAATAACCAGTCAAATTCTTGAGAATCTAAAAGCAGTGGTTCTTATCACGGATGATTCTGCTGTGAGTATCGCTGGTTTTGAAGCAAAAAGAGGAAAGGTTTTCTTTAAAAAGAAAGACTTTAAAAAATCTCTTCTTTTGGAAGAAAAAATCGGTGAGTATATTTACAAGCTTACTTCAAATAAGAAAAATTTTGATTTCTATTTTTCTAACAGAGAGATGAGTCGGATGAAAGAAGGTAAATGGAGAAAGATTCTGGCTAAGTTTAAATCAGGCAAAGGGTATAGAATATCTTTAAGCGATTATAAAGATTTGGAGGTTATTCTCTTTGTATAATATTAGAAGCAGATTTCTCCTTTGATTTTTCTGGCATAACGAACATAAGTCTTGTCTTTTAAAGCAAGACTTTTAATTTTCTTTGTCGTTTTCATACAGAGCGTCCGATATATTTCGTATATCTTTTCAGCCCCCTTATCAATGTTCTCGTTTGGAAAATAATCAAATTGACATTTTCGGCAGCTGGAACTTTTGGGATTAAATTGACAGTTTTCAAACTTTAGAGAGAAACCCTGATTAACATCACCGATAATATACTCTTCTTTATTGGGGTAGTTTAATAAAAATGGAGAAAATGCTGTTTTGCCTGAGGGATAAACCTCTGACTTATACCAAAAAGGACACTCGCCGCTAAACGACCGACTGATTTTTTGGTATTTTATTTCCCAATTAACTGGATTTAAAAATATGAAATTATTTTTCTCAATACCGGCGAGGACAAATTTAATAATTTTTTCAAAACCTAACTTAAATTTTTCTTGAGCCCCCTTTGTCCAATCCTCATAATGATGAATAATTTCAAAATTTATGTAGTTAAATCCGAGTTTAAGTAAATGGTTAAAATTTTCTTCTATCCTCTCTGTTGTAGAGGGGAGTAGGCAAAAAGAAACTCCCAGATGTTCTCGGGGTATTTTTTTAAAAACCATTGGCAGAGTCTTGACGATTATCTCGTAACTGCCTTTATCTCTCTTAAAATTTCTAAATTTATCATGGTCGGCTTTTTTCCCAACTAAACTAATGATTAACCTGACACCGTATTTTTTGAAAAAATCCAGATGTTTTTTTCCAAGTAAAGTGGCATTTGTGCAAACTGATATAGTCAGGTTCTTTTTTAATCTCCTAGCTTGAGAGATCGCATAAGGACAGATTTTTTTAATCAACTCAAAATTTAGCAATGGCTCACCGCCATAGATTGAGAGAAGTTTATCCTTTCCTTCAGATTCCAGCAATAGGCAGATAGCATTCTTAGCCGTATCCCAATCCATATCTTGGTTAGTTTTTTTAACAAAACAATACTGACAAGCGAGATTACATTTGGTAGTTATAGCCAATTTTATTTTATTTACCTGTTTGTTCATAATCAGCCTTTATTATATCCAAAATCCAATAATTACCCCTTTTTACTTTTACAGTTTCAAGAAGTTCAATTCTTTTCTTAAATAAGGGTCCATCAATCACAAAGGTATGGAATTCACCTAAGTCCCCGCAAAAATCTATAGAGTCTCCTGATTCTGCTCTCTTTTCTAGATAATTTAAAAAATCTTTATCAATAGGACGGCCCAACCAATACTTGTCTAAAATCTTAGAATCTACCCTTACTATCAATGCCTTAAAACCCAAATCAATAAATTCTTTTAAAATTTCCTTTGGGTTTTTGCCGCAAAGAGGCTCGATTAACCTTAAACCAAGTTCTGAACAAATTCGCTTAGCTAGAAGTCGCTGTTTATCATCTGGAGCAGTGTAGCCAAAGACCAAACCTTCAATGCTTTTTTTCAGTAAGACCTTTAAGAGATTTTTTAGGTCTTTTTCAAATTTCACCGGATTAATTTTAGCTGGGATTATTTCTTTTTGAAAGAGGTTGAGGTTCGTTGCTTCGGCTTGCAGATGAATTAAATCCTTGGGGATGTTATGGAAACTAACCTGACGATGATCTTGACTGGAGATAAGATTAAATAGGCAGTCTATTTTATAACCGGCCTGGATAGATTTAAAATAAGCAAGACAACTGTCTTTGCCCCCACTCCAAAAAGAAGCAATTTTGATTTTCTCCATATAAGTTTACGGTCTTATGTAAAAAGTGAGAGTATCGTCTAATTCAAAACTTACTAAGGCGATTCTGCCGTTTATAGCTTTAATTACTTTAAGCAGTCTCCGGCAGTCAAATTTAGAACCAGCTAATCTTAAAATTATTTTTAAGAAATGCTCCAGTTTTTCATAACCAGCGTCAATCGGATCAAGAAATTCGGTAAATAATTTTTTATATTGACACTTGCCCTCTAGATTATATTTTTCACTAATAAAAGTGAAATATCGCCAATCTCCTAAAGCATCTTGGATTTTTTTCATTTTTTCGGTAAAAATGTGAGAAG
>Ga0315547_1002563_pt1 | contig 12691 bp, 22 predicted proteins | sample SalMarSW160240MG_2_FD_202542 | JGI IMG/M metagenome (GOLD analysis project Ga0315547, IMG submission 202542) | Salt marsh sediment microbial communities from the Plum Island Ecosystem LTER, Massachusetts, United States - Salt Marsh Sediment SW1601-240 ... | reverse complement strand
TCATTTATATCTTCAATTGTGTTTGGAATATCCTTCAAAACCATAATACCTGTTTTTTCCATTAATTTCCGTCTCCTTTTTTAGTTAATTTCTCGACGAGAGGAGCCATTTGTTCTATGAATGGAGAAATATTTTTCTTAATATGTTCTGGAAGATTATTTTCAATCATCCTAATTTTTTCATTTAGAACATCAATTTTATAGACGGCATGACGATTTTCTTCTTCAAGTTTTCTAATCTTATTTGCTTGAGATAAACCCTTTAATTCTCTAATCTGTAAACTGTCTTGTCCATCGTAAGTTCCTAAATAAAGCCACCTTGTATTTACAGGGTCAGGGTTTAATAAAAAACAAAGTTGCATGGGTATTTGGATTTTTACAACAATATCTCCATTATCATTTGGTTCAATTTTATATCTTTTTACTAAAGTATCAAAAGGTTTTAAAATAAATTCATAAACATCTTCGCCTTCTTGATTTTTTTCTGGTTTTTGACTTAACACTGTTGCTGTATAACCATCACCAAAAATTAAAATAGGTAATGAAGCATACAAAGTTATATCTTCATAATTTCTATCTCCCATTAATACTCCGAGTAAGACCTCTTTCCTTTTTCTAAAGGGTCTTTTTTAACTGTTTTATCTTGAATGAAGGGGAGTCCCCATTTGATTGCAGCAATCCCTCCAACAAATGCTAAAATTATTAGGAGTATTTTATTACTTTTTTGTTTATTTAATTCTTCATTTAAATTATCTATTTGGGAAATTTTATCATCGAGATTATTTGAGATTGTTTCTTTATCAACAGTACATTCGCTTAAAGAGTAATTTGTATTGCCTCCTGTTTGGTCATAACATTGGGTAAGATTTGTATTGTATTCTAAAAGTGTTGCTTGACATTTTTCAAGGTTTGTGACAGTGATATTAAGATTATTTAATTTTTCATTTATTCCCGTTATATCTGTTAAATTTCCAACTTCAAAATAATAAATTCCATATAATGAAATCCATTCCCCTTCTTTTCCAGAAAAAGTTTCTGAGGAAGTGTTTATTTTTGATGGGAGAATATTATGTTTATCCGACGGCAATCCTCTTATATTTAAAACCCAATAACAATTTTGAGTGCAGGTTGTAGTATTTGTTATTTGATTAGTTGTGGAATTGGTAACAATATTAGAACTACAAATATCTGTACAATAAGGTTGATATTTTATTTGCAATTCATAATTAATTTCTGTAGTTGATGCTGCAAAAACAAATGAAATTAAAAATATACTTAAAAATAAAAACAAAAATAATTTATTCATCTTCATCATCATCTTCCTCTTTTGATACCTCCCGATTTGAAACTGACATATGGTTTGAAAATGGAAAAAAGATTTGCCCAACAATTGGACCTTGCCTTTCATATCTTTCACCGTCGGCATAGCAAACAAATTTATCACTTGCCACAGCAAGACATTGGAAGATTTTTAATTTGTGAATCTTCTCTTTATAAACTTTTTCCAAATCAAAATCATTTGCAATTTCATTAATTATTTTTTGATTATTATGTCTAAAAATAAATCCATAATTTAATTTTGCTCCTTTGACACTATTTGGAATTTTATTATAAAATTGAGTAGCATAAACTAAACCAACCTCATTTATTCTTCCTCTCGCAGCAACATCTCCAATTGCTTTCGATGCTGGTTCATCATCTTTTTCACAAACTGTTCTTAATTCATCAAATCCTAAAAAAGTTTTTTGATTTGGAAAATCTTTGATATTATTTTTAAAAATTTCTCTAACATAGTGAGCAAAAATTTCTGATTTATATTTCTTCGTCGCTAAATTTGAAGTAACAAAAGATGGAATTAATCCTGCTTTCATTATGCAGGTAAAAGGGTTGCTCATAAAATCCATTTTTCCTTTTTCAAAAACTCTTAAATATTGATGACATTCAGGATTAGTTATATCCAAAATTCCTTCTTTAAATAGATTATTAAAAGCATTGAAAATTTTTGCCCGCATTGATGCAAAAGCTTTTCCATCTTTTCCAGGCAAACCTTCTTCTAAAACTTCTCTAACTTCTGCAGATGATTGGCATTCTTTTAATTCATCTTCTACATCACGAATATAATTTCCTGATTTTCCCAAATCAAAATCTTCTAAAACTCCTGATAAATAAAATCCAATGTTTGGTAAAATCTCTGCAAAAGGTAAAACAATTTTAATATAATCTTTTCCAATTAATCTTTGTTTATTTAATTGTAAATTATTTGTGTTTGGATAAACATAAACTATTGGTGATGCTCTTGGAAGTTGGTTAATCCACCGAAAATTAAATTCATTAAATTTTTTATTTTCCATTGGTTTTGACCAATGATAACTTTCTTCAGAAACATCATTAAGCAAAGAAATATTTACTCTCCATTGGTTTTTTAAACTCATCATAATTCTATTTAATAAAAGAGATTTCCCATAACCTGATTGTCCCAAAAGTGCCGCAGCAAAAACTTCTTGATTTTTGGGAATACAAACAATCTCTCCTCTATCACTCAACATCACAGGAATTTCTTCAATCATGATTTTTTTATATCTTTCTTCAGGGTCAATAATTCCCTGATTAATTTTTTCTGCATATTTTCCTAATGCCATTTTGAGTATGAATTAATGGGAAGCCACTTAATTTATTGGGTGGTTATTTATCAGTAGTCCCTCCATTCCTGAGATTTAGTAGGGTGAACAAAAGGTCCAGATAATCTAACTTTTGAATTATTAGAATCAATTTCAATAAGATGATTTAAGGGTAATTTTTTTAATTGAATAAAACCACTTTCAACAGGAGATTCTGTAGGTCTTAAATGTAATTCATATTTTTGTCTCTTTGCCCAGGTTTGTTTTTTGTTTATTTGTTGTGCATAAATTACAAAATCTATTTCTTGGAGAATTGAAATATTTTCAAAAACTTTTATATTTGGAGTTTTTAATTTTTTCTGAAACCTGTCTTTAATAAAATAAGGATTAATTGTCTTAAAAGAAAAATTTTCGAGGTTGAGAATGGTCTCCCCTTCTTTATTTACTAATTTTAAAGTCATTTTGAATTGGGTATTGGGCGTTGATTGGGTATTGGGTATTGGGGGGATAATTTATTTATGTAAATAGTATTTATAAATCTTGCTATTTTTTTTGTGAATTTTCAGGGACGAATTTTTTCAGAAAGGTTTTTAAATGGCAATCTCTTATATGTTTTACTACAATTTATGAAACTGACTAATGTCGGGAGATTCACAATCAACGCCCATTACTTCTGAACGTCGGTGGATAAATTAAATAGTCGAAACTTGTGGTGATTGTAGGCAGGTTAGACATAAAAAAGATACATGGCAAAAGATAATAGCAAGATTCTTGTGTGGGTTCTTGTAGCTGTAGTGGCATTATTAGCTTTAGGGATTATCAATGTAGACAAAATCTTTGGTGGAGATAATGAGGATGATGCTAAGGATTTATATCCTTCAACACTTACAACAACTATAACTCTGAACACTGGAGATGCTTTGGCTACTTCTGCTACTCAGACAACTGTGAAATATTATGTTTTCACAGCTAGTGGTAATTACCTTAAAGAAGGTACTACTAGTTCAGGAACAGCTTCTTTTACTGTTCCAACAGCTGGTAACTATAAACTTATAGCTTATTATGATGAAGCTGGTACAGACTACCTTCCAATGGAAGTTTCTTTCTCAACTGATGGAAGCAACCCCGAAGGAAGAGCTGTTCAAACTGTGAACATGGACCTTTACAAAGAAAGTAATGCGACAATAAGTGCTGTTCGAGACCCTGTGGATTTGGATACAAATATAACTGCTAGTGCTGGTGCATCTGTTGATTTCGATGTTTTATTGAAAGCTACAACAGCTTACGCTGCATTAAACAAACCAGTTATTGTTGTTGACGTTAACTCTTCTGAATGGCAAGATGTAAGCATGAGTACTCTTTCTGAAGTGACTTGTCCTTCAAGATTAACTTCTGGTTCTCAAAGAGAAAAGTACTGTTTCCAATACAACAGCCCGGTTCTTTCAAGTGAAGGAATTCAGATGTTTAGTGGAAATTTAGTTGCTGATAGTGCAAATGCCCCAGTTAGTAATAGCCAGGTTAATATCACTGTAATTGATGCAGGATTGTATATTGAACCTAACTATAAGACTTCTGGATATAGTGCATTCAAGCAAAGTGCTTTACAGAATCCATTAAGCAAAGCGGACGTAGGTGCTACAGATTCTTCAACATCCACTTTAACAGTGGATTAAGAAGGTAAGCAATAAATTTTTATTTTTTTTATTTTTTTTATTTTTCCCGAAAGAAATCAACAAATCAAACAAAGTACTAACAATGACAGATGAAAAACGATTCATTAATTGAAATTGGAATACTCGGAATAGTTGGTTACTTACTTTTTCTTAATTCCACATTAATAAATCCCACTCTTGCATTTATTTATACAATCCTTTTAGTAATTTCATTTGCCTTTGTTATTGGTGATGGAATATATGGTAAAAGACAAGTTCCATTAATTAATAAACAAATTTCTTGGAGTAAAACATTATTTATTACAGGGGTTTCTTATGTAATTTTAATTGGGCTTTCTTATTTTTCAACAGTTTTAGCAAAGGTAATTCCATTATCAGAAATTTTGGGTTTATTGGCAACTAGTGCACCACTTTTCTCTGGAAGTCCTTTTTTTAATTTTTTTAATTTTGGAATTTTAATCCCTTACATTGAAACATTTGCAATATTTGTAATTGCAATAGATTTTTTCACAAGTGCTTTTAAAATAGATATTCGTCGGTTGGGTGTAAAACTTCTAGGGTTGTTTGTAATTTTATCAATAGCATTCCTATTTTTCCACATCCAGTCAAAAGGTTTAGAAAATGAAACTGCTTTAATTCTTGTTTTTTTCATGGCAATGATTTCTTGTGTGCAGGTTTTCTTATACAGGGAAGCTAGGATTCCAATTTTATTCCATATAGCGGCAAATTTAATAGCAATTATAGCGTCGGGACAATTCGCTTCAATACCGTTTATAATTAGTAATCAAATTTTGCCATTAGCAAAAACAGCTTTAGTTCCAATGGTTGGATTAATTTTAGTTCTTAGACCAAAAACCAAAACAGAAAGATTTATAAATACTGGATTTCTATAATTATTAATCAACAGATTACCCAATACCCAATCAACGCCCAATACCCAATTCACATTGTTGATGATATTCAAAAATGGAAACAAAGTTGAAAATAAGGGTTGGAAAAAATATTTCTATAAATAAAATTGGAGAAAATTTATAATGGTAAAGTTGGGAAAATTTGATGGTTTAATTCTTGGACTTGTTGCTGGACTTTTAATTATTTTTCCTGGAATAGGTACAACAATTTTAAATTTTTGGGATGGAATAATTCCAATTACATGGGATTGGTTTGGTATTTATACAACTAAAATTTTACTTGTCGCAGCTTTTGTTTTAATTGGTTTAATCACTGACAAGACAGGTAAAAATTAAATTCAATTAAATAAAATGAAAAATCAAAAGTTTGTTAGTTTAGGTATTTTTTTGGTACTTTGTTTAGCAATGGTTCCAATGTTATCTGCAACTACAACAATTAATGTGCCAGTTTCAAATGGTAATTATTCAACAACCTTGAATGTTAATGTTACTACTGATTTGGCTGATACATTAAATGTAACTTGTTATTATAATGCAAGTGGTGGTTCTGCAACAACATTATTGACTGCTATAACAAATACTTCTGTAAGTCAAACTGAATTCACTGGTTCTAAAACTATTTCAAGCTTAACTGATGCAGCAACGTACAATATTTCTTGTACTGCTAATGATGGTTCAGCTCCTGAGACAGCGAGTAACACAGGAATTACTTTTGACTCAACAGACCCTGTTGTAAGTTTATTTGTAGATTTGGGTGGAGATAACCAGGCTTATGGAAACCTAATTGAATATTCTTGTACAACAGCAGATGCAATTGATAGTTCACCAACAGAAACTTTTTTAGTGACTCATCCAACTGGAGATTCCCCTTCTACAACTTCCTTGACTCTTCAAAGCACAAAGTTACAGTTTTTAGATACTAACTTTGCAGGTGATTTCGTTTTCACTTGTACTTCAGAAGATTATACTGGAAATAGTGCTTCAAGTAGTTCTACTGTGAAAGTTGGAGAAGCTGGAAGATTAATAAGTGTAGATAATGGGTCTTCTTCTGGTCTAGGGAATGTACCTTTTTGGATAATTATTGTTGTATTAATATTAATTGTATATTTTGCTACAAGAAAAAAATAAACCAGTAACTAAAGTAAAACCTTCATATTCACGGAAAGAACTCCGTGCCTTACTTTATAGTTAGGCGAAAGTTCAAAACTAAATAAATAAAAAAATAAGATGGCAAAAGTTGATTTAAAAAAGTCAGCAATGTTAGCAATATTAGTGACTGCTGCAGTATGGATAATTAGCTTTGTATTTAGCAAATTGAACTTAGGAACAATCAAGTCTCTTTTTGTTTCAATTCCTGCAACATCTGTAGTTACAGCAACAACAGGTGGAAAAGTACTTAGCTTTATTAGTGGTTACTTGCCAATTTCATTTAATATCCCAACGATATTGATGATATACGTCTCTGCAATAATTGCAATTGTAATTGGTGCATTTTTAGTGGCACAATTCAAATTGCCAGTATTCAAGAAATTCTTAGGAATTAATGGAAATGCTGGAAAAACCGCTGCAATATTGATGTATGGTGCAATTCCAGTATATCTTGTGTTAATTGGATTCAAAATCCCAAGTGTGATAACAGTGATTGGTATTTTAATCCATACAGCATTAGTTTCAGTAGTGGCTGTATATGGTGCTAAGTTGTTGAATATGAAAATAGAATAAGAAGCAGGTTCATTTAATTGGAAGGCGGAGCCTGCTCTTATTTTAGTTTGGACTTTTTAGTAGGAAAGCCCCTGCCTCTTTTTATTTAGCAATCAAGAAAGAAAAATATGGAATACAAAAAAACAAAATCACTTTTAACAATAGCACTTTTATTTGGAGTTATATTTAGTTTCGCTTTAGTGTCTGCCCAAGATGATACAGTTGTGATAGATACTTCTCATTATAATGTTTGGGATAATTTTTTATATAAATTAAGTAAAACAATAGGGTTATTTACTGCAGCAGGACAAGCAAGAACTTGTGCAACTTATGCTACATTAACAATTGACCCCGCTTCTTCAGGAACTTATTATCCTCAACAGTTATTAACTCAATCAGGGTGGACAGGTCCAAGTGCTTTAATTAATGTTTTTGATTCTGAATGGCATTTTTTAGGGGAATATAAATCAGAGATTAATCAAGCAATAAATTTACAGGGAGATGGGATAATTGAAGTTTATGGATGTCCTTATTTAGCTTGTACTTCCGACGCTGATTGTGTTTCAAATGGATATGGTGATACTTGTAATTATGCTTATGGTTCTTGTTATTATGATGAAAATGCTCCAGACCATTCAACAAATGTTTATACTTGTACAGATGGAAATTGGGTTTTATCATCTTCTGTAATTTATGGACAAGAACATTTTTGTATAGATTCAACTTACAATAATTATATTTCTCAATCTGGAGTTGCAGGTTGTTATACTTCTGCTCCTGAGGGTTGGTGTGAAGATAATGGAGGCAGTATTGATTGTAGTACTCTAAGCAAATTACAATGTAATAATCAAGAGGGAATTTGTGTTTATCAAAAGAATGGTATTTTTGACCCAGGAAAATGTGTTAATGTTGAGGGAAATGGAGGAACTGAAACTAAATCATTATCTGATGTTCAAAAAATTTCTTTGACAAAAGAAGAAATAGGAAAAGCAACAACACAAGAATTAATTGGTTCCGTTTGTATTACTAGTAAGGAATGTTTGCCTAGAGAAGGTTATGGTTCTGAATCTTGTGTAAGGTTATCTTCTTTGAGTGCAGATGGGATATTAACTAATGATGAAGCAAAAAACACTTTGGATAAAGCAAATACTGTATTTATATCTACAATTGGTGGTGGTATTCTTGGAGCTGCAGGAGGATTATTAGCTTGTGCCTTGGGAGTAGGTGCAGGCGGAGCAATTATAGTTGCTAGTGGAGGAGCAGCAGCACCGGCAGTAATTCCAATAGCTGGAATGACCTGTGCAACTTTAACAGGTGCTGGAGCTTTAATAGGTGCTGGAGCAGGATTTGTTTTATCAGATGTTGTTGTAAATATTGACTCTAAAGACCCCCTAGTGAAAGCGATAAAAGCAAAAGATACTTCTCAAGTTGGTTTATGTGTTGCCGAAGATAAAGGTAATTTATCACAATATACTGGTTGGGCAGCATTTGTAAAAATAACTGGAGACGAGGGTGTAGACGGATTAATAATAATTTTAGGTGGATTAACTTTATTGGGATTTTTATTCGGAGGGAAAAGATGAATAGAAAAGGATTTATTTCAGTTGGTGCTGTTTTGGGAATAGCAGTAGCAATTATATTATTGATATTTTTTGTTGGAGGGGGAGCATCAACTTTATTTAATATTGCTAAATTTTTAGGAAAAGTTCCAGTGTGGATATGGGTAATTTTAATTATTGTATTTATATTTAGAGGAAGAGGAGGCAAAAGAAGAAAATGAGAAAGTGGCACGAAAGAATAAAAGATAAGAATTTTTGGGCAATGATAATCATAGTTGTATTTTCAATGATGTTTTTAACAGGGATAGTATCTTCACTTCTTTTAAGCTTAATTAAATTTAATTTTCCAAGTGTTGTTTTAGAATTTATTTCTTCAACAATAGTTGTCTCAATAGCAATTTTATTTTCTTGGGAAATTTTTAAGGAGAAGTAAAATGGGGCAATTTTGGAAAAGAATAAAAGATAAAAACTTTTATTTAACAGTTTTAATTTTAGTAATAGGAAATATGTTACTTAATTCAACAGTTTCAAATTTTATTTTATCTAAATTAAATATAGGAACAACTTGGTTAATTGAAGGAATTTCAATGTTCATAATAACATTAGTTCTTTTAATTAGTTGTTTAGAAATATTTGAGGTTTAATATGGCATTAAAATTTGATATTAGAAATTTTGCAATAATAATTATTTTGGGGTTAGGGGTAGTTACACTTTTTTCTGTTTTTTTACATCAGTATTTTCCAGACCAAATTGGAACTTTAAAGACAGGTAAAGCATTTATTATTATGGCTATTTCTTTCTTCTTGATAATGATTTTCTTATTCAGTTATGATAAAAAGATTGAACGTACAGAAATAATAACAATGATTGTAGTTGCAGTTGCTTTGGCTGGAGGAATTTATGCCCTACATAGATATGTGCCAGAAATATTTTCAATTTTAGGAGATAAAGGGGGGACTATATTTAGTGCTTTGGGAAATTAGAATGGAAAAAATTCAATTAAATAAAATGGAGAAAATAACATGGCAAAAATGACTTGGCTTGATAACATTGCTGGTGCATTGGCAATTTTTGGTGGAATTAATTGGGGTTTAGTGGGAATCGCAAACTTCAATCTTGTAACAACATTTTCACCTTCAATAGCAAATGTAATTTATTCAATAATAGGTATTGCATCAGTATATTTTGTTTTCAGATTGTGGAAACTTAAATTAATAAAATTATATTAAGAAATCAGAATGCCAATAAAAAAATGTAAAAGCAAGGGAAAGTCCGGACAAAAATTTGGGTCCAAAGGGAAATGTTATACTGGTAGAAATGCTCGAAGTAAAGCGAGGAAACAGGGAGCCGCCATTAAAATTTCACAAGCAAGGAGAAAAAAATTATGAGTTTAAAAATAACAAAACAAGAATTGAAAACAAGAATAGGATTTATTCTTTTAGGTTTCTTTAGTTTTTATTTGGTTTCACCACTGCAAAAATTTGTGGAATCTAATCTTAAATTAAATAATTGGGTAATTGGAATTGGGGGAATAATCATAACTCTTCTGGTGTTCGATTTTTAATTAAAATGGAATTTAAAAAATCTTTTAATGAACTAAAAAATCCAATTGTATGGGTGCATTACGCATTAGGAACATTCTTACTTTGGGCAGTATTTAAATTTATTTTTAATATTGCCTTTGTCGCACAATTAAATTTTAAAGAGATTGCTATCTTTTATGTTGCTTATGTTTTTTTAGATAGGGTTTCCCATGCAGTGTTAAATTTGGTGTGAATAAAATGCAAAAAATTAAAAACTTTAATTACTTGAATTCAGTAAATAAATTCGGAGGAATTAAATAAAATGAAAAATCTTAAAGCACACAAGACAGCAGCTTTTTTAGCTTTAGGTGTAGTTGGGCTTTTCTTATTGGGGGTTTTTAACATGGGTCTCGACGACAAATTGTTAACTATACTTCCTTTTAGATGGGTTGGAATTACACTTTTAGGTTATGCAGCTTTTGTATTTAATAAATTACTTAACTTTTAATTTGAAAAATGGTAGTTGATTTGTTACCCAAGGTGATGCCTTACTTAGAATGGGTAAGGGAGAATGTGTTTATGAGAGTGTCAAATATTCTTGCAAAGCAATTTGAATTAAATGTAAATAATGTTTACACTTTTTTAATACTTTTAGTATCCTTTTGGTTAGCAGGTAAAATTGTTGGAAAAAATTATAACTCAGTTGAGGGAAGATGGGGATACCTTGCAGTGATTACTGCTACTTTATTCTTTGTACTAAAAATGTTAGGTGCAGGGAATTAATTAAATAGGAGATTAACAAAATGGCAAAGAAAAAAAAATCAACAAGAAAAAAGAAAAAAAAGTAGTATCAAACTACAAATGTAATTAGTTAATTTATTTTTTAAAATGAGACAGCTTGGAGAGACAAGCAAAAAAGGAAAAAAACATGAAAGATAAAGATAAGAAGATAATTTTGAATGTTGCGATAATCGCAGTTATAATTTTAATACTTGGGGGGGGTTTAGGATTGTTTGCTTCAGGTTCAGCTTCTGTTTCTAGGTCTGTTCCTACAACAGCAACTCCTAGTTCAACAATTATTGTAACTTATACTGCTTCAGGTAGCGGGGATTTTGGAATTTCTATAATTGATAGTTTAAGTGGTTCATGTGAATTTTCAAATGGAAATACAGAATATAAAGATGTAATTTTAAGTGATGGTTCTTTGACAAGAACAATGAATTTGGTTATGGGAAGTTCTGGTACATGTACACTTTCAGGGGATTATAAAGTAAATGATTTATCTGTTGTAAATATGCAAAATTCTGTTGTGACAATTTCTTCAGGAGGTAATGGTGGAAATAATGGGGATGAATGTACAATAGGACAAACAAAATGTGAAGGAACAACCTATTATCAATGTTTAGATAATAATTGGGTTTCTCAAGGAGAGGTTAATGGATATTGTGGTTATTCTTCTGGAAATAACGGAGGAAACAACGGAGGAGATTATGAACCTCCTACATTTGATTTAGGGATGGTTCTTTTTAATGTTGGAGGTGTAGCAGTTACAATTAAATTATTATTAATAATCTTGGCAAGTTTATTTATGCTAAGATTGTTTATGGGAAAATAATATGGCAGATAATAAAATAATAACTTTTATAATTATTGCAGCATTAATAGTCGGAGCAATATTTTTATTTAAAGGTGGAACTCCTTCTGGAAATCAATCTGGAGAGGGTTTATTAATTAGAACAGTTCCCGTCGATGGAAATGGGAATTTTGATGTTGTTTATTCTTCAAATCAAACTGGGAAATGGGTTGCTGTAGTTGAGGATGTTGTTAGTTCAGGTTGCAAATTTTCAAACGGAAAACCAGAATATAAAACAGTTATAATTGGAGATGGACCAGGAAGTCAAACAATATCTGTTTCCGGGAGCAATTGCAAATTTTCAGGAGATTATGATTTTTATGCTACGGGAATTGAAGAAAAAAGAATTAAATTTGGAGAGGTAACTGTAAATTGAAAAATAAAATCTTTCCTTTAATTTTAGTTGGAATGTTTTTATTTAGTTTGATTAGTGTTTCAGCAATTAGTCAAGAAACTTATAATAAGATGGATTTTATTGACCAATTAAAATACCAATTTGACTCTGGAAATATTTTTGGATTGTTTACAAGTTGGGGTGAAGCAAATGATTGTTCTATTGACCCTGATAGAGAAAGATATATAGATGCTGGAGATAGGGTTGATTGCGATGATTATTGTGATTTTGATAAATGTGCTATAAATATATGGTATGATGAAGTATTATATACTGGAGGGGGTAAACCGCCTGGATATCCTAGTGCATCTTATAATGATGGGGAGTTTGATGATTCTCGTTTGGTATGGTATAAAGAAGAAGCAGGAGAAGGAGAATATTTTCGGGCACCAGATACTCATCAATTTTGGTACTACCAAATTTATTGTTGTCCAGAAGAATCTGATGTTCCAGACCATTCAACAAGAGCATATGTTTGTGAAGATGGAGATTGGGATTCAAAGGGAAGATATGATTATGATGAATATTGTTCTCATGATACAAGTGGAGTTCACTTATGTTGGTGTAATGACGAAGATGAAAATTTTTATGTAGATGAAAGTGGAAATGTACATTGTAGAGATGACCCTCATAGTTCTTGGTGCACTTCTTGTACATCCCATACAAATTCAAAATGTTA
>Ga0315547_1002562_pt1 | contig 12692 bp, 6 predicted proteins | sample SalMarSW160240MG_2_FD_202542 | JGI IMG/M metagenome (GOLD analysis project Ga0315547, IMG submission 202542) | Salt marsh sediment microbial communities from the Plum Island Ecosystem LTER, Massachusetts, United States - Salt Marsh Sediment SW1601-240 ... | reverse complement strand
AGTATTGTCTGGCAAACTTCATTACCTAACAAATACTATATGGTCAGTGTGAAAGCATATAGCGCAGAGGATAAAGAGCTGGCGGAAGGATACAATGAGTTCTGGATTGGACATAGACAAAGTATTGACTGAGATTGATGGCTTTCTGTTTTAATACCGCATAGAGTATAAATATTCCCCGCCTCTTTAAACTTACTTTTACTATTTAAGAGTAAAGAGAGTTTAAGAGGGGTGGTCTCTCTTAAAAAAATTAGGTAGTTATCCCTTAACATTAAGTAACTATGGTGATACAATAGAGATGAAATAAAGTAGGGGGTTGTCTTCGTGGATTTGAAAGAGGCCAGAAAAATGTACCCAGAGTTTCCTAAAACAGGGGCTCCGGGTGACAAAACCGTTAAGAGGATAAGAAAACAGCAATGGATGATCAGCCGCAGGCAAAAGAAAGGTTTAGCTTAAGCGGACGCTAGAAGCTATAACAGGATGTCTAAGAGGGGGCAAAGCCCCCTCTTTCTATTTCTTCCCCCTCTCCTATCAAGGAGAGGGGGATACAGCAGGAGTGAGATAGAAGAATGATATAAGCCCCATCTTCTGTTTGACTTTAGCTGTAATGGCGTCAATGAACAATCGCTTGTATTGTTACCCCATTGAACAAGATGACGGTTTATGTCCCTTGTATGGCAACCCATAGCCCAACCCATAGCCTGGGTGCTTACCCTGGGCTAGATTTTGATTACAGGGCTTCTCAGTTTGAACTGAATGACTATTACTTGGCTTCTATATATTGCTGCCATCCAGTTCCGAATATAGCTAAGAGCAGATTTTGATAGTTATTATCAAGATCAGGCATAGAACTAAGATTGGCTCGTAGTATCCTTGAACGGCTTGGATGGCGTAGTTTACGTAAAGACTTGGCCTCGATTTGTCGGATTCGCTCTCGGGTAACGTTAAATTCCTTACCTACTTCCGTGAGTGTCCTACTGTGTCCATCCTCGAGTCCAAACCTAAGTTGGAGTATTCTCTGTTCCCGCGGATTCAACGTAGAAAGTACCCCGTCAATGGTATCCTCCAAAGTTTCTGCTTTCCTCACTCCCTTGGTGATTGAAGTATAAAAAAGTAATTGATGGAGTTCATCTAGTTCTAAGCCAAGGAGTTCATTCCCGGGAGAATTTTCCAAGAAAGAATCCAAGCCGGGGTTATTCTCCAATATTGCCTTCAAGCTCTCGATTTCCTCTTCGGAATACGGCATTTCTTCCCCTGCTATATTCGCCTCATTATAGGCTCCTATTCGCTCAAACAAAGTTTCATCGCTGGATAAGGTCCTCATGATTCCCGGCCAATGAAAATCCATAGCCATAAAAGCTACTTGGCGAACCGGTAGCACTGTAACTTTTGCACTTCGCATAATAGCAGTACAGAGCATGACACGATTTATAAAGCGCTTAACTTCCCTTGGGTTGTCACCGATAATAGCAGGAACCACTTCTGCCAGAGCTATTGATGCTTCATCTTCTTTCTGGCCAAGATTACGCATGAGTATGCGGGTATATTCCTTTACATCCTGTGGGCGGAGAGGTGGTAGACGAAATTCCACCTGCACGAGTTTCTTCAAGTAGTCGCTGCCCTTAATCCCATATGTTTCACCGTAGTGACTTTCTACTGCCTTTTCTACTATTTGCTGATCAAGTGCTAGGACGAAAACGAAGCCAGCAATATCAAGCATGACCTTTATCGACTCAAGTACCTCAATCACTTTATGAGGTAGACAACGATCGAGATCGTCAATAAGTATAACAATGCGCCTTTGATAATCATCTTTCCGTGCTTCGTTTAGAGCTATCTGCAATTCGCTTAACCAACTGTGGTAGTTACTTCGAATTTCTTCTGCTTGTTGCCAGCTTTTTAAAGCTTCGCCGACTTTCAGATCCATCCCAGGCACCTTGATTGTCATTGCACCTATGATGGCCCTTGTTATACGCTTGACCTTTTCGCTAAGAATTTGCCAATGTTCCTGCTGTCCACTGAGGCTATCGGAGAGAGTGTCGAGAATTGGCAAAAGCATGTGTTCCTCACGCTGGTAGCGCCAAGCGTCAAAAAAGACAGTAAGAGCCTTATCAGAATAGCCTAACTTCAACTGAGCTTCTATCCTTCTTAAAAGTGTAGTCTTGCCAAACCCCCAACCACCAAAGATACCTATGGTGAATTGGGGATCAGTTCCCATGATTGCAGAGGTCAGAGTAGAGGCATACTCGTCAAAACCGAAAAAACCTCATCCTCCGGCATATCTAGCAACAACCGGAGACCATCATCCTGTTTCTGATTCAAGTCTTCTCCTGGTCTTTTCCTTATTTAGCTAGGCGTGGGTATGAAAATACCCCAAAACCAGCTTAGATTACTATGATAATAATATAGACAGGTAATTAAGACAACCTTTCAGGACAAGTGTGGGGAAACACTCACAAACAACCATTGACCGGGGCAAAAAGATGGCTAGATTTTGAGCTGGTGCGCTTTGGCCTTATACCAAATGGCTCAGTGTGCAACAACAATAAGATGAAAAGTGTAATCTTGCAACTCTTGTTTTATGGATAAGTTAATGGTGGTGTTGTTTTTCTCAAAGAGATATAATCGAGGGTAGTAAAGAGCTAATCCAAAAGGTAAGCTTTGATGATTCGAGATCCGCTCTACAGAGATATAACCAAAGGTTTGAATGGCAAACTTGATCCAGAGCTATTTGAGCAATGTGCAGCTGATATCTTACAAGCCATATATCCAGGATTAGTCCCAATTCGTGGTGGTAGCGATACGGGTATGGATGGTGCGATTAGTGATAAAGAGGGCGTCGCATTTCCTCTAATCGTCACTACCCAAAAAGATGTCATTGGGAATCTAACCAAGAATCTTAATTCTTATCTCGAAAACGGTGGACCCAGACGCAGAGTTGTTCTAGCAACATCGCAGAATTTGACCCAAACGAGAAGGCGAAATCTTGAAGAACGAGCGAGTGAACTTGGATTTACACTAATCCAAGCGTATCCGCAGGAAGCCATCGCTGATTTGCTGTATAAAAATCCTTCATGGTGCCTTGAACTACTTGGCCTAACTGGTCAGCCTTCTGCTCTTTCGGTTATTCCGATTACCACGCGCCCACAGATCGTTGAGTTGCTAATAGGTAGAGAAATTGATCTCGCTTGGCTCGAAAACACAGGTGGTGATTTGCTATTAGTGGGACAACCAGGTTCTGGCAAGACTTTCCTTATGCAAACTTTCGCTAAAAAGAATGAAGGACTATTTTTAATATATGATGACCCAACCCAAATTGCGGTGTCCATAAGAGAGCAGGATCCTAAAGCTATCATCGTAGATGATGCACATATGGATACTAGTCGGTTAAGCAGGTTACAGCAGCTCCGAGAACAGCTTGGAGCAGAGTTCCGAATCATAGCCACTTGCTGGCCTGGCCAGAAAGATAACGTGCTTTACTGTATGCAACTCCTAACTTCTTCTATGCATGAGCTCGAACTTCTTACCAGAGATCAGATTGTGGAGCTAATCAAATCCACAGGAATTGCAGGCCCCACCGAACTTATAAGGGAATTAGTCAACCAAGCAGAAGGTAGACCTGGTTTAGCTGCCACTCTTTGTCACCTTTGCATTAAAGGAGATGTTCGTCATATTGCCCTTGGCGATGCACTATCCAGAGATATTCGAACAACTTTTGAACCACTTCTTGGCAAAGAAGCAACCGCAATCGTTGCTGCTTTTTCTTTTGGTGGGGATAAAGGCATATCCATGGAGACAGTGGCAACCCAATTTCAACTAAGCCCGGTAAATGTTCAACAAATAGCCACCGGGCTCGCCGCCGGAGGTGTGCTTACTGATGTTGGGCAAGACAGATTAGCCGTACGTCCTCCTTCCCTTCGTTATGCACTTATCCGAGATATCTTCTTCTGTGGGGCGACTAGTCTTCTTTATAATGAGTTAATTAATCAATCCCCAGATATTGCTGAAACTGCGTTATCTTTGATAGGTGCTCGTGCACGTAATGCTGCTGTCCCTGATGCTCTGATAACTGAAATGGTAAATCGAGCAGACTCTGATAAAGTGTGGGAGAGCTACTCGTATCTCGGACCAAGTGAATGCAATTATACACTCGATAACCATCCGGACAAACTTCTTATAGTAGCGGAGGCCGCATTAAATTTAGTTCCACAGAAAGCTATACCTCTGCTACTCAGTCACGCTATTGATGATACCCGACCACTCCATTCGCATCCGGACCATTCCCTCAGAAAGATTGAGGATTGGGTGAAATCAGCCGAACCGGGAAGAAACCAAGCCACTACGCGTCGTGGGGTATTGCTAGATTCGGCATTATCCTGGTTTGCTGAATCGAATAACGCAAATATGGCTCTAAAGGCTATACAATTTGTACTTTCACCAGTGTTTGCCGATAATGAGATGAGTCCAGGCAGCCAGTTAACAGTTACATTTCGAAGTGGACTGATTACACAAGTTGAAATGTCCAACATCCGCGGATTCTGGCCACGCATTAAGGAATTCTTGCAGGTAGCCTCCATCCAAGATTGGAGTCCGATATTTGACCTTATACACGAGTGGCTTTATCCCGGTCGTGTAGCCGAGCATATATCTGACGAACTAAGGAGTCCAATGCGAGATTTCGCGGTTGAAATTGCCAAGGACATTGTTGATATGAATATTGACCACCCAGGTGTGCTATCACATATATCTCGCATTTTCAAACAGTTTGAAGTTCAATTAACTGTCGTCCTAGATCCAGCATTCGATACTCTATTTCCCGTGGAAGAATGGGGACTAGATAAGAAGATACAAGCCAAACAAGAAACCACAGCTACGAAATTGGCCACAAATTGGTCATCCCAGGATGCAACAACAATTGCGGAGTGTATCGTACGGTATGAATTAGAAGCGCGTGCTGCGGGTCTTACTTGGCCACGTTGGAGTCCGCTTGTTTCTGAAGTAATTGCATCTAAGGTCCAAGGTCCATCAACATGGGCTCATACATTCATCAAAGCTGGGGCAGATAGTGACTTGGTCATACCTTTCCTTCAGGCTACAGCTTCTAGCGCAGACCCTGAGTATTCCGAATTGTTGAAGGTATGTTTAAGAGAACCAAGATTGCAGTTCGCCGGGATTTCCGTTGGTCTTACCGCACCAGTGCTCCCGGAGGGTCTTCTTCCGATGATAATGTCAGCTTTAGACAATAGGTTCAATAATTGGATTGAGGTCGAATGTATACGATTGCATATTCCTGATGACCGTCTGGCAGCATTGCTTGCTCATACCGACTGCTCCGTAGCTGCTGCCGCCGCTATTGGTGAATGGGAAGCAACTCCAAGAGGTATAGTCCGAGAATCATTCAAAGATCTCTGGAGAACAGCGATTATCAATGGATTGGAACGTCAATATGAGGGTGAGGAGATATTTCGTAAAGACCCATCTCTAGCGTTCGAGTGGCTACAATTACGAATAAAAAACAAACATGGTTTCTCATACTGTAGTGACGATTTGCGTAATGTTGCGCTACAGGTCATTGGTTTGGAGCAGCGCAAAAGCTTACTAGGACAAATTAGTGATAGATTTTGGGACAGTGAAGTAGTACATGGCATTGTAGATGATGAACCAGAAGTTTACCGTAGCTTACTGGAAAACCAGCGGTTGAAACGGTTTCATCTATCACCACTTGCGGGAAACCCAGTTGGTGTATGGATTACCAAAGCTCTACTAGCTCTAGACTCTGGATATTCCGCTTCAGATGTGTCACAGGCTGTTTACGGTGGTCATTGGTTTTGGAGTGGTAGCGAATCAATATACTGGGCTCAATGGGCAGAGTCCTTTGAACTTCTGCTTACACACGATGACCCTCGCGTTCGAACCGTTGGCCAAATTGGAAAGGATAGTGCATTGGCGCAAAGGGATCGGGCTTTGGCCAGAGAGCGCCTTGAAGATATCTATGGGCGATGACAAATAGTTTTAGAAGTTTCTGTTAGACCGCATTAAAACAAGTTTAAACTACACATTCTGACGTATTGTGCAGGACATAAAGAGGGTTCTTTCAGCTACACAGGGAGATCGAGCAGAGTCGAACTCTCCCTGAAACGCGGTTTGATTGCTTAGATTTTATACTTTCGTTGAGTCGCAGAGACAAAAGTTGCATTCAGTCAGGACCCTAATTGCACTCTGGTATATATGATGCGTTTCCTAATTTAATGTCTTACCTTAAATTAGGGGTGATTTCTGTAACCTTGCCAAATTCGTCAACCAACGCTAAACCCACCCCCAATTTCTTAAGGCGAGTATTTTGAGCGGAACGAATCACTCTGTCTCTTAAGCGGGGAGTGTCCGGTACGACCAGAACCAAATTTAGGGGTGACTTTCCTTCATCATCGGCTGTAATAATGAGCTGTCCGAGAGCGGTATAAAAAGCGGTGAGGTCAATGCCAGACTTGACTCCTTTAGGAGTTGGTTCTCCTTTGCATTCAGCAATAAGGAGTTTTCCATTTGGAAAGTGAGCTTCAATATCAATACCTGGCCGACTTAATACAGTAATATCGACTGCTTCCCTTGAAAATCGACCTGTCCAATCGACCTTTGAACCCATCAATGATTGGCGCCGGTAGGCTTTTAATTCAAGTGTTTGCGCGACTATGTTGTGCTCAGGTTCAGCGCCATCGACTGAAACACAAATGTTGTTCGCTCCTTTAGCCACTAGCCACAAAACGTAGGAGATTTTTACGAAAGGTTCGGTAATTCTCATTACTTCACCTCATACACCTTTAGCACTTCATCTCCATAGTGGTTGATAACTTTAATGGCTATCTTGCCAGTCTTCGGTGGGTCAAAGGAGCGGCTAATGGTGGCATGTAGGGAATCCCACACCGATTCATCGATTTCCGCCCTGAGCGTTCTCTTGAGACGTTCAAACTTGTCCTCACCATCCGTAAAATAGGCATGGCGGACAAAGAAGCTCTCGCCGTTGTAATCAGTGTCAATAAACCAGCAGGCAATCTCGCTTACTGGGTTACTGCTTAACTGCCCGGTGGTCGGATTGTAAATATCCAACCCTTTGATTTCCACAGTGAATTTGCCGTCTGGCTGTTTCTTTAAGTCAATATCCGGCTCGCCAAAAACCATAAACAGGTTGCCAGTGCCGGTGGATTTCAGTAGCTCATCGCCCATCGATAAGTCAGGATTCATGCGGGTAATAAGCACCGTGAGCTTGCCGTAACGTTTGGCTTCTTCCGAGACATGAGGGTCAAAGGAAAAGCCGCAGGCGACAAGAATGTCAAAACCAACACCCTGCACCGCTTCCTTTGCAGCGTCTTTGACCATATCCGGTCCCACCGTGCCGTATTGCGGACCGATACTTACCGCCACCCGGCGAGTTTTGCCGTCTTTGTCCGTATATTCGCCTTCAGCCTGGATATGCTCTCCGGCAAAGGATTCCAGCCGGTCAAACTTCAGCTTCTCACCTTTAATAGTATTTTGGACACCGGCTTTCTTGAGGTGCTCCAGAATCATGCTTTCAAATTGTCCTCCACTGCTTTCCTGCTGGGCTGTTTTTTCCGTGGCGGGCTTTTCCTCGTCCAGCGAGATAAAGCGGTGCGGTGATAAACTTTCGACTGTAAAGGGACCGGTTACACGGACACGTTTATTATCTTCGTAAGGTTGGTCATAGAGCGTTTCCGTTTCTGCGTAGCGGGCAATAACACCGTCTATTTCCTTTTGGCTCATGCCTTCTTTTATGTCCGGGTTATTGGCTATGGCCCTTAAGGTGACATGCGGCACCCGTTTATAAACAAAGCCTTTTCTAATGTCACCCGATGTAGTGTAAGCGGGCGGCATTCTGCCGGTGATTTCAGTTTCTTTTTTAACACCTTCCGCTGAATCCGCTAGCAAGTAATAGGGCAATTTTGCGGACATAAGACGGGTGCGTGCCAGAGTCAGGGCGACACGGCTGGTATCAATGGTTATCCAGCGCCTGCCCCATTCTTCGGCAACAAAGGCAGTGGTCCCACTGCCACAGGTGGGGTCAAGAACCAAGTCACCGGGGTCTGTAGTCATGAGAAGACAGCGCTCGATGACCTTGGTCATAGTCTGAACAACATATACCTTGTCTGTGGAACCTGCCGTATCCGTCCATATGTTTGTCAACTCAGACACGGGATAGTCCTCAGCATAAAGAACGTAGCGTGGTGTGTTACCAGCAACGTAGAGGCGATTAGCCCAACCTAAGCGAATCATTCCCTCTTTGGTAGTCTTCCAAGACCGCCCACCACCTGGGGAAAATACGCGCTCGGCATACTGAAAGTCATATACGCAACTTTCAGTTGTGCCCGCCGATAACAATGAAAGATTAAAGAAGAACCGACTACCTGCAGGTAAGAGCGAAGGCTCATTTTGTTCCTGCACAGTCATCCCACGTCGTGTTCCATCTGGCAGTTCGATGGAGCTGTAGGCTGTTCCTCCACCGGTTCCTTTGTTAGTGTATATCCTACGAAATTTCGTGTGCTTAAATTCCTTTCCATACCAGAGCAGGTAGTTCGTGATACCTGGAACATAAGTAGCACCAAGAGGAACACTTGTAACAAATGTGATAAGGGAAACAAAATTATCACTCCCAAACACCTCATCAAGTAAACAGCGCACCAAATGAACATTCTCGTCACCAATCTGGACAAAGACACTGCCGGTTTCCGTTAGTAAATCTCTGGCAACTACCAGTCGGTCACGCAGATATGTCAGGTAGGAATGAATGCCGAGTTGCCATGTATCTCGGAACGCCTTGACCTGCTCAGGCTGGCGGGTGGTGTCTTCTGCCCTACTGTCTTTGACGTCTCGTCTGCGGGTGCTGACCTGCCAGTTGGAGCCAAAGTTGATACCGTAGGGCGGGTCGATGTAAATCATCTGCACCTTGCCCTTCAGCCTCTCCTTTTCGGCAAGTGATGTCATTACCAGTAAAGAATCGCCTAGAATCATCCTGTTAGACCAGTTCTGGTCATGCTGATAAAACTCCACCATCTGGTCAAAATTAATGCCGTTAAAATCGGTAAAGAAATTGAACTGGTTGGGTTTCTCTTTATTTGACTGGGCACGTAAATCCTCAATCAGGTATTTGGGGTGGATTTTCTCCTGAATATAGATTGGCACAGTGGGCACAGCCAGGTCTTTGGAATCCTGCTCGTCTTTACCTTTCCAAACCAGTTGTGGGTCCAATGACGGGTCACGCGGGTAGAGAATGGTCTTCGGCTTGTTTTCATCCTCGACCACAAAATCCCGTAGTTCCTCAGTGGGTATGTTGGTGCGTCGGTCTTTGTGTATCGTAGTTTCAATTGGCGTGGGTGGTTTGCTTTTTCCGTTTCTCATAGTAGCTGCTCCTGTGGTTCACTAGTAGAGAGACCGGCGAGTCGGGCTCTAATCGTATTCTTGGCGTCCCAAGGGTCGCTGATTTCGATGAATGCCCATCTGCCAAATCCACCGTGATTATTGATGGCGGGCACCCAGAGATTACGGGCGGCGGCCACTTTAGAAGCCTTCTCTTTCCTCTTCTCGCCGGTGACTTCGACAATAAAGTTTAACATATCGCCCCTCTGGTCCTTCAAGCGGACTATGAAATCCGGGTAATACTTCTTCTCCTCACCTTCTATGACATATGGGATGGCAAACTCTAAACCCTGATTCTTGACGTAGCAAATGACCTCTTCCATGTCCTCTATGGACTGTGCCATCTTCTGTTCCCATGATTCGGTGTCTGCCACCATGTAGTTGAGATGGCACTTATAAGGGCTGGTGGCATAAACAGCACGTGTAGTGTCAAAATCAACGTAACGTGTCGAGCCGATATTGTCGTAGGCCCGCAACATTGGTCTCAGCATGGCTCTTCCTTTAATGTCCCAAACAATGGCGTTATAGATGCGTTCCGCGGCATAATGGCGATTCTCTGTAATAAGTAGCATCTGGATAAAAGCGTTATCCTTGATAGTGACGCATTTGGCAATCCAATCCCGCGCAATGCTTACTAGTTGAGGGAACAACCACGGTTTCACACCATCTGTTTCGCTAAAGTATTTGTCAAGCACAGCTTTGGCTAGCTGAAAGGCTACTTCTTGTTCGCGCCTCATACCCAATGTAGAGCGCAACTGGTGAATGGTGCTCTCCCCAACAATAGGGGCATTAACAGTCTTGTCTGGGGTTAATTCGGTGGATAGCACCATTCTTGAATCTTCATTAAAGGTGTAAGATAACCTATCCGGGGATACCTCATATTTATAGCCGATGACACGGGGGAAGGTAATTTCACAGGTTATCCTTTCATCAAGTGCCCTGACGCGAGTAATATTTCGGGGTGGCTTGTCGTTACTTGAGCCAGAACAAGGTATAAATGAGAACGGCACACCATAGACTTCGGCATATTCAGGCTCAAACATACCGTTTTCATTAGTCTCATAGCTTCGGCGACGTAAAGCGCGACCTACCACCTGCTCACAAAGTAACTGTGTGCTAAAAGCTCTGACGCCCATGATATGGGTCACAGTGTTGGCATCCCAGCCTTCCGTAAGCATAGACACAGAAACGACACATCTTACATTCTCGCCTAATTTACCGTGCTTGCCGACCGTATTCATTACCTCACGTAGCAGGTCTTCATCGGTCAGTTTCTCAGTGCCTCTGCCGGGGAATCTTTTCTTGTATTCGTCTTTGAATTCCTCAATGGCAAGCTCGGCAATTTTCTTAAAGTCCTTGCTCATCGCTTCACCGGATTCAAGCTGTTTACTATCGATAAGGATGGTGTTCGGGTTGGCCAACCACTGATTGCGACCATCGCTGTTATCAAAGATTTTTAGATTACCTGGCACAATAACTTCGTTGCCATTAGGAAGTGTCTTGGTGTAGCCTGCAATCCAATCATAGACCAGTTTGGACACACTGGTGTTATTGCAGACCACGATAAACACCGGAGGCGTTGAGCCTCTGGCTCTTGCTTCAGTGTTTTGTTCCCACTGACGGTAATACTTTTCGTAGTTACCGTAAAGGCTGTTTAGAGCGCCTTCAAGCTCTTTAGGCAGTGTTGGCTCGCTAGTAGCTTCATCTTTGACTTTACGCTCTTTCTTGGGTAAGTGGTCACGGATACGCAACCAGATATCGCGGTAAACGGGCATGTCGCCTTGCATGGCATCATCTGATACAGGGACGCGCGGCACTTTGACGATACCGCATTCGATAGCATCAATTAGAGAGAAATCAGAGACAACCCAGGGGAATAACGTGCCCTCTGAATAACCTGAACCACGTAAAAAGAATGGCGTGGCAGAAAGGTCATATATTTGTTTGATGCCGATTTTGTTTTTGACTGCTTCCAGACCGGAAATCCAAACTCTGGCTTCTTCCTCGCGCTGTTGCGCTTCTCTACGGTCATCGCCGGTAAGCTTCTCATCTTCAGCTTCGACTTTGTGACGGTAGCAGTGGTGGGCTTCATCATTAATGACCATTATATTTTTCTTGCTTCCAAATTCGCGGCACACTCTTCTAACCATCTGGTCTGGTGTCTCGGTCAGTGCGCTCGTCTGACCATTAGCAAGGATATTCTTTGTGAGCTTGCCGGTTTTTACCAGTTCACGTGTTTTGAAAGTATGAAAGTTGGTGATGATTATTTTGGCTCTACCTAGTTCATCCATCTCGGATAGCGGCACAACATCCCGTTGCTGGTAGTAATTTTGAGGGTCGTTGGGATAGAGCACTCTTAGCCGGTCACGGATAGTGATACCCGGGGTAACAATTAAGAACGAATCAGTGAATTTAGCATTTTGCTGGTCGGCAAGTTTATTCAAGACCTGCCAGGCGATAAGCATTGCCATGACAACGGTTTTACCGCTACCGGTTGCCATTTTGAAAGCGATGCGGTATAAGCCCGGGTTGTTTGCTTCATTCTGCTCCCGAATGGTGTTCTCAATCCAGTTATCGTTGAACTTATTTGCTACTTCGGATAGGTATATAGCAGTCTCTAAGGCTTCTATCTGACAGAAAAAGAGCTTTCGGTCCCTATCCGTCTTAGTCCAGTATTCGAGCAAATGGCGCGTCGTTTTTGTGATACCGACATAGCCACCTTGACGCCATGTGGCGACGCGCTCCCTTATACGGTTAATGTCCTTATTTTCTTCAACTCTATCTTGAGTCCAGCCCGTATTAAGCGCAAGTTGCTTTCCAGAGCCCCTCTTTTTTGGCTGGGCAATCGGAATAAAGTATGAGCTTATGCGCCTGGATTTGATTACTTCGTCCGTGATACCGTCATCGGAAAACTTAAAATGTTTAGAGGGTTCTTTGAATGGAGAATTTAAGATGGGGTTTTCAATTACGACATCTGGCATTACTACTCCTGAGCCATTGGTTCTTACATTAATCAATAAGAAGTCCTTTTGGTTAGGGCAATTATACCCCTGTTGTGGCTTGTCAACAAGACATAAGCTTTCTGGAGCATAGGCCGCTTGGTAGCAGAGAGTAACAATCTAGCGTCTTGTTGAGTAACGAAAGCTTATTTCGTTATCTTCGGAGAAAAAAAGGGCTAGGCATCCCGATACCGGGAATACCCAGCCCTATCTATTCTAACGTCTAGTGGCTATTGTCAGTAAAGACCTAGCTTTTACCGATTCTGAACA
>Ga0315547_1002561_pt1 | contig 12693 bp, 14 predicted proteins | sample SalMarSW160240MG_2_FD_202542 | JGI IMG/M metagenome (GOLD analysis project Ga0315547, IMG submission 202542) | Salt marsh sediment microbial communities from the Plum Island Ecosystem LTER, Massachusetts, United States - Salt Marsh Sediment SW1601-240 ... | reverse complement strand
CTGAATTTAACGTGTTAATCCTGATCTTTAATTCTTGATATTCTTTGCGGATATTACATCTTTCTGTACACACATCTTAATATGACAAATTCTATTCCCCGTGTCCAGCTTTTTTTGACTGGTTTACTAAATATTTACTATATATTGGAAAGAAATCATATATATCCGATAAATTTGATGTCGATGTCATACACGATTTCCCAAGAACTATTCAAGCTGTGTTAACTAAAATCATTCCTAACCTCAATTACAGAATAATCCTTACCTGGGAACGATTTCCTATTGATTTAGATGCTCATTTAAAATGTCCCAATCCCAATCATGAAGACTTCCATATTTACTGGAACCGAAGAACTTTAATAAAAGGTAAAAAATATTTAGACCGTGATGACAGAAACTCTTATGGACCTGAAACTATAACTATCCGAGGTATTAATCCCGGAGAATATACATACACTGTTCATAATTACAGCGGCAGATATGAGACTTCCGGTGGTGCAATGTCTGAGGGAAATGTTGATGTAAGGGTATATAACGGTGATAGATTGCTTAAAAAATATCATATGCCCAGAGGAAGCCAGGGAAATTACTGGAAAGTATTTGAATTAGATGGTAAAACAGGTGAGGTCATTGATATTAATCAGACTGGTTTTGAATCTGACCCGGATAAATTGTAAAATAAATTCACTCATTTAAGTTACAGCTCTTGTTCTCATAACTGTCTCAAAGAAACTCCGCTGGAGAAATCATGGGCTGATACATTCTGAGAATTAGTAAAAATTATCTTAAAACCTGCACGAATCTTGAAATGATCGTCTTCTTACCGAAATTCTTAAAATATATTTTTAATTTTGCGTTCTTCCCCTCCCCACTAACCTCTAATATCTTGCCAATTCCAAATATTTTATGAGAAACCAGTAAACCAGGTTTCGGTCTTTTTACTTTCTTAACTCCCTCATCTATTTCACTTTCAATAACATCAAACGTCCCTTTTCTCTTTCTTGCTGCTCTTTTTGAAGATATGACACCTTCAAGAAAACGACTACTCTTGATAAGGTTTTCAGGAATTTCGCTAATAAAAATGGATTCTGGAGAAAGTACTGTTTCACCTGCTCTGTTTCTTCTCTGAGCAGTTGAGAGAAAAATCCTTTCCTTTGCTCTTGTCAGCCCGACGTAAAAAAGACGCCTTTCTTCTTCAATTTGTTTCTCATCCTCTTGTTTTCCTAACAAATCACGCTGCAGTGGAAGCAGGCCTTGATTTAATCCACAAATAAATACAACAGGAAATTCCAGTCCTTTTGCACTATGTAATGTCATTAAGGATACAGCATTCTTTTTATCTTCCCAAACATCAATATCAGTGCTAAGTGAAACATTCTCTAAATAACCCTCTAAAGTTGGCTTTTCTGTATTTTTGCAAAAATCTGAAATGTCGTTCAGCAATTCATCAACATTTGCCAATCTCTGTCTTGCCTCTTCTCCTCCGATTTCTTTATAATAGCGACGTATTTCCAGCTCATCTATCATAACCCTGGACCACTCTTCAAATGAGATAGACTTTCTCAATCTCTGAGAATGCTGTATCGATTGATAAAAATTTTTAAGTGCATTAGTAGCCCTGGTACCCAATTCTAAAAAATCAATATGCACTAATGCTTCAAATAGCGATATATTTTTAGATTTTGCAAAATTCTCTAAAACATTTTGCGTTGCTTTTCCAATTCCCCGAGGTGGAAAATTAATTATTCGCATTAAATTAATGTCATCCTTTGGGTTTGAAAAAACGTGGAGATATGCTAAAATGTCTTTAACCTCTTTTCGCTCATAAAACTTAACTCCACCGACAATCGTGTAAATAATGTTATTTCTGCGTAAAATTTCCTCAAGCACTCTTGACTGAGCATTAGTTCTATAAAGAATAGTAAAATCCTTGAAATTCCTTTTTGAATGTAATATTTCATATTTTATTTGAGATGCAATTTGAGCAGCTTCATCATATTCACTATCAGCAGAAATTTTAACTAAAAGATCACCGTCTTTATTATCCGACCATAATTTTTTATCAGCCCTGTTAATATTATTGCTTACCACTGAAGAAGCGGCTTTGAGAATGTTATTGGTAGAACGATAGTTTTGCTCAAGTTTAAAAATTCTACAATTAGGAAATACACTATCGAATTTTAAGATGTTTTCAACATCTGCTCCACGCCAACCATAAATACTCTGATCATCATCACCGACAACACAGACATTTTTATGTTCACTCCCAAGTTTATATATTAGAAGAAACTGAGGACGGTTGGTATCCTGATATTCATCAACAAGAATATATTGAAATCGCTTTCTGTACTTTTGAAGAACCTCAGGAAATTTCTCAAATATCTTAAGTGGTAAAATGAGTAAGTCATCAAAATCTACCGCCTCAGCTTTTTTTAAAGCCTTTTGGTATAATGGATATAGTATCTTTACCTGTTTATCCAACAACACCCACTCTCTTTGCTTAAAATCTTCAGGCTCAATCATCCTATTCTTTAATAAAGAAATCTTTGAAAGAATTGATTTAGGCTTTACCCCCTCTAATATAATTGAAAAACTATCTATAACTTTTTTAAGCAGTGATAATTGATCTTTTTCATCATAAATCGTAAAGTGTCGAGAGTAGTTTAAATGTGAAATTTCACCTCGTAAAATTCTTGCACATATTGAATGAAATGTACCAACGTTAACGGAATAAACCTTTTTCCCTATAAAATTTTCTACTCTGGAACGTAGTTCGTTTGCCGCTTTATTAGTAAAAGTAACTGCAAGTATATTTCCTGGTGCTACTATCTTTTTTTCAATCAGAAAAGCAATTTTATGAGTAAGAACTTTCGTCTTCCCACTACCTGCGCCTGCAAAGATAAGAGAAGGTCTGTCTACAAATTCGACCGCTTCACGCTGTTCAGGATTTAAGCCAGTCAAAGAGTTCAATTGCTCTTCCCTCCACTTAACTCATAAGCGACTTTTCTTCTTATCCTTTGAAGTCTTTGTTTAGCACGTAAGAAATCTCGATAATTACTAGTAAATGTATGACTCCCATCACCATTGGCAACCATATACAGATAATCTGTTTTTGCTGGCCAGACGGCAGCCATTATAGATTTTATTCCCGGATTATTAACGGGTCCTAGCGGTAAGCCCTTGTACCTATATGTATTATAAGGTGAGCGGATGTTAAGGTCTTTGCTTAACAATCTCCGGGGACCATCAGGAATAATATACTGAATAGTTGGATCAGATTCTAAGCGTATACCTTTTTTTAACCTGTTAACATAGACAGAAGCAACTAATGGACGTTCTTCATCAACTATGCATTCACCCTCAACAAGAGAAGCTAAAGTCAAAATCTCATGAAGATTTTTACCGGATTTTTCTATCCCTTCCCGAATAGAATCATTTATCATTTCAATAAAATGGGAGACCATCTTCCTTACAACAACTTCAGCAGAGTCGCTTTTACTAAAATTATAAGTATCAGGAAAAAGATATCCCTCCAGATTTGGGGATTTTATGCCCAGCTGCTCAGCATATTCTTCACTGTTAACTTTTTTCATAAAATCAGTATATGAAAAATCAAGTTCTGAAGAAAGTAATTTAGCAATATCCCTCGACCGATATCCTTCCGGAATTGTAATTCTTAAGGAGCAATTTTTTGAATTGGATAACGCCTTTATTAAACTCCTATAACCTTTAACATTATCCAAATAAAAATGCCCTGCTTTAAGCGATTTTCCTTTCAGCATTAATTTTGTAGCTAATACGAATGTCCTTTTATTGTCAATAATTTTTTGCTTTTCAAGAATATCTGCAATCTTCAAAAGTGACGATCCTTTTGGAATAACTATTTCTTTTGTGCAATTTTCTATTTTTATCGGATGGGATAATAGCAAAATTGTAAAAGAAAAGAGAGAAATCACGATAACACCAATAATAAGTAAATAAGGTAATAATACCTTAATTTGCTTACTGCTAAATATTTCTTGGAAATATCTCTTAAGTGATTGTAGAATTCTTTTCATCTGAAACAAATTATATCCCGAAAAATGCATATGGTTTATCCCTAAAGAAAATAATCATTATTTATTTCATGTGCATTGGATTGAGTTGCTGCATTTTTCGGGACAAGTTGTGAAAACTGTAATATAAATAAAATGATACTGATATCTTCGTAAACTGATAGTTTTTGAGTTTTTGGGGTCATACATAAAATGGAATTGGTATGAATGTTAAAATAAAAATTAATAAAGCAATTAATCCGATTGTTAATTCCCTCCTTGTGAGTGGAGTATAATCATCCAAAATAGGTGGATGTTTTACCCTTATCAGGAAAAAAACAAGCAATGCCCATACTATCCAATTAAACGAAAAAAAACCTAAGGCAATAGTAACAGCCAATGCACCATAGGCTACTTTGGGTGACCATGTCCCTAAAAGTGCATAAGATATATGCCCCCCGTCTAATTGACCAATTGGCAACAGATTTAACATTGTTACTAACATCCCGATCCATGCAGCAAAACCCACCGGATGTAGCAATAACTCCATATTATCAGGTAAACCGGGATAGATTATCAGAGTAGCAATTTTCGTTATCAGAGAATCTCCTAACTGTATTCCTACTTCTCCCGTCTTTTCTACAATATCAGACATCGAAATTCCAATAAAGAGAGCAGGTAATGCTACAATAAATCCAGCAATTGGTCCTGCGGCGCCAATCTCAACCAGCGCCAAACGCTTTCTTATTGGGGATCGCATTTTGATAAATGCCCCAAAGGTTCCAATAAAAGTAGGAGCAGGAATAAAATACGGTAAAGTCGCATCTACTTTATGCTTTCTTGCAAAAGTAAAATGACCTAATTCATGAATTCCAAGTATAAGTATCAATGTTACAGAGAAAGGTACTCCCTTAAAGATCAACAGAGGATTTTTAAGTGGATTCACACCTTCCATGAATGCCCCAGCAAGCAATGTCGTAAAAATGGTCGCAATAAATAAAATGAGGTTTATCCTTGGAATTTTTATTTGCTTTTTTACCGGCTTTATATAGAAAAAATCTTTGCCATTAGAAGATATTTTTCTAATAGATCTGATTTCACCCTTTAGCTCCTTCTCAATCTCCTTCAAGGAATATTCAGGTAAAATATATCCCTCAACTATAAGGTCTTTCCCTTTTTCACCGACTCTAATAATCTGAATCCATTTACTAAGGCGGAATATTAAATTTTGCTTCTTATAATCATCCATTTTCTACTTAATTTGAATAGTGTTAATAGCTTTTTAAAATTACAATTCATTTAAATTGAAACCAAATACTAAAAGCGCTAATGGGTAATGGACTCACTGGTTTCTTTCAATGTCACCCTGAGCTCATCTGGAATGGCGAAGACTATTCAACAGGGTAGGCAGTTTCCAGTTGACAGTATGCAACAGAATTATCCCTTTGACTTTTTTATTCCATTAGTTTAGGTTTTGCCCGCATATTGATAAAAGTCAATTTGCTATTACAATTAGATATTCAAATCTATTTTAACGCAGAAATTGATAGACCAAAAATAACAAGTGATAAATAAAAAAATAACAGAAGTTTTTTCAGATTATTGGTATCGCAAAGGCGGTTATCGGGATTTACTAAGGATTGCAATACCATTAATTTTAAGTACTGGCGCCTGGGCTATCCAACATTTTGTTGATAGAATGTTCCTTACCTGGTACTCGCCGGAAGCAATCGCTGCTGCAATGCCTGCCGGTATGTTAAACTTCACAATCATGAGTTTATTTATTGGAACTGCCAGCTATGTAAACACTTTTGTTGCTCAATATTATGGATCGAAAAATTACAAAAGTGTCGGCTCAGTCGTGTGGCAAGGAATTTACATTGCAGTAATTGGCGGATTAACTCTTTTTCTTTTGATTCCATTAGCCGAACCAATTTTTAGATTTGTTGGACACAAAGGTTTGGTTGTACAATATGAGACGACATATTTCAAATTCCTCTGCTTTGGAGCATTACCAGCTATTGCTTCATCAGCACTGTCTGGCTTCTTCGCAGGTAGAGGCAGAACATTGCCTGTTATGTGGGTAAATATACTGGCAACTATTGTAAATCTTGTTATGGATTATGCGTTAATTTTCGGTAATTTTGGCTTTCCCGAATTAGGAGTTAAAGGTGCAGCTATTGCCACAGTGTTGTCCGCTTGCTTCTCATTTGCTATATACTTTATTCTGATTTTCCGTTCCACATATAATCAGCGATATCATACTTTGCGGAGTTGGAAATTCAACAGCAAAATTTTCTTACGTCTTATTCGATTCGGTTTTCCAAACGGCGTTCAGTTTTTTCTTGATACTGCAGGATTCGCCACCTTTTTACTTTTAATGGGAAGATTAGGTACCAATTCAATTGCCGCAACAAGTATTGCTTTTAATATAAATAATCTTGCTTTTATGCCTATGATAGGTTTGGGAATTGCAGTTTCTGTCCTGGTTGGTCAACATCTCGGAAACAATAGACCGGACCTTGCCGAACGAAGCGCATATTCCGGCTTTCACTTGACTTTTTTCTATATGGCATTTTTAGCCTCTTCATATATACTTATCCCGGGAATTTACTTAAAGCTATTTGCATCACATTCAGACTTGGTAAGTTTTGCCCCCATTCGCGACATTACAATTATACTTCTTCGCTTTGTAGCCATTTACTCGATATTCGATACACTCAATATCATTTTCGCTGCTGCAATAAAAGGAGCAGGAGATACTCACTTTGTTATGGTAATGCTCTTTTTTGTATCTTCTCTTGTACTTGTGATACCAAGTTATCTTGCACTGGTTGTTTTTAAAATGAATATATACGTAGGCTGGGCTATTGCTTCAATTTACATCATGACTTTAGGAGTAGGATTCTTTATTCGATTTAAGGGCGGAAAATGGAAATCAATGCGAGTAATTGAGGGAATTTCACCAACTTTACCCTCTACATTCCCAGAAACGCCAACACCTGATATATAAAAATACATAAACCTACTCCATATTTATCATCTATACCAAATCTAAAAAATAACAGTTTCGGTATGAGATTTCTCCTGCTTGGCGGCAGACAGGCATACCGGATTCATACTTTTCAATTCTTGCATGTTTTTATATCTATTCCTTCTGGTACGAGTGAGCTCGTACCAAAACAGATTAAATTAAATATTTGTTGAGTTTTGTGATTTCGTTAGTTCGTATATGCGGTGTTATCCATATCAAGAATTATTAAAAAAATTGCATAAAAATTGTTGCATAATGTTTCATAACGTATTAAAATAGTAATAAGGCAGAAAGGAGGATTTTATTATGACTACTGCAGTACGAGTCTCTGACAAATTGGTTAGAGAGGCAAGATTGTTTAGCAAAGTGGATAGCAGATCCGTAACAGGTCAGATAGAACATTGGGCAAGAATTGGGAAGTGTATTGAAGAAAACCCTGATTTAACTTATATCTTGATAAAAGAAATTTTAACTGGATTGGAAGAATTAGATCAAGGCATCTCTTCAGAATATGAATTCGATTAGTGGTTTATGAAAATCAAACAATCTCGTTCCTTTGAAAGAAAAGTCAAGAGGCTCAAAAAACAAGAGAAAAAGATATTAGATAAAGAAATCAGAAAAATATTTAACCACCCTACAATCGGACAGGGAAAAAAGGGCGAACTTCGCGGGGTTTTTGTCCACAAGTTTAAAATTAATACTTTACAGTACCTTTTGTCATACCGATTCATTGGTGATGATCTCGAATTGATAATGATTGGTCCTCACGAAAATTACTATAGAAATCTTAAAACGTATATTAAGGGCAGGCAACAGAAGAAGTGATAACAACTTATGGTAGTATTTTTCCTATATCTCTATGATGGAAAAATGGAAATTGATGCCCATAATTAAACAGCCTTCACAGAAATGTGGACTTTTCAAAGAAGCCCCCTTGGAAAAGAATATTTAGTTAACAGTTAAGGTATAAATTCTTTCCTTCCTGGCGGCAGACAGGCATACCGGATTCATACTTTTCAATTCTTTCATGTTTTTATATCTATTCCTTCCGGTACGAGTAAGCTCGCACTAGAACAAATTAAATTAACTATTTGTTGAGTTTTGTGATTTCGTTAACTCGTATAAGCTATGTTAAGCGCAATGGCTCAATGCAAAATGCCTGCCTGTCCTACGGAGGCAGACAGGCAAAATAGAAACGATTTATCGAAACGGCTATTAGAGTTCGCATCAAGTAGCATTAAATTGACAATTAAACTTAAAAGAACTGCTTTGGGACGGTACATAGCAAATCAACTAAAGCGAGCTGCTTCATCTTCCGGAGCAAATTATGAAGAAGCATGTGGAGCAGAAAGTAAAGCCGATTTTATATCCCGACAAGCAGGCTGTTGCAGTATCTTTTTAACTTGTTAATAATTAATATAATATGTATATTTTGGGTGTGTTTTGGTGTTATTTTCAATATGCTTTGATAGGAATTATTTATGGGCTTTATTTTTAATGACCGCAGGCAGCAGAAAATAATTGGTTACTGTCTTTCTGACTTTGTCAGTAAATATGACAAGAGTAGTTTTGTTGTGGATATTGTTATTGCTTATGTGACAATTTGCATAACATCGTGGACACTTTCGAATGAACTTAAGTGATTTTGAAACAATAGCATAACTTTAAATGAGAATTGTTTCAAAATCACAAATTAACATGCAATTAGTAATGGTTTATGTTTATACTTAGCTCATATAGAAAAATCAACTTATGGCCAATAAAAAGTGTCCACGATGTTGTGCTATTCAGCACTTATGTACTAATTTTCGGTAGTTTTGGCTTTCCTGAATTAGGAGTTAAAACCAAATACCTTTTTTAATAAACTAATTCTCATTATCTTAATCAATGATATTTGAAAAATAATCTTAAATCCGATTAATAAAAATTCTCCATTAGAGAAGGCAAGTAATTTGGATAGACAGAATAACTTCCAATTGACCTTTCATAAATCATATTTAGAATTAAGACAGTATTGTGTTACTAAGGAGAGCGTTTAATAGGTTACATCACCTTGAATATCGAACAAGGAATTCTGAATGTTGATTAATCGGAATAAACCACTACCTCTGGTAGTGGTATCATAAAAGGTTTTACCGTTATATTAATTAAATTGCACCTCCCTGAAAGGTACCCAAAATTCAAGGAGGTGCAAAATGAGTAAGCGCTTTAAGAAGTTATCACACACGCTATATGAATGCAAGTATCATATTGTGTTTTGTCCGAAATATCGTTTTAGGATATTTGAAGGTGACATAGCAGAATACACGAAGCAACAAATATATAAGCTTTGTGGACAAAAAGATTTAATAGAGGTATTTGAATTAAATGTTAGGAATGATCATATCCACCAGGTACTTTCAATACCTCCTAAGTACAAAAGTTTTGTATAAATCCTCATAACTTACGTTATATAAGTCAGTTACAGGCAAAATGACCTATTGAATTCATAAAAGATTTTAATTATCAATAGCTTACGTTAATTTGTATTTCATTATTATTGCATATGGTGATTGTGAATATTTCGAAGACTTTCTGAACATATCCTTTAATTTATTTTGCATAGTTTTATAATCCATATTTCTCAATTTTTTACTTTTATACCTTAACCAAAGTAAGATTACCGTTGCTAACATTTTTATTCCATGAATTAAAGCCTGCCCCTTTATTGATCTATAATACACTTTTGTAAATGCAATACATTGCTTCATAATTCTAAAAACCTCTTCAATTACCCAGCGCAGTTTGTAAAACCACACAATTCTATTTTGACGCAATTTCTTATCCGAGCAGACTATAATACTATTTCCTTCGTCATAGGTCATTAAAAATTCATCAATCCCTTTATTAAAAACATGAACAGTCTTTATTCCCAATCCTTTCATTTTTTCTATGCATACCTTTGCTTGGAAAGGCAATCTATAGTAGAATTTATCCTTAAATAATAAGAGTTGGCCAGTGAGTTTTTCATAATCATTACCTGATACCCCAACTATTCTATTTTTCTTCAATTTAGATACCCACGTTAATCTATGTTTTATTATTATATCTATTAGGTCCTTAGATAAATAGAGGCTATCAAATGCAACCATTCTTGGATTAGACCGCAATATAGTAACTATCTCATCTAACATCTCAGCTGCTAAATGAATCCTTGTTTCTCCTGTATTAGGACGATATATACGAAATGAGATCGGAATACGAAAATCCTTTCCTAAACTTAGACCAATAAAAACAATGTGATAACCATTGAAATATTTTTTACCATTATGAAGCTTCTTCGCCCCTTGCATATTCTTTCCAAAAACTTCTGTCGTAGACATCTCTTCGAGATAAAGATGTATCATCAATCGACAAGATTAAAGATTTCCTGTATTCTTTTGAAACAGTGGATAAAGATTGAAACTCCTTTAGAATAGGTTCAATAATTTTTAATGACGCTCTTTCGTAAAAGCAGTATATATCATCCAAACACATATCTTCCCTTAATTCTGATAGTAAGTTGTATAAACGATTCTTCTGTTTAGTTGTAATCGGGCTGCTGTTTATGCTGGTCTCACCCATCAAATATAGTGTCATTAATAAAGTTAATTCCTTTGACCTGTCTGTAGTTTGATCGAGCTCAGAATTAATTTCTTTTAGGTTTTTTAAGAATTTTTCCTTAATATTTTTCATGGCCGCAGTTCCTTTCTTTTTTTTGAAGTTATTACTAAAAACTGCGGCTAATTTACTGATAATTACCATCTTATACAAACTGTTTATGTCACTTTCCCATTTAACTTGCTTTATATCACTGAGTTACAAAGAATCATCCAAAACTTTTGTAAGTATAGTGTTTCTGCGCTAATGGGTTATTTGAAAGGCAACCTATCGACACGTTTGTTTCACAGATATGCTCACATAGGGAAGAAGTATTGGGGACGTCATCTGTGGTCACGAGGTTATTGTGTAAGCACAGTTGGATTGGATGAATAAAAGATTCGCAAGTATGTTCGCTGGCAAGAGGAGAATGAAAAACAGATTGAAAGCCAGCAGATAAGAATATTCGAGTAAACTTAAGAATAGGGTACCTTTCAGGACAATTTACAAGCCACCGCCTCTGGCGGCGGTAGTTGACTTTTGAAGTAAAATTCGTTATTCGAAAATCGATGTTCCTTATTAATTACTCAAACTATTCTTAAGGATTTTAATTGATAACATCAAAGACAGTAAAAACCTGTCTACTGTTAGTGTACACGACAGGTAAATAGGATAAAATTGAAGATAAATTTGCAACAAAATGCAATCAATAAATTGCACTCGTTAATAAATCCGATATTAAAAGTAAGAATTTGCGGCGAAATCGTTTTATTCTAAAAATTCCGTGCATAAGTAAAGAGAAAACATAATGGAAACATCAAAGATTTTAGTTGTTGACGATGAAGCGTATATTTGTGAAACTCTTGTTGACATTCTTAAAAATGGAGGCTATCAAGCAGAATCGGCATTGAGCGGTAAAAAGGCACTGGAAAAATTTACAAACGATTTTTTTGACCTTATTCTACTCGATATAACAATGCCAGAAATGGATGGTGTGGAAGTCCTTAAAGAAATAAAAAAAATTGACTCGAATGTCGCAATCATTATGGCAACAGGAAAAAGTGACGTCGAATCTATCGTCGATGCAATTAAACAGGGAGCAGAAGATTATATTATAAAGCCTTTTCAAGACATAGAATCCATCAAGGCAACAATACAGAAAGCACTGAATGTCAAGGCTGCTAAAAATGAAAATAGATATTTAAAGAGACGGTTAGAATCAAGCATTATTGCCAACTCTATAATAGGCAATAGCATGAAAATAAATGAACTTTCCAATATGAATAAGAAAGTCGCACCTTTATATACCACCGTTCTTCTAATCGGCGAAACCGGAACCGGGAAAGAAATTATTGCACAGACAATACACCAATCCAGTCCACGAGCAGATAAGAAGTTTATTATTGTAAACTGTGTCGGAATTCCTGAAACATTACTAGAATCAACTCTATTTGGATATGAAAAAGGCGCTTTTACCGGAGCATACAAAAAGACAAAAGGCGTTTTTGAAGAGGCAGATGGCGGCACGCTCTTTTTAGATGAAATAGGAGAAACCAGCCCGGCATTGCAGGTTAGACTTCTCAGAGTTTTACAGGATAGAAGATTTCATCGGGTCGGGGGAACCGAGACTATAGAAACAAATGTCAGGATCATTTCCGCTACTAATAAGGACCTGCAAGAAGAGGTGAAAAAAAATAAATTTCGCAAAGATTTATACTATCGTCTAAATGTTATTACTCTCTTCGTCCCTTCTTTAAGAGAACGATCAGAAGACGTTCCGATTTTAGTAAGGCATTTTTTAGAAAAATATTCTGCTACTTTAAACAAAAACGTAAAAAAAATTGAGTCAGAAGTATTAAAATGTCTTATGAGATAACTTACTCGTCATAAATAAATATAAGATACTTATTGGAATTAAAAAGCCTTTTTTGTAAATTATATCAATAATCAAAAGAGGTATATTATGGTAAAAAAGGTTTGGGCAATAGGATTAAAAATCTGTCAAGA
>Ga0315547_1002556_pt1 | contig 12709 bp, 19 predicted proteins | sample SalMarSW160240MG_2_FD_202542 | JGI IMG/M metagenome (GOLD analysis project Ga0315547, IMG submission 202542) | Salt marsh sediment microbial communities from the Plum Island Ecosystem LTER, Massachusetts, United States - Salt Marsh Sediment SW1601-240 ... | reverse complement strand
TCGTTCCTGTACCTTGCCAAGAACCAATAAATTTTGCTCTGTCTGGATTGGAAGTTAGAGTATCACATCCACTCAACCCAACACAAATGAGCAGAACAGCTATTCCAAGGACTATTAGATGTTTATTCATTTTTCACAACTCCTTATGTATCTTTTTTACTTTTCTTGTAAGTCGTCCTGTACCAAATATCTCTTTTTTAGCTACTTTGTAATAACAGTTTTTACATTTATATCCAGTTATTCGATGCCTATGAAGATCGATAGTTTCAGGCACGAACTTCTCCCAAAAATCCATCTGAGAACCGCACTTGGGGCATTTCATTTTCTCCCCTCAAATTACAATCTCAAAACAAGTATTGGTTTATAAAAGAATTGAAGGAAAAAGTAATACTTAGGTTAAGAGTGAGGAGGCCTATTGAATACAAAATGTTTTATGGGGTCGAAAAATGAGAGTGTATCTCACTTTTCAGACTTCAAATTAGGCCTCCCTAAAAACATTATAAATATTATGAATAAATATTTTTCTATTTAGATTCTATTTCCAGGTTTTTATTTTTCAACTTCACAATCCAATCTCTTAAATCATGCCACCAACATCGACCTTGATAAATACCAACATCTTTGAAGTATTGATTCCAGCTTGTGAATGTCATTTAATCAACCATATACTTTCAACGCTTTTTCTAAAACCCTTGCTTCATCAAGCGTTGGACACCAAGTAAAATCATTTTTGTAAAAATTACTTGCACTAGGGTCGAACTTTACAATAACTAGCATATTACCAGCTTTACCTTCTCTTAATTGTAATTCAATATGAACATTTTTAGCCATGTTATCAAATCTCAAAACAAGTGTTGGTTTATAATTCTATCAATGCTAATCGACGTACGGTCGCCCGTACATCATAACGTAGGTTTATTAATATCTAATATATTGACATATATGGATACTTTAAAGTTTACTAGGAGATGGGATGTTTGAGGCACATGCAAAGGGGGAGGATAAAAAAACGAAGGGAAAAATACGTTTTTTCTAAAAAGATTTATATAAAATCACATCGATATATAATATATATTGGGGGACTAGTTTGTCATTAAGTGAAATTCACGGAAAATTTAAAAAAATGGAAAAAAGAGACAAGGTAGATTTAAAAATAGTTAAATCATTGGAAAAATACAAAGAATCTTTAATAAAAGTAGAAAAAAAATTTTTAAATTCTAAGAATTTAACTGAAAAATTTGAATTTTATTATCTCTTAAAATCTCAAATTAGAGCAATAGATTCGTTAGTTTTTAGAATAAGAAATCCTATTCCACATGATAACCCTAAAGTTGTAGATGATGTTCTAAAGATTTGGCCATCTCTTCAGCATGCTGACTTAATAATAAATAAAAGCAAATATGGTGAACCTAGTTTTGAAATAGCTACACAAATTCAATCAGATTTTATTAAATATAATTTATATCCCTCACCAGAAGAAATTTTGAACGAAATGAACAAAAAAAGCTTAAAAAAGAATTTTAATTTGTTTGTTTCAAATATTGGTGAGGAAGTATATGAGTGTTAAAGCTGTTTTAGATGTATGTGTTTTAATTTCAGCTTCAATTCATCATAATGCAAGAGAATTAAATGTTTTAATTAAACATGATCATTACGATAGAAGCAAATCTTTAATTAATTATTTAGACAAACATCGTGAAAAAGAGATAGGTCTTTATACTGAATCAATCAAACAATCTGCAGTTAATTGCATTAAAGATGCGGTTTCAAAAACAATTGAACAGATTAAATCAAAAGAAAAAACTCTTGATGAAAAAAAGTTGTTAGAAATATTTGAAATTATTGCGACATCATGTATAATTAGATTAGATAACAACTTTAAGGTATTGAAATTAGAGAGAAAATTTAAAAAAATGGAGATTGGAGAACTTCGAGGGCAAGTTCTAGGTTTTTATTATATTCTAAAATCAAAAATTGAAAAAATGGATCCTGAAATAAGAATAAAAAATTTCTTAAGGAGTAAACAGGGAAAACGAATCCGAGGTTTAAGAAGATATATAAAAATACAAAATATTCGAAATGAAACCCCGCACAATTATTATATTTTAAAAAATAAATTTTCTGGAAACGAATTTAAAAAAATGTTAGGAGATGTTGACGTTCTAGCTGAAACTATATATTTACACAAAAAATACAAAAAAAAAGATATTAAAGTAATGTTGATATCAAATGATTATCACTTTGTGGCTATCGGTAAAAAAAATATCAATAAATTCGTCCCTGATGAAATTAAAAAAAGATTTAATATTTATTGCTTAAACCCTGAAGAAGGATTACAGATAATTAAAGAAGAGAACCAAGAAGTTAAAAAATAAACGATTCTTCATGTTTGTTTTCATTCATCCTATCCTCAATCTCAAAACAAGCATTGGTTTATAACTATAAGGATAACAATTGTTACACTGATTTCATTTCAACATTGTGCTTAATAGGTACTTAATTTTTAAATAATAGATAAATAATTACTAACCAAATGGTATCAGATCCAAATATTGAAATGACATATGTAGAACCTAAAACTTATGAATATAATATTATTAAAAGAGCATTTAATCATCATTTTCAGAAACTTATTTTTGAAGCTGAAAAAGGAGTGGGTACTTTTGGAGACGAAGATGATACAAAGACAGATGAGGAACAGCTTCTTTTTATTAGAAACGCTTTTCTATCTTATGTCGATAAAGATATAAAATTTAATATCAATGATAATGTTATTAATATGGTTTATTTGTGTTTACCATTTTTGAAATCATGCGGCAGAAGATATATTTTAACCACTACCTTATTTGATGTTGAAGAAAATGATGAAGAATGTTATTTTAAGTTTATTATTACAGATTTAGATACAAAATATGTTTACATAATATATTTGGAAAGAGATGATTATGACATTTTAGACCTGAAAGGTATTTGGAAACACGAAGAAAAAGCCATAGTAGATAATAATAATCATACTGTATCTCATGATTTATTGAAATGGTAATTTTTTGATTAAATGCTTTTCATTTCAACATTAGAAAAACATATAACAGATAAAAGATAATAATAACTTAGGGTAGACGGTTTAAATGAATCATTCAATTTCATTTTTCACAGCCGTTTACCCTATTATTGTTTTAAAAAACCAATCCCAAGTGTGGGTTTTGCGGGAGGATAAAAAAGTATTTGGAAATGGGGATTTTACCATTCCTATCTAATTGTTTCGATATGAGGTATCATCTTTTGAGCATCTTTTAGTGGAATTTTCCTGAAAGTAATCTTTGTATTGGCTTTATTACCAAGAATGTCTTTAACCACAATTTTTCCTGTTGCCATTCCATCTTTAATAAGAGGATTTGATTGTTCATTACCATAAAACTCTGCTTTATAATAAGCAAAACCAGAAATATAGTCGCATGCCCTTACCCTTGCATCCCTTGTTACTCCTAGGACAGAGTAGCTCTTACTTCCCATTTCTCCTAATGGAACTATCGGGGCAGTTATGGTTAAAGGCTTACATTCTACCGAATCTCCTACAACGGTATTTAGGAACATATCCCAAGATTCTAAGGAAGCATCTCGAAGTCCCTTATTGATTATATCAATATATGCCAAGAAACCATAGTTTCTTGTAGCCATATTTTTATATGCGCCTTCGGGTAAATCAAAAAACCACTGATAGGTTTTAGGATGAACAGGTTTAACAATCAATTTAGGTCTGTCTCTTATATTATTCCAAAGCAAGTAGAGCGCATTCACTACACTTAAAATGAGTACAGTAGCACCTACAAATACTAAGACTTCTTCTGCTATAACTCGTTTCACCTCGTGAATAAAACAACAGATTGGTAACTTGATGTAAAATTAAATAGTTTCTGCCTAAGCTCGACTTTTAAGTCAAAACAGGGACTTTTAAGTCAAAATCGACTTTTGAGGCAAACACGACTTTACGGGCAAAGCCGTCAGACCCATGCTAATAAATTCGTTTTTTCACCAATTATTTATATTCTGTTTTCGTGTAGAGTTATTGGTGATTTAGATGGAAGCAGAAGTTTTAGCAAACAAACTATTTGAAATTATAAACGTATTGGAAGAAAATGAAGGGGTAGCATTATTTGCAAGTAGAAAAAAGGGATTTGAAAACTGGTTAAAGGTAGAATTAAGTGGAATATTACAAAATTATGGGAAGGTGGAACCAGAAAAAAATTATACAGTTAATTCAAATAGAAAACGTATAGATATTATCTTTAATAACGAATGGGCTATATCACTTAAAGATAGGAAAAGGAGTGTTTATAAGGGTAGAAGTAGTTTATTAAAAAACATAAACGATCTCAAAGAAGCACCGTATACTAATTATAAAAAATCTTGTTTAGTTTTTCTCACATTTTCTCATAAAGGAAAAAAACCTGAATATGATATGGACATTGAAAATGCTTTTAAAAAAGAAAAAATAACTTATGATAAAAAGGATTTTCATTTTAATAACACTGTATTTAAGTATAATAATGAAGGTCGACTGTGGTTTGTTCTTAGATAAGATTTGAAAAGAGGGAGGAAATATGGATCCAATAAGAATTGTTAGATGTTTATGTGGAACTTTTCAATCTGAAGTTGATATGGGTGATTTTACAAAGAGTGTTGCATTGACTTCAAGTGGAGGTATAAGCCATTCCAGAGGGGAAGCCATTATTGCTAAGACTGGATTTATCCTTGGATGTAACATAGATATAGAGCGAAAAGTTGAATTTGAAGTTCCATATAGACCTAATAAAGATGCTCGTAACCGATGGCAATCACAAGTTGATGTCGTTTTTTCAAATCATGAAGGAAATGAATTAGCTTTAATTGAGTATGAAACCACAGACCTCATAGAAAGTACAGTGAAAGCAAAAATTGACAAATGGAAATGTTATTTCCCAAATATTCAGATTAAGTTACTTTGTATTATTGTTATAAATCTATTTAAAGAAAAAGTTGAACAGTCATGGGAAATGAAGGATAGATCTGAGTTAGTAAATTCGCTGAGAATAGAGCTAAAAAATTATAGTAAAAAGTTTGAGAATTATTTTTCGATCATTTCATTAAACGATGACTCAATAATTTCATATTTATATAAAAAGGGGGATGAACAAAGACAAAAATATATTACAAATTGGAGATGAATTGAAAGTGAATAATTAGAATTTTTGTGCAGAATCAGTCTTTTTTGTGCAAAAACGATTATTTGTGCAAAGCCCCCTAATTAGATATTTTTAAATACCATGGTATGTATACGTATTAGCACGTATTAAAACGTATATGGATGTGAAGATTGTGAGTAAAGGAACCTTAGTTGGATTCTCATTGCTGATAGGTGGTATACTCATATGGATAGCATATGGATTGTACCTCGGCATTGAGGAAATAATGAAGCTAGGTCTTGTGACAGGATTTGTCATCGGGTTGATAGTAATAGGACTGATTGTTCTGTTCATATCAATTATAATTGAACAACGAAAAGATACAAAGAAAATGAAAGAAGAAATTAAAAAGGAGGATCTGGAACCATGATTATTACCAACACAGAGTTTGTAACAGGGAAAGAAGTAAAAGGAATGCTTGGGCTAGTAAAAGGAAATACCGTTCAAGCAAAAAACATTGGAAAAGATTTCAAAGCAGGACTTCGAAATATCGCTGGCGGAGAGATTAAAGAATACACAGAAATGCTTGCTGAATCACGAGAAGTAGCATTAAAGCGGATGAAAGATAAAGCAGAAAAATTAGATGCAGATGCAGTCATAAATGTGAGATTCATGACCTCGTCAATTATGGGCGGTGCGGCAGAAATGCTGGCGTATGGAACAGCAGTAAAACTGAAGTAGATGCCATGGAAATTACAAATACAATATTGATTATCGTTGGAGTAATCGTTGCTTTATTTGGAGTTGGTGCATTTTTAAATCCAAATCTTGCACGATGGATCAACGCACCAGGAACTCCAATTATCAAGGCAATTGTTGCCTTAGTTATTGGAATAATACTTGTAATAGTTGGATTAATTATTGAAATACCAACAGTTTAGATGGATTTACATGCAAAAAACAATACGTTGCCCAAACTGTCAAAAGATTACTAAATGCACTGGCAAACCAGGTGAAACAATAAAAGTTACATGCCCATCATGCGGAGCAGTTGGCAAAGTAACATTTGAAAGTATCAAAGACTTGAGCTCAGAGATTAGTCTAGTTTCAATAAAAAATATTTCAAAAAAATATAAGGATGTTTTAGCTCTGAATAATGTCTCTTTTGATATTAAAAAAGGAGAGATTTTTGGTTATATTGGACCAAATGGAGCTGGAAAAACAACTACAATAAAAATTATGGTCGGTCTGTTAAATAAAACAGCTGGAAATCTTTCTATTAATAGCTATAAGATGCCCGAACAAAAAGAAAAGGCACATAGATTTATTGGTTATATGCCTCAAGAAGTAGGGTTCCAAAAATGGAGAACGGCAAACCACGCGCTAACAACTTTTGGGAAACTTTCAGGAATAGATAAAAATGTTCTTCAGAAAAGAATTGATGAGAATTTAAATATTTTTAATCTTACAGAATACAAGAATAAAAAAATTTCAAATCTGTCCGGTGGAACAATTCAAAAACTGGGAATTGTTCAGGCTCTTTTACACAATCCAAAGCTTTTAATTTTAGATGAACCCTTGAGTGGCTTGGATCCTGAAAGCAGGTACCAAGTTAAAAAAATACTAAAAGAACTGAGCAATAATGGCACAACTGTTTTCTTTTCATCCCATATTCTAAGCGATGTACAAGATATTGCAACAAAAATATGCATTCTTGACTGGGGACACGTTATAAAAATTGGCTCTCTTGATGAGTTAAAATCAGAATTTATAGAAGAAAATCAAATTGAAATAATCCTTTCAAAAAGATCTGATAAATTCAAAGAGATTAGTAATATCCCTGGTGTAAAAAATATCATAGAGAAATCATTACAAAAATTTTTAGTAACTGTTGATAAAACAGAGGATTTTGATGAAGTAATTCATAAAATAACAAAAACTCTTTTAGAAAACGACAATCGCATAAGAAGCATTACACCCGCAAGTCCTTCTTTAGATGAAGTGTATCAATATTATCTTAGAAAAGGAGGTGAAAAGCAATGAGCTTTTCATTAATTTTTAAGGATGAACTAAAAGGATTCTATAAGTCAAAGGTTATGATTTTTCTTTGGATAGGATTGCCTGTTTTGGCACTTTTAGTTCATATTTCCACTTCAAATAGTGCTGAGGGCATGTCAATTTCACTTATTACTTCTTTGATTGTATCAAGCATTGGCGGTTTACTAGCATCTGTAATGCTTACTGTTAATATTATTAATGAAAAGGATACCCACGTTTATGACTTGTTTCTTATCAGACCCATAAAACGTTGGTATCTGTTGGTATCAAAATTTTTAGCGGTTTATATATGCGTTTCAATTGCCTGCATTCTTGCAATTTCTCTTGGCGTTATGATTGATTATTTTGAGTCAGAGATCTTCCTAAATTTTATTATAGAAAGTGTAACTGAATCTTTCATAATGTCTCTTTCCGTTATTGCAATTTCTAGTGGCGTAGGTATACTTATAGGTGTGATTTCTCCATCAATTGTTGTCGGCGTTGTTTTAGTGATTTTTGTCGGTAACTATGTTTCATCCATCCCATCCATAATTCCATTTGTTTTTGATATAGAAAATCCAGTTGCTATTGTGTTAGCTCTAGGAGCAATTGTTACGATAATTTTGATGGCTCTGGGAATTTTATTGTTTAATAGGAAGCAATTTTGATAAAGAGATGCAAATATGAAAAAAGTAACGATAACATTAGGTGAAGAAGTTTGGAAATGGTGGAAGGACAACCCTTGGATTAATTTATCTCAGCTTGCAGAAAGAGAACTCAACAGAATTAGAACGCTAGAGGAAAGAGTCCTTGGAACATGTCCGGAATGCGGAAACCCTAAGCTGAGATTCGATGGTAAAACTTATCGTTGTTCAAAATGTGGTTATGAATATAGGTAATAAAAAATGCTTTTTGAAAAAAAGTATGACGATAAAGAAATAACGTGTAACTTCTGTAATTTTAAAGGAAAACCAATTATTGAAAGAAATAAAATGGATATTGGCTTTGGCATGTCACCTGGTCCGTTTTTTGGAAGAGCAGGATCAGAGTCATCAAAGAAACATAAGAAATACATACTAATTTGTCCAAAATGTAAAGCAATAATAGGTGCAAAATAAAAAGGTGATAATATGAAATTCTGTCCAAAATGTGGATCTAAAGATATTGGCTGGCCTTTACCACATGATCGGCAAAAATAGGAATGCAAGGACTGTGGTTACATAGGAGCGTTCATCATAGAAGATGGGAAAATCGCTGAAGAAATACAGAGAGAATATCTTAAAAACAAGGACGAGATAGAGGATTAGAGGCGTCGACCATGATGGTGACAACAACAGATACCTTGCCAGGGAGAGAAGTAAAGGAAGTTCTTGGAGTTGTGTTCGGCAGTTGCGTTCAAATGAAACATGTCGGGAAAGATCTAAGAGCCATGGGAAGAAGTGTTATAGGAGGAGAATCAAAGGCTTACACTGAGCTAATGGAAGAATCAAGACGGACTGCTATGCAACGTATGACCGAGGATGCAAAGAAACTTGGTGCAGATGCTGTTATTGGCATGAGATATGCAACAGCACAAACAATGGTTGGTGCTGCTGAGCTCATTGCATTTGGGACCGCAGTAAAAACCCACTAAAACATGAGGATGAAAAATGGTTGCAGTTGAAGTGAAAAATCTTGCAAAACACTTTGGATCAACGAAGGCAGTAAACGGCATCTCATTTACAGTAGACACAGGCGAGATATTTGGACTTATTGGTCCCAATGGTGCCGGAAAGACTACGGCACTGAGAGTTGTTTCAACGCTTCTTCAGATAAACTCAGGATCAGTAAATATCTTAGGATTTGATGTGAAAAAAAAGCCAGATGAAATCCGGAAACTTATCAGTTATCTCCCCGAGGATGCTGGTGCATATAAGAACCTTACAGGAAGAGCGTACCTCCGATTTATTGCCAACTTTTTTGATAAAAAACAAGCACAAGAAATAGTGTCTCTTGGAATTGAAATTGCAGATCTTGGAGAAAGAATAGACGATAAAGTTGATACCTACAGCAAAGGAATGAAACGGCGACTGCTTGTAGGAAGAGCACTGATGACAAACCCGAAACTTGCAATCCTTGATGAGCCGACCTCTGGCCTTGATGTAGTAAATGCTCAAGAAATCAGAAAAATAATAAAAAACACAGCAAAGGAGGGCACTGCTGTTTTTCTTTCTTCTCACAACATGCTTGAAGTTGAATATCTCTGTGACCGTATAGCACTTATTGCAGAGGGCAAAATCGTTGAAGAAGGTACACCAAAAGCATTATTGGATAAATACAATGCAAACAACATCGAGGAAGTCTTTACAAAGGTGGTACAATGAGTGCACTGGGAAACATCATCAAAAAAGAAATGAAAGAATTGCTTACACCAGCGACAATTCTCCCCATAGTTTTTGTGGCAATAATATTTGGATCAATGGGAAATGCAATTGGAGGGCTTGAAGAAGAATCTCAAGAGACTCCAGTCATCGGGTTCATTGACGTTGATAATAGCAACCTTTCTGCGATAGTAACATCAATTCTCAATAACTATAGTGATGTCGTCTTCAACTCATCTAACATCGATGATAAACAAGAAGGGTTAGAAACGATTAAACAGGAAGATGGTGTCGCCCTTTTCATTATTCCGCAAAATTTTACAGTAAATATACGCAACGAAACTCCCGGTGAAATTGAAATCTATTGGATTATGAAAGGAGCGGGCATTACAGATGCAATATCATCAGGTGCTGTCGAACAGCTGATATACACTATTAATACAAACATATCTAGAGAACTTATCCAGGAAAATGCTACAGTAAATGCAACGCTCGCACTAAATCCAACTGTAAGGGATGAAACAACTTACTTCAAAGAAAAAGAAATGCCTGGACTCTCACCCAGCGCTATAGTTGGTATGTTATCATCTCAATCAATGCTTATTCCTATTGTTATGATGATGATCATCATTATGGCAGGCAACATGGTCATCTCATCAATGGCACTTGAAAAAGAAAACAAAACATTGGAAACATTACTTACTCTTCCTGTTAAGCGAACAAGTATTGTGACTGGAAAGATTGTGGCAAGTGCCATTATTGGTTTACTACTATCAATCATTTATATGATTGGCATGAGTTATTATTTCCAAGGCTTTGGAATGTCTGGAGAAGCAAATCTTGCTGATTACGACCTTGTATTAACATCCCAGGATCTTGTATTAATTGGAATTTCGCTCTTTATTGCTCTGATTGCCGCGCTTTCCTTGTGTATGCTATTAGGAACATTTGCAAAGAACTACAAGAGCGCACAAACACTAACAGTTCCAATATCCATGCTCGCCATGATACCAATGTTTATAACAATGTTCGTAGATTTTGACACTCTGCCACTTGCATTGAAGACATTACTTTTTGCCATACCGTTTTCTCATCCAATGATGGCTCCCCGAGCTCTTCTTTTCAATGATTACCTACTTGTCATTGGTGGAATAGTATACGTTGCCATCTTTGCAATAGTAACCATCAGTATTGTCGTCTGGGTGTTCAAAACAGACAGATTGCTTACTGGTAGTACAAAGAAAAAGCGACTTACAAACTTCAAAGAAAAATCCTTTCTTAAAAAGAGATTTCGGTAAATAATCTTTCTTACGTCATGAAAGAATTGTGCATAATTAAAAAAGAAAAGTAACATTACTGTATATTTGTGGGAAACATTTAAATATTTATCTTTTTATATTAATTATGGTTGATCTGTATGAAAAGTAAAACGAATAAAATATTGATAATAGCAGTTATTGCACTATTTGTCGTAGCAACAATGCCCTCGGGATCAGCTACTACTAATCGTGTCATAGAGTCAAAAACTGGAGGAGACGAAGTTACAGAAACATTTAACCTGTGTCATATAAACTCCAGCGGTTATGGATTTGCTGTATACATTCCTGCAGGAATAACTGGGAAAGGGCTTCTATTCTTAAGTGCAGGTTATCTGAGTTTAAAAAATACAACCACAACCATAAAAACTCTGCAAGAAACGTTGACTATTAAAGGAGGACATGAAATATTTGTGGGAAAAGTAAAACCACGAATCATAAAGTTTTTAGAAAATTTCCGTCTACCATTTCCTCGATTTTTTGGAGAATATAAGTTACCTCAAATGGCAAATTACGGAAATATCTACCTTAATGGATATGGGATGAGTGTAGAAATTACCTATTACATCTAAACCTCTTTTTCTTTTTATTGCAGTAATCCGCCTCGTTTATAGATCTCAAACTGCACTTTTGAAAAAGGTTTTGCATTGTAGGTTTTATTCTGTATTTTATCGTATATCTCTCCAGTTTCAAAATCAACAGAGATAATATCCTTGTCGCCAATCATGCTAATGATATCTTTTGCAACAAGAATTGGAAACGCGTTATTTATTGCATTTCGTTCATAGATCGAGCCAAATGACTCTGCGATAATAACGCTTATGCCTAATGCTTTGAAGCAATCTACAGCTTGTTGTCGAGAGCTTCCGCAACCAAAATTCTTACCCACAACAACAATATCTCCTTCTTTTACATGCTTAGCAAAGTTCTTATATCCTTCTAAATTGTCAAAAGTATATTGCCTCATTTCGTTGATATCTGTAATTGATAGATATCGGTTGTGATAGATCATGTCTGTGTCAATATTATCCTTTTTAATTACCCAAGCGCGCCCTTCTACATGAGTCGGTCGGGAGAACTTAATTTCTTTCTCAACACCAGAAACTTTATGCGTAATCTCCGGAAGACCTATCGATGCTGGTTTTTCAGGTATGCTATCTGCCGTGGTAATAAATCCAGCAACAAGCGATGCTGCAACTGTTGCTGGGGATGCAAGATAAATATCTCCTTTACCTTGTTTACCAACAAAGTTACGATTACCTGAAGAAACTGCCACCTCGCCAGATCCTGTCTGACCAATTTGACCAGCAGCACATCCGGCGCAACCAGCAGAGCCGATCAAAGCACCAGCATCTTTGAAAATTGAAATTAAGCCTTCTTCGAGACACTTCTTCCACACCGTATCAGTCGCAGGAACGATCTTAAGAACTCTGCTTGGGGCGATTTTTCTACCTTTTAAAATCTTAGCAATGGCCCTCATATCTTCCATTCGACCATTTGTACAAGAGCCGATAAAACCAGAATCTACCTTTGTTCCAGATACTTCCTCCACACTAACGACATCTTCAGGATGTCCAGGACGAGCAATCATGGGACCGGTTCCGGTGATGTCTATTTCAACGATCTTCCCGTAGGATGCATCTGTATCTGCCTGTATGCCCTCTGCTGAAGGAAATAAAATGATAATGCCACCCATCTCTGTGGCCATCGATGCTATCGTAATTCTACCATCAAGTGAGAGTGAGTCAACATACTCGCCATATATCTCAGCGGCATAACCAAGGAGACCATTGGCACCAAATTCTTGCAGCATTCTAAGAACAACGTCCTTAGG
>Ga0315547_1002553_pt1 | contig 12721 bp, 11 predicted proteins | sample SalMarSW160240MG_2_FD_202542 | JGI IMG/M metagenome (GOLD analysis project Ga0315547, IMG submission 202542) | Salt marsh sediment microbial communities from the Plum Island Ecosystem LTER, Massachusetts, United States - Salt Marsh Sediment SW1601-240 ... | reverse complement strand
GCCCTGATAGGGCTTGTTATTTCTATGGTCATTAGCACCTTACTTCTTCCACCTAAACCGAAAAAATATAAATCTCGCCGAAAAATCGCCATGATTTTCCAATGGCTCTTGGTGCCGCCCTTAACCATATTTTTTGGCTCTTTTCCTGCCCTTGAAGCTCAAACCCGGCTGATGCTTGGAAAATACATGGGCTTCTGGGTCACCGAGAAAACTCGAAAACCCTCCGTAGAGGTTTGACCTCTACAAGCTTAGAGGTCAAACCTCTACATTACTCCAAGTGCACTTTTTGCTTAAACTTTTTAAGCTTATCCCTCAACAAGGGATATTTTTTTAACTCTGGCTCCTCTTTAATAAGTCCTTGGGCTTCAACTCTTGCCTTCTGTACTAATTCCAGGTCGTTCAATGTTGCCATAGCTAAATCCGGAATACCCCATTGTCTTTTTCCGGTTAAATCCCCTGGCCCGCGAATCTGGAGGTCTTTTTTTGAAAGAGTAAAACCATCGCCATACTTTATTAGAGCTCTTAAGCGTTGATGGGTCTTTTTAGCCGGGGAATCCGTAAAAAGAAAACAATAGGATTGATAAGTGCTTCGCCCAACTCTTCCCCTAAATTGATGAAGTTGGGCCAGCCCAAATCTGTCTGCTCCTTCAATCATCATTACCGTGGCATTTGGCACATCAATACCCACCTCTACTACTGAAGTGGAAACTAAAATATGCGTCTTGCCGGCTTTAAAATCTTTCATAATCCTTTCTTTTTCTCTTGAACTCAATTTGCCATGAAACTTAGCAATTTTTAAATCCGGGAAAATTTTTTCTTTTAATTTCTGATATTCTTCTCCAACAGATTTTACTTCTAATTTTTCGGATTCCTCAACGAGCGGGCAGATAACAAAAGCTTGTCTGCCTGCTTCAATTTGGGCTTTTATAAACTGGTAAGCGTCTTTACGCCGAGCTGGAGCTACTACCTTGGTAATAATAGGAATTCTTCCTTTTGGTAACTCTTTGAGAGTAGAAATATCTAAGTCACCATAAATAGTCAAAGCCAGAGTCCGTGGAATGGGCGTAGCCGTCATCGTTAAAAAATGCGGCACAGGTTTCGCGTCAGTTTCGCGTTTTGGTTTCGCGTCAGTTTCGCGTGCAGCAACGAGCTCTGCTCGCTGCTCTATACCGAAGCGATGCTGTTCATCTATAATTACCAAAGCTAAATCTTTAAAAGCAACATCCTTCTGAATAAGAGCATGAGTGCCGACTAAAATATCAATATCGCCACTTTTTATTTTGCTCTTTAGATTCTGACGACCGATTTGTAAAATTTGATTGGTCTTTTTTCCTAAAAGTTTCTGTCCTGAACCGGTAAGAATAGCAATATTAAGTCCTGCTCCTTTCAAAAGCTCCTTTAATGTTTTGAAATGCTGTTTAGCCAATACTTCGGTTGGGGCCATAAAAGCTACTTGACCGCTTGCCTTGGCTGTCTCTAGAGCAGCAATAGTTGCCACCACGGTTTTTCCAGAACCAACATCGCCATTAAGAAGTCGGTTCATGGGCGTTGGTTTTTCAATGTCTTTTAGAATTTCCCAAGCGGCTATTTTTTGTGAATCTGTGAGCTGAAAGGGAAGTTTTTTTACAAAAGACCTAACCAATTTCTCGTTGAAAGCTATAGATTTTGCTTTTTTCCTTTTAAGATTCTGCCTCAATTTTAAAACATAAAGCTGAATTAAAAAAATCTCATCAAAACCAAGACGCTGGCGGGCAACTTTTGCTTGAAGACGACTTGAGGGAAAATGAATTAATTTCAAGGCTCGACTAAGCTCTAAAAAATTCTGTCTGGTTCTTATTTCTTTTGGTAAGAAATCGGGAATCTTTTCCGCCAGCCACAATAGGCGCTTGATTTGAAACCGCAGCATTCGCGAGGAAATCCCAAAAGTTTCTGGATAAATAGGTACTAATCTAGCAGTATGGATATTCCTGCCCAAGGCCTCATAAGAAGGATTTGAAAAATAAACACTCTTTCCGTCAAAATTAACCTTTCCCGCCAAACTCATTTCTTTTCCCTTTAAAAGAGTTTTAGTTAAGAAGGGCTGGTTAAACCAAACCGCCTTGATGGCTCCACTTTCATCTTCAATAACTGCTTCAGTTAAGAACATTTTTTTGCGAGGCGTTCTTCTCGTGCCTATATCAAGAATCTTACCTTGAACGGTAGCAGCTTCACCAACTTTTACTTTAATAATAGGAATGACATTGCTAAAATCAATATACCGGTGAGGAAAATGAAAAAGAAGGTCCCTGGCCGTCTTGATGCCCAACTTGTTGAGCTTTTTGACATATGCGGGACCTATTTTATAAAGTTTGGAAACTGGTGTGTTTAATGTCATGAAACATGTAACATGTAACATAAAACAAACTGTTTTTACAAATTAATTGTTATATGTTATGTGTTATGTGTTACATGAAAAACTGGCGCGCCCAGTAGGATTTGAACCTACGACCTCAAGATCCGCAATCTTGCGCTCTATCCGCTGAGCTATGGGCGCTAGAACTTTAACCTCCTTGCCATCTCATCAATCACTGATTCTTCTTGTTCTTCTTCGGGAAGATATTTCATCATCACGCGGCGAAGCCCAATCGGACTCTCGCTGCCTAAAGGAAGATGAATATAAGGCATTATAGGTTTTCTACTCCTTAAACTTAAAACTTTGGGCTCTCCCGGTTTATAAAATATCCAAAATGAAGCCAAATTTGACCATTCATAAAGTTTATTATCAATAAGAACCCCATCTTTTCTTATAGAAAATTTTATCTCTCGTGGAGGTCTTTTAGAAAAAATAAAAATTACTGCTCCGAGCAAAATAAAAGTAACCGCCGGAAGAATTGCTTTGGCAATAAGCGAAATAATAACTAAGACAACAATACCAATCCCAAAAACTATAAACCAATCTTTGCCTTTCTCCTGTTTCTCAAATTCAGCTGTTTGCCAAGAAAGCAAAGTTCTTCCTTCCGGAGTAGCGAACTTTAGTTCGCGATTATCGATCGGAGTAGCAGCCTTTAGGCTGCGATTATCCAGTTTCCTTAAATCAATCACCGAAGAATCAAAATTTTCATCTTGTGAAGACATAAAATAGAATCTGGCGGAGGAGAGAGGATTCGAACCTCTGAGACTCTTACGAGCCTACTGGTTTTCAAGACCAGCGCATTCGTCCACTCTGCCACTCCTCCTATATGGCGGAAGGGGAGGGATTCGAACCCTCGATACGGATATTACTCCGCATAACGGGTTAGCAACCCGCCGCTTTCAACCATGCTCAGCCACCCTTCCTTTTTCTCTTTCATCCTACCATTTTTTTGCTTTAAAGTCAATTTACTCCTTCTTCTTCCTCCGCGGCGCTGCTAATACCAATCCCCAGATTTCTTTTGCTCCGGCACGTGATAAAACGCGAGCGCATTCTTTCAGGGTTGAAGCAGTGGTACACACATCATCAACTATAATCACTTTTTTGCCTTTGACTTGCTCTCTATTCTGACAACAAAAAACATTTTTAATATTTTTCTTTCTTTTTTCCTTATTTTTAACTAAGCTTTGAGGAATAGTTGAGCGCCTTCTCGAAAGGACACTAACCAAATCTCTACCGTAATAAGAAGCTAAACTTTGAGCCAAAATTTCAGCCTGATTAAACCCTCGCCACCGAAGCCGCCTTTTATGAAGTGGAACAAAGGTAAGTAAAAACGAAGATTTTTCCAGATTAAAATTTAAATCTTCTAAACGTCTAATAAGCAACATACTCAAGGGCCTGACTAATTCTTTAACGAAGCCAAACTTAAAAGCATGGATTGTTTCCTTAAGTAACTTATCGCCATAAGAACCAGCCACAATTAAACCAGTCAGCTTTGTCCTTCTCTTTCTTCGGCACTCAAGACAAGTTTTGCCTAAATAAAAAGTTTTCCCACAAATCGGACACCGACACTCTTTGCTTAACTTGATTAAATTAAAACAATCCTCACAAAGCCACTCACCCTCTTTCCCACATCCAACACATTGAATCGGAAAAAGAATATCTAAGATAAATTTTTTAAGCAGTTTTAATGCTTTCATCTTCTCATTTTCTAAAGTATATTAGAAATCTACAAACTCCGCAACCACAAGTTTGTATCTATGTAACGTTACATAGATACAAACTAAAATAATTTAGGCTAGAGCTTTAAACCCTAGCCTAATTCTTACCTAAAATCTATTTTAAATAATGCCTTCTAGCTTTCTAAGTTTTTCCAAAGTCAAACTTCCTATTTCTCCGCTTTCTTTCACCAAGACCGGCTGTTGATTTTTTCCTCCTTTCTTAAGGTCTCTTTGCTGCTTATGAAATTTTGTTCCATTGGAACTGGTAACATTAAGGGTAACAACTCGAAAAACTCCACTTCTACTTAATTTTACAAGCTTGCGATAACCAGCCAATTCGGATAAATCCTTTATCCACATTCTATGTATAATTTCTTTTGCCTTTTTAGGAACATTTTTGAATTTATTTTCAAGATTTTTAAGATCCATCGAGGCAACCAAAACAACATAATCGATATTCCTTACGTCTAGCTTTCCATACCGTCTTTTATCAAACTTATCATATCTTCTACTCTTGTAGAATTCAATAATTTCCTCATTCTTTATTTGTTGACGAAGAATATCAAAAACTTTATTTTCTGACCCCCAACCTCTTTTATCCATTAGCTCTTCAATCGCAGAATTGGTCCTCTTTAGAGACTTAACTATCCTTTGCTTCGCTCTGCGAGCTCTCGCTGTTGGTCTTCCTCGTTCCAATTGTTATCTCACCCCCTCTCAATCCAAAAATTCTAAAGGAACTACCTCTCTCCACCTTTATTATACTTTAGCATATTAAACAAAAAAAGTCAAGGATTTTGACTTTTTTGTGGTGGGCACTGAGGGATTTGAACCCCCGACCTTCGCGGTGTAAACGCGACGCGCTACCCACTGCGCCAAGTGCCCGTCTGGTGGGCGAGGGGGGACTCGAACCCCCACGAGTTGATACTCACTACCTCCTCAAGGTAGCCGGTCTACCAATTTCCGCACTCGCCCAAATTCCTTTTTTATTCTGATAGAGAAATCGCTTTCTCTATTTTTCTGCGCTTACGTAGTAAACACGGCACATCTTTACTAGGATACATTCTTTTCAATAAAACTAAAGATTCTCTTTTTGCATATTCAAGTTTCCAAACTGCCCTTTCAAATCGTAAGGCACCTTTTATGTCCAATAATCTTGCCAATGACTCCCTTATCCATTTAATATGTTTAAGACTCGCTGAGAGAAAATTTACATAATACATAAAACTATTAGCCCATCTTCTATCCCAATAAGAATAGAAGCAACCATCACCATCGAAGTGCCCTCTTAAGAAATCAAAGAAAAATTTATTCGGGATATCAAGTACTCCGATGGTTTTGGTTTTATTTGGTTTTAACCCAATTGTAAGAAGCCATTTATAAAGTCTAGTATTGCTAAACTGAATCCGAGAACATTTTCCTCCACGGCCATTTGATTTATACCCAATCTTAATATCTAAATCCATACACTTCTTAAATGTCTTAAGTAACTGAATATCCTTAGAAGTTAAATCAAAATGCCTCCCATCAGAAGATAAACATCCATCAGTCGTTAATAATCCAATAGCATAAGCGAAATCGGAACTCCATTTTATCTTATAATTTTTATTTTTCTGACTTCCTCTCATTTTTCATTTTATCTTCTGATTTTTTCTCCTCTTCTTCCTTCTTCTGCTCTACCTTTGCCTCCTTTTCCACTTTCTTTACTTGCTCCTCTATCCTCTCCTTCACTTTTCTCCTTCTACCCAAACGTTTTCGTAAATAATAGAGCTTTGCTCGACGCACCTTTCCTCTCCTTGTTACTTCAATTTTCTTAATTGTGGGAAGATGAAGAGGAAATATTTTCTCTACCCCAATATCACCACTTATTTTTCTTACCGTAAAAGTAGCATTGGGGCCCAATTTTCCTCTCCGAGAAATAACTATCCCCTCAAAAACCTGAATTCTCTCTTTGCCGGCTTCCTTAATCTGCTGATGTACTCGAAGAGTATCACCGGCTCGGAAATCGGGAATGTCTTTTTTGGTTTGTGACTCATTGAATTTGTCTAATAATGTAGTCATAGATTATTTAGCACCTTTTCCAGCTCTTTGGATAGTTGACTCTTGAATTCTACTACTCTACCATTCGACAATCCAAATTTCAAGTAATGAGCGTGTAAAAAATGCCTTGAAAGTCCTCTGGGACAAACTTGACGCTTAAATCCATAAACTTTATCCCCTGCCAGAGGATGTCTTATTGACTTAAAGTGAACCCTAATCTGATGCATCCGACCCGTTTTTGGCGCTGCTTCAACCAGGGTGTAATTTTTAAATCGCTTAATAACTTTATAAAAAGTTTCAGCAATTCTGCCAGTTATAGATACGGTCATTTTTTCAGGCTCATGCTTTGACCTGGCTATCGGTTTATCAATTATTCCTTTATTGCTCCTTAACTGACCAACCACCAATGCAGCATAATGCTTTTCTACCTTCCGACTCTTAAACTGATTTTTTAAATGTTGAAAAGCTCGATTATTTTTCGCCACCACCATTAACCCGGATGTATCTTTATCTAGACGATGAACAATACCAGGTCTTAGGGAGTCGTCACCAACGTCTTTTATCTTAGGGTAATAAGCCAGAAGTCCATTGACTAAAGTCCCTTCCCTACAAGTCTCGCTAGAATGGACTACTAATCCCGCTGGTTTATCAATCACTATTACATCCTTATCTTCGTAGATAATTTTAAATCTTATTGACGCATCTGGCTTGAGTTCTATTTTTTCTGGCGCAGATATTTGAGCTTTTATCCTATCTTTTTCTTTTAAAAGATATTTGGGTTTTACTGATTTATTATTGACTAAAATTTTTTCTTGAACAATAAGTTTCTGCAGCCAGCTTCGAGAAAATTTTGGAAACTTCTCCGCTAAGAACTTATCAAGCCGTTCCCTCTGGTCTTTTTTAGTAATAATAAATTTAGGCATTTAATTTGGTGAGGTACTATTTGACTTTTTGAATAATCTTCACTACTGCCTTATCTGCATCTACTTCCACCAAATCACCATCTTTAAGAGTTTTCGTCGCGATTTTAGTACCAACAACACAAGGAATGTCTAACTCTCGAGACATTATTGCTGCGTGAGAAGTCATTCCTCCCTCATCAGTAACAATAGCCGATGCTTTTTTAACAGCCAAAATGAAATGGGGACGTGTCATTTCAGTAACTAAAATTTGTCCCTTTTTCATTGCTTTTATCTGCCTTGCTACATCTCCAATGGTTAAAATAATTTTTACTTTACCACATCTTTTGCCCGGGTTAGCAATAATGCCTTGAATTTCTTTGGATGGTTTAATTTTCGTAGATGATTTAATGAAGTTGATACACTTTTGTGCCCCTCTACCGACAAGAAAACAAAATTTACCATTTCTCTGTTGAAAAGCCAAATATTTTTCTTTACGCTGATTGATAGCTCTAAGAGAAGGCTTCTTTTTGGCTAAAAGAGAATCTTTCAGTTCAGAGTACAAAAGAGTTCCTGCTTGGCCCAAAGAGAAATCCATTCTCTTGGCTATTTCTGGTAGGATTTTTTTAACATAGATTGCCAATCCATATCTCCAGACAAAACCCAAACTTAATCTTAAAAGCCCTATTTCTCTTAAGGAAGCGGCTAGCTCTATTATTTGTCGAGGTAAATTTAATTCTTTTTCTATTTGTGTTTGTTTTATTTTGAGAGATTTTTTTGATTTAAGGGGGGTAAGCTTTCTTTGCTCAAGGATGGTTTTTGGAATATCAGGTGTTAATAAAATACTAAAATAGCGATTTGCTTTCCTCTGGTCTTTTAATTGTTTTAATAAAAAATCTCTTAATTTTTTCTCACAAGATTCAGCTCGACGAGGTTCAGTGATATTAAAAGATTTAGCCACCAACACAAAATTCTTCAAAAATTTATCAAAGAACCGAAATAATTGCCGATTATCTTTTTTACCTAAATCCAAAGTTTCTATACGCTCAAAGAATGCTTTTGAATGAGTGGCAGTTTTGGGAGCCTGGCGGAGAAATTGTTTAACTTTTTTTCGGTTTAAATAAAGTCTTCCCCCTCTTTTTTCTGCTCTGGATTTTCCTTTTTCCGAAATATAACATTCAAGCCAGGGTTTTTCATAAATAAGCACTTTTTCTTCGTCAGGGAAAAATATCCTTGAAAAAACAGGATCTATTAATAAGACATTACCTCCAAATCCTCCGGATTCTTTCCAAATAAATTGATATTTTCTTTTTTTGATTTCTCTAAAGTTTAGCCTCATAAATTTGAATTTATGCGCCTAAATTCTCTTGTTTCTTTATTGAATTCAAGATTGGCTTTTGAATTGCGATAAGTTAAATCAAATATGGCGTTTTTACCGGGTTCAGATTTGTGAATATCAATTCTAAGCTTTTCTCCAAAAGTTGGACGTGTACCTTTTTTGGTGCCCAAATTATAGCCCTCTTCTAATAAATCCCTAAAAAGCTCCTCGTGAAGGACACATAAAAAATGTAATTTTCTTCCTTCGGCAGGATGTACATCTCTTGCTGTCCTTTCTAAGTAGGTAAGTATTCTCTTGACTCTTTCTTCCATCTCTTCTGGCTTTTCTAACCCTTCTGGTAATTCCTTAGTGGCCCAATGTTCCATCCATTCATCAATCCACCCTGAAACTTCTCCCATTTGCTGGATAAACTTTTTTGCTCCTTCTTCTGTGTATTTAATTGAAGTTAATGAATTTTTGGTACGTGGCTCGATGAAAGAAATATCTTCTTTCTTGAAATGCTTTTTAATGATTTCTGCTGTTTGCTGGCAACGTCTTTTGGGACTTACCCAAAATACTAATAATTCCTTCTCTTTATTAACTTCTTGGCTAAGTTCTTTGGCTGTCTGTTCAATAGTTTTTCTGCCTTTATCACTTAGCTCATCCTTTAAAGGTTCGGTGCGTTCACCATGCCTAACAAAATCAACTCTTAAATCAGCACCAAAAATCTCTTTTTCTTTAAATGGCTCTTTTTCGAGTTTTTCAAATTTCTCCATAATTTTTATTCTTTCCTGGGCCTGCCTACGCTAAAGCTTCGGCGAGTCCTCTATTTTGTTACAGAATCAAAGATTCTGACAAAATAGGGAGTGGGCGGTACTGGACTCGAACCAGTGACCTCTACCGTGTCGAGGTAGCGCTCTAACCAACTGAGCTAACCGCCCTCCTCGTTCCATTCGGAGTAAACTAAATTTACACTGATGAACGTAGTGACGGAGTGGGCCCGGATGGACTCGAACCATCGACTCCCGCGTTATAAGCACGGTGCTCTAACCAACTGAGCTACGGGCCCATTTTATATTGATCCACAATAGCTTTTATACCCATCAATATCCTTTCTTTCAGTCTTATATCTCCTACATAGACTCTACAGGTGCCATGTTTAAACCCACTATGATCAATTGCTTGGGTGGATGTTTTCTTTATATATGGTTTCCAAAATTGAGATAAAGAAACATTTATAGTTTTACTCCAAAACAGATGTTCCCTTTTAATGTCCATATCTTGGTATAGATGAAGGGCAATCCTGATTTTCTTTTTGGGTACTCTTAATGTTTTAGTCAACCAGAATAAAGTAAATTTTATAACATCTGGATCTGTATTGGTTATGGAAATGTGTCCTGTCCGAACCCCCTTACTTCCCTCTCCCCAATAAAGAAATAATCCAGCTAAGAATAGTTCTTTTTTTGAGAGAGGTATCCATTTCTTCTTTTCCTGTTCATAACATTTTCTCAATCGTTTTTCTCTCTTCGCTCGCATTGTTCGACGAAAATTTTCTATCCTTGTCTCGTTCCAATCTCTAAGAGCTCTAAGTTGTTTTTCACTTAAAGGATAATTTCTTAACCATTCACTTAAAGTACCTTTCGCAACACCCAAAATTTTTTTTATCTGACTATAACTTTTGCCTTGTTTTCTCAAACTAATTGCTTTTCGTTTTTCTAAAGTTTTTGCCATAATGAACCTTTATTTATAAGTTATATGGAATATTCTTCCTATGTTCATTATAGCAAAATGAGTCTTGGGGCGCAACGGTTAATTTTATCTTATCTGATTTCTTTCTTTTAGTCAATCCAAAATATGTCAAGGCTAAATAAATACTTAAAAGGGAATGTCGTATTTTTCAAATGACATCCCCTATTTTAATTTCGCCAATAGTCCCGGTAATTCTTTAATCGAATCTAAAATATACTTTACTGACCGAGATTCAAAATCTTTTCTCTCCAAGGGACCGTGCCCAATAATAGCAATAAATCCAATTCCAGCCCGCTGGGCAGCATTAAAATCCATTACAGTATCAGCTACATAAATTATTTCCTCTTTTCTTACACCAATTTTGCCTAAAAACTTTAAAGCCGGATTAAAACACCCTTTATCTGGTTTATAAATATAGGAGGTAAAATGATAAGAATGAATTTTCTTGGTTAGAAATTCATTAAAGAACCACTTTATTCTTTTTTCTTTAGTCTGCATAAAATCAAAGAGATGTTTGTAGCCGATATTCCATTTCTTACCATAAAATCTGATTGAATTAACACTTCGATTAGTCAGAAGCCCAGTAACTATCCCTTTTCCTTTTACAGTGGAGATCATTTCTAAGACATTGGGGAATAATGGAACAAGACGTTTCGATTCCTTGGCTCGCCATTTCCGATAAGCTCTTATTTTTGTTCTCCAGCTGGCTCCTGGAAGAAATTTTTCTAAAGTCATTCGGCCAGAAAGACCCCAATGTATTTTATTTTTTATCTCCAGCTTAAGATTTTCCTCTTGGGCAATATCGGCTAAAATCTTTAAAGCCACTGGAGCAGAATCAAGAATTATCCCATCAAAATCAAAAATCACCGCCTTTATTCTCACTTCTATCCTCCTTTGTTAAGGTTCTGTTATGCCATCAACTCCTCAAACTCTTTTCTCTCAATTGTCTCCTTCTCTATTAACCTCTTAGCAATTTTATTTAATTTCCTTTTTTGGGCTTTAAGAATCTTTTTGGCTCTCTGGTAAGCATCTTTAATAAACCCAGCCACTTCTTCATCAATTTCAGCAGCTATCTTTTCCGAGTAATTCCTCTGCTCACCAATCTCTTTGCCTAAGAATACCAACTCACCCTTGTCTCCAAAAGTCACTGGTCCGAGTTTTTTACTCATCCCATATTGGGTAACTAATTTCCTGGCTAGCTCCGAAGCTTTCTGAAGATCATTAGTCGCCCCGGTGGTTAAATCTTTAAAAATCATTTCTTCAGAAGCATACCCAGCCAAAAGCACAGCTAACTCATCTAGAAATTCTTTTTTTGAATGTAAGTGCCTGTCTTCTTTTGGCATTTTCAAGGTATATCCAGCAGCCATTCCTCTGGAAACAATAGATACTTTTTGAACCGGATCGCAGTGGGGCAAGCTTGAAGCAACCAGTGCATGAGCTGCTTCATGATAAGCAGCAATTTTTTTCTCTTCTCGGTTCAAGATATGGCTCTTTCTTTCTGGTCCAAGCATTACTTTTTCAATGGACTCTAAAAATTCCTTCCTGCCCACTTCTTTTTTGTCGCGTCTTGCCGCAAGAATTGCCGCTTCATTAACTAAATTAGCTAAATCTGCTCCAGAAAAACCAGGGGTGCGCTCTGCAATTTCACGAATGTTAACATTAGAAGTCAAGGGTTTTCCACGAATATGAATTTTAAGAATAGCCACTCTATCCTTAATGTCCGGCAGGTCTAAAACTATCCGCCTGTCAAACCGACCAGGCCTCAATAAGGCCGGGTCCAAAATATCAGGTCTGTTTGTTGCCGCCATTACTATAATACCCATATTGGGATCAAATCCGTCCATCTCCACCAAAATTTGATTTAGGGTCTGCTCTCGCTCGTCGTGTCCCCCGCCAAGTCCGGCTCCTCGATGACGGCCAACCGCATCTAATTCATCAATAAAGATAATACATGGAGTATTTTTCTTGGCGTTTTTAAATAAATCCCGCACCCTTGAAGCACCAACACCAACAAACATCTCTACGAATTCAGAACCAGAAATAGAGAAAAAGGGCACGTTTGCTTCGCCGGATACTGCTCGCGCAACAAGTGTTTTGCCGCAGCCGGGTGGACCCAAAAGCAATACCCCTCGGGGAATCCTGGCTCCGATATCAATAAATTTTTTGGGATTTTTTAAGAAATCTATTATTTCTTTCAGCTCCTCTTTTGCTTCTTTTACCCCAGCCACATCTTCAAAGGTTATTTTTTTCTTTCCGTCTTTGCTGGGTAAAGTTAGAAGGGGACGAGATTTTCCAAAAGACATTGCCTTAATATTCGCCCTCTGGGCAGAGCGAAGCATAAAAAACAAGAGCGCGCCAATCAAAAGAAACGGCAAAAGAAAAGGAAGAATTGCTGCCAGCCAAAACTTAGCCCCGCCTGGTTCTTCTACTTTTACATCAACCTTTGCTAATTTCTCTTCGCTTACATTTACCAAAGAGTCTCTCAAAGAAATCTCATTTTCCTTGAGAGCTCCCTTTTGAGTACCATCTTTTAACTCTATTTTTAACTCATTTCCCTCAATAATAATTCTCTCTACATTTTCTGCTTCAATTTCTTGAGCTAATTGAG
>Ga0315547_1002551_pt1 | contig 12725 bp, 7 predicted proteins | sample SalMarSW160240MG_2_FD_202542 | JGI IMG/M metagenome (GOLD analysis project Ga0315547, IMG submission 202542) | Salt marsh sediment microbial communities from the Plum Island Ecosystem LTER, Massachusetts, United States - Salt Marsh Sediment SW1601-240 ... | reverse complement strand
GCCTTAGCCGCAATGATCATCCCATCTAATACTGCGTGTGGGTCTGCCTCAAGGACACTTCTGTCCATAAATGCACCAGGGTCTCCCTCATCAGCATTACAGAGGATATATTTAACATCACCTTTGGATTTACTGGCAAACTCCCATTTCATACCTGTAGGAAATCCTGCTCCCCCTCTACCCCTGAGCCCTGAAATCTTCATCTGATTGATAATTTCCTCTGCTGTCATATCGATCAATGCCTTTGCTGCCCCTTGATAGGCATCCCGAGCAATGGCATCATCTATGATTTCAGGATCTATAAGGGTCAGGTTCCTCAAGGTTACCATCCTTTGATTAGAAAAATACGGTATGTCCATCATTCTGGGTATAGGTTTACCATTGCTAATATCCCTGTAAAAAAGCCGCTCTACCGGCTTCCCATCAATAAGGTGCTGGGATACTATATCATGCACGTCATCTGGAATAAGATGTACATAATATACGCCTTCTGGATAGACAACCATTGCTGGCGCCAGGATTGCAAATGCATCATTTCCGGTCTCTATAACCTTACATCTATTTGAAAGTCCTCTCGTTTCTACCTCTCTTTTAAGGGCATCTCTCACTGGTTCGCTTTTACTTGCATGACATGCGGTGCCTCCACATATCATCAGATGTTTTTCGCCATCAGCTTTTATAGGCGCCTTACCTAAGCGAATATCAATAATGTCTTTCCCTCTAAACCTTATTTCATTCAATTGATTTATGTTTATTCTCCCCATTGCGTTACCCCTATTTATAACTCTCCAAGATCTCCATTATATTTGCCTTGCTAACCTGAGCATATGTATCTTTATCTACTACCATGGCAGGGGCCATTCCGCATGCCCCCAAACATCGGACTGAATCTAAGGAAAATCTAAGATCTGTAGTGGTCGAGCCTACTTCAACCTCAAATTCATCCTTTATATAATCTAAATTTGCCTTCCCCCCTCTAACATAACAGGCTGTCCCCAGACATACCTTTATGACATGTCTGCCTTTTGGAACCATAGTGAAAAAGGAATAGAAGGATACTACACCATAGATTGTGCTTCCAGGTATATTCAGACCTCTTGATACCCTCTCCTGTACCTCCATCGGGAGATAACCGCTGACATTTTGGCATTCCTCAAGGACTGGTATAAGAGAACCCGGCTTATCCTGATACCTATTGATAATTTTGTCTATCTCTCCCCACATCTCTTCTTTTATTTCTTCCATCTGTGTTCTCCTGGGCTTATAATTTCTCAATTTTAACCGCGCAGACCTTAAACTCTGGTATCTTGGCAATTGGATCAAGGGCTGGATTGGTTAGCCTATTGGCGGCTGCCTTGGCAAAATGAAATGGGATAAATATAGTCCCCTTTATCGCCTGATCAGAGACCCTTGCCATGGCCTGAATTTCCCCCCTTCTGGAGTTTACCCTTAATAGGTCTCCTTGTTTTATATTATAATCCCCGGCATCCTGTGGAGAGATTTCAACAAAACACTCTGGGGATAGTTCATTCAGGCCCTCGGATTGCATAGTCATAGTTCGAGTATGAAAATGATAAAGAACCCTTCCAGTGGTCAGATAAAGGGGATAATCATCATCTGGCACCTCTGCTGGTGAGATGTATTCTATTGCATGAAATTGGCCTAGTCCCCTTGTGAATGTACCTACATGTAATATAGGAGTCCCTGGATGGTCAGGAGTTGGACACGGCCAGTGAAGACCGCCATTCTCTAACCTTGAGTAACTGATCCCAGCATATGAAGGGGTTACGATATTCATCTCTTCCATGATCGCCTTGCTATCTGTATATTCCATTGGGTATCCCATCCGATTAGATAGATCACATATAATCTCCCAATCCTGCTTTGCCTTGCCAGGTGGGTCTATCGCCTTACGGACTATCTGAACCTTCCTCTCAGTATTTGTAAATGTCCCATCCTTCTCCGCGAATGATGCTGAAGGCAGGACAATATCTGCAATCTTTGCTGTATCTGATAGAAAGATATCCTGCACCACTAAAAGGTCAAGGTTTTTTAAGCCCTGTTCAACATGGTTTATATCAGGGTCTGACACAAGCGGGTTCTCTCCAATGATATAAAGGGCCTTAAGCTTACCATCTTGAGCACCTTTTACCATCTCTGTTATTGTTAATCCCGAAGTCTCTGGCAGACCATTTACCCCCCATGCCTTTTCCATCTTTTCCCTTACGGCAGGCTCCCCAACCGGCTGGTAACCACTAAATACATTTGGCAGTGCCCCTAAATCGCAGGCGCCCTGAACATTATTCTGACCCCTGAGTGGGTTTACACCCCCTCCAGGTACGCCCACATTACCACACAGCATTGCCAGGTTAGCCATTGATTTAACATTATCTGTGCCTGTGCTGTGTTGGGTTATTCCCATTGCAAAAAAAATAGAGGCAGGGCGTGAATTAGCGTACATCCTTGCTGCCTTTATTATATCATCAGCGGAAATACCTGTTATTTTGCTTACAAATTCAGGATCATATTTCTCAACCGTCTTTTTTAACTCATCAAAGCCTTCTGTCCTATCTTTAACATAGTTCCTGTCATAAAGGGCTTCTCTTATAATCACATGCATCATCCCATTTGCCCAGGCTACATCGGTGCCCAGGGTTTGTCTTAGCCAGAGGGTGGCAAATTTGGTTAAGGGAATCCTTCGAGGATCAACTACAATTAACTTGGCGCTACCAGATTCAACCGCCCTTTTGATATATGAAGATATAATAGGGTGGGCCTCTGTTGTATTTGAACCGGTAACCAGGATAAGCTCTGATTTTTCTATATCAGCTATTGAATTTGTCATTGCGCCTGATCCAAAGGCTGCTGCTAACCCAGCTACTGTTGAGGCATGGCACAGCCTTGCACAATGATCAATATTGTTTGTGCCAACAACAGCCCTGGCAAACTTCTGGGCAATATAGTTTTCTTCATTTGTGACCTTTGCAGAGCTGAAGATTCCAATAGAACCTGGTCCATATTTAGACTTTATATCGTCCAATCTTTTAGCAGCTAAAGAAAGGGCTTCATCCCATGATGCATTTTTAAGGCTTCCCCCTTCCTTTATAAGTGGGTCAGTGAGTCTTTCAGGCTTATTTATAAAATCATACCCAAATCTACCTTTGACGCAAAGGCTGCCAAAATTGGGCGCAACATTTTCTGCCCCTGTTATTTTTATAACCTTATTATCTTTTATATGAAGATTCATCTGACAACCAACTCCACAATACGGGCATGTTGTCTGAACTTTTTCTACCTCCCATGGACGCCCTTGAAAACGGCTTGAACTTTCTATCAAGGCGCCCACCGGACAGGCCTGGACACACTCCCCACAAAAGACGCAATCAGACTCATTCAAAGGAAGATCACCTACAGCAACAATCTTGGATGCAGAGCCTCTGTATCCATATGAAATAGCCCTGTTGACTTGAACTTCATTGCATACCTGAACACAGCGGCCACATAGAATACATCGAGAAAAATCCCTGATAATAAGGGCGTTCGTCTCAGTTTCGTATCTAGTTTTGGTTTCTGGAAACCTGACTGTCTCAACCTTATATCTATAGGCAAGATCCTGGAGTCGGCAATCACCGTTTTTCTCACAGGTAATACAGTTATGGTGCCCTGAGGCGAGAAGGAGTTCTATGTTCAGCTTCCTGGATTTTATAACCCTCTCTGATTCTGTTTCAACAACCATATTGTTCGTAGCAGGTGTGGCACAAGAAGGAAGAAGATTTCGAGCACCCTTTACTTCAACCACACACATCCTGCAAGCCCCTGTAGGATTTAATCCTTTAATGTAACAGAGAGTCGGAATATCAATGCCGTTTCTCTCAGCAACCTGAAAAATGGTCTCCCCAGGCGTAAAGGAAAATTCGTCCCCATTGATTATAATTTTATCTTTCCTGTCCACGGTTCCCCTCTTTCTTAATATTGTTCTCTAATGCTCTTTCTTTTATAGAGGTTTTATATTTAGAGTTTGAAATAATGTCAAGGGTTTCCACTTTTTAAGGGAACACTGCATCTCAATAGTGCGAATTTCCCATGTGTATAAAAAATTATGTTTGAAGACAATCATCTATATGATATAAACAATAAATATGGGGATAGGTAGTTTGTTTGCTTACTATATTTGATGAATTCGTAAAAAGTCAAAAAACCCCCTCTCCCTCGATGGGAGAGGGTTGGGGTGAGGGTGAATAAGGCAGCATTTCAGGTACTTACATCCCCCTCCCCTTAATCCCCTCCCACCAGGGGAGGGGAAATGGGACTTTCTACGAAGCCATCATATTTGATGAATTCGTAAAAAGTCAAATTCGATGAATATGTCATTTATTTATAGGATAACCATTTAATATAATTAGGTAAAATGCCTATCTTTGCAACACCCTTGAATATGTCATTTCGACCATAGGGAGAAATCTTGTGTTTTCAGCATGTTACATTGGTAAGATTTCTCGTTTCACTCGAAATGACAAGCTGAGGAGACTTTGACAATACTATCATATTTAAAGGGAGATAATTATGGCCCAAATTGATGCCTTTTTTAAGCTCATGAATGATCAAAGAGCCTCAGACCTTCATTTGGCAGCCGGTCAACAACCCGTTTTGAGAATCAGGGGGGATCTGGAAAGGGTAAAATATAAGGAATTGGATGACGATAACCTCAAGGTCATGCTCTACGAAATAGCCCCTGAGCACAAGATCAAGATATTTGAAGAGACAGGAGATGTTGACTTTGCCTATGAGATACCGGGATTAGCTCGTTACAGGGTTAATTTCTTTAGACAGAAAAATGGTGTGGGTGCAGTGTTTAGAGAGATACCTGAGAAAATTCTTACCTGCAAAGAACTTGGCCTTCCACCAGTTATCCCACAGCTGGCTACACTGCCAAGAGGGCTTGTCCTGGTAACGGGCCCAACCGGGAGTGGAAAGTCAACCACGCTTGCAGCCATAATCAATGAGGCCAACAATACAAGGAAGGATCATATCATTACCGTTGAGGATCCAATTGAGTTCGTTCATGTAAGCCAAAAAGCCGTAATAAATCACAGAGAGGTCGGAGTTCATACAAGATCATTTTCCGCTGCATTACGGGGAGCGCTTCGGGAGGATCCGGATATTATACTGGTTGGCGAGATGAGAGACCTGGAGACAATCGAGCTTGCCATTGAGGCCTCCTCAACAGGACACCTTGTCTTTAGTACCCTCCATACATCGTCTGCTGCCAAGACAGTAGACAGAGTAATAGATGTTTTTCCTAAGGAACAACAGGAACAGATAAGAAGTACCTTATCAGATGGACTCAGGGCTGTGGTATGCCAGAGTCTGTTTAGAAGGATTGACCCAGCAGGTATAGATTCTCTGGGCCGGGTTGCAGCAGTCGAGATTATGATTGCTACCCCTGCAGTGAGAAACCTGATACGGGAGAGAAAAACATTTCAGATCCCATCCGCTATCCAGACTGGAAAGAAACACGGAATGCAATCATTAGATGACTCTATAATGGAGCATTTAACCAAAAAGAGAATCAGCGCAGAAGAGGCATATGCAAAATGTAACGACAAGGCTAAATTTCTTCCATTTCTCAAAAAACCTCCTGTAGATTTTACCGAGGTCTAAACATGACTAACTCGTAAAAAGTCAAAAATACTCCCTCTCCCTTCATGGGAGAGGGCTGGGGTGAGGGTGAATAAGGCAGCATTTCAGGTACTTACGTCCCCCTCCCCTTAATCCCCTCCCACCAGGGGAGGGGAAATTCGACTTTTTACGAAATCATCAAACATAAAGGAGCATAGAAATGAGAAAACAACAGATAGATCATATCCTGGGGGCTATGCTGGAGTCATATGAAAATGTCTCCGATCTGAATATCACAGTAGACAAACCATTTCAGGTAGAATCATCTGGAGATTTGAAGCCCGTTTCTCTTAAGCCTCCTATTGGCCGATTAACTCCCTTTCAGGCAGAAATATTTGCCCTTAACATGATTAATAATGACAGAAGGCTCACCAAAAGCCTTCTCGCTGAAGGCTCCTGTGACTTATCATATCAGTTGGCTGGAAAGGCACGTTTCAGGGTAAATGTATTTTCTCAAAAAGGATACTATTCTGTGGTGATGAGACAATTAGCAACCAGGGTGCCAACTATTGAAGAAATGAAACTTCCTCATGCCTTCTACAAAATGACAGGGGTATTGAATGGCATAATCCTTGTTACCGGAGCTACCGGAAATGGAAAGACGACATCTCTTGCTGCCTTTTTAAATGAGGTAAATGAAAAAAGATCAGCCCATGTTGTTACCTTAGAGGATCCGGTTGAATATATCCATTCCCAGAAAACTGCCACATTTAACCAGAGAGAAATGGGTACCGACTTTGATGAATTCTCCACCGGACTGAGGGCTGCCCTGCGTCAGGCGCCAAAGATCATCCTGGTAGGTGAGATGAGAGACAGGGAGACAGTAGAGATAGCCCTGTCTGCCGCCGAGACCGGGCATCTTGTCTTGAGCACTCTTCATACAATGGATGCAGGACAAACAATAAACAGGGTTATCGGTATGTTTGACACAGTTGAGGAAAAACAGATAAGAATTCGGCTGTCCGACACCATCAGATGGATAGTATGTCAAAGACTCATGCCTAAAATTCAAGGTGACCGTGTGGCTGCCTTTGAAATATTAGGGACAAACATGAGAGTAAAAGACCTTATCCTCCATGGCGAAACTGAGGAAAATACATTTTATGATATTATGGAAAATAGCCAGGCCTTTGGCATGATGACATTTGATCAATGTATCGGAGAACATTATAAAAATGGCCTTATTACTGAAGAAACAGCTCTCGGCTATGCATCACATAAAGCAGTCGTGGGAAGAGAAATCGATTCCATCAAGGCAGCCAAGGGAGAAAAGACAACAGCTATAGAGGGGCTTGAGGTAGATCAGGAATACGGAAAAACATTGTAATGATCTAAGCCTGGTCTCATTATGCAGTACCTACCTAAAACAGGAGAGTGAGTTATGCATATTACATGCGATTCATGTGGGGCAGCATTCAAGATACCGGATGAAAAGCTGCCACTCAATCAAGTGGTAAGCATTACATGCCCAAAGTGTAAGGGTAAAATAAAGGTAGACACAAGGAAGTCTGATAAGGATATAGTTTCAGGGGAAACAGAGGAACTTGAGCAAGACAGCAGCCCCCTTGAGCTCTTTGAGGAAGGAACCAGATTGGCTCTCGTTTTGAGTGGAAATGATGGGCAGATAAACGATATTAGTTCTGTTTTGGAGGAATTAAAATATAAACCTATTGTAGCCCCATCAATACAAGATGCAATGGGTAAACTTCGTCTTCATCACTTTGACCTGATTATCCTCTCCGATGGTTTTGATGGACAGAACCTTGAAGGCAGCCCAGTCGCTCATTATCTGAATCATCTTTCTATGAGTGTGAGGAGAAAGATCTTTCTGGCTCTGGTAAGCGACAAATTCAAGACCATGGATAATATGATGGCCTTTACGTTAAGCGCCAATCTTGTAATTAACCCTGCTGATCTTTCCAAGTTACGCCTAATACTCAACAAGGCCATCCCTGATCATGAAAAATTTTATAAGATATTTATGGATGCCCTTAAAGAGGCAGGGAAGGAGTAAAAGGGTATTTGTAACTGAACAACCTCCTAAGAAACTAAATTGAAAATTAGCCCCGAGAAATCGGGATTTCCGCTACGCTTCAACAATTAGCAATTTAAAATTAGCAATTAAAATAGTCGCTTATGAAACTCGTATGTAACTTATAAGTTTCTCCCATTTATAACCTTGAACCGAAGCGTCGGGGTCATTTGCTGAGCAGTAACCGATATTTTATTAAACTCGCTTATATGAAACCCTATTCACAATGCTGTAGATGATAGGAATAATAAATAAGGTAAGAAAGGTAGAAAACAGCAGCCCTGAAGCTACCGCTACAGCCATAGGTGATCTCAGCTCCGCTCCTTCCGTATGACTTAAGGCCATGGGAAGCATTCCAAGTATGGTGGTAATGGCAGTCACCAGAATGGGGCGAACCCTCACTGATGCCCCCTCTATAATAGCCTCTCCAAATTCAGTCCCACTCTTCTTTAATCTATTGATATAGTCTATCATAACAATGGCATTATTCACCACTATGCCTGTTAGTATCAAAACCCCCATAAGGGCTGGCACAGAGAGGGTCTTTCCAAAACCATAGAGGCCAAAGACCACACCTATAAATGCCAGGGGAACAGTAAACATGATGACAAAGGGTGTCACAAGTGATTCAAATTGGGCTGCCATAATCATGTAGACCAGCAAAATAGCGATAAGTAACGACCACGCAAGTGAAGAAAAGGCCTCCTGCATATCCTGGTAGCGCCCCCCAAATTTCACAAAATATCCCTCTGGCAGACTTACCCTTGCCACCCTCTCTTTGATGTCATTAACAATACTGCCCAAATCTCTTCCAAAGTAATTTCCCTTTACCGCAACTTTTCTCTCTTGATCCTCCCTGGTTATCTCAACCGGCCCCTTTCCGTATCCAATCTCTGCCACCTGATAGAGGGGTATCTGGGGACCTAAGGGAGAGGAGATATTAATATTGCGTATGTCGCTCACAGAGTTTCGGTCAATATCCTGAAGCCTTACCCTGAGATCATATTCATCGCCAGCTATTCTATATCTGCCCGCTACTATTCCAAGAAATGCCTCTTTTACCGTCCGGCCAATAGTACCAACCGTGAGCCCTAACTGTGCTGCCTTTTCTCTATCCACCTTTATCTGGATTTCTGGCTTTACAGACTTAAAACTCAGCTCAATATCTTTGAATCCATGGATATCTCTACAGTTTTCTGCAATGGACGTGCTGATTTCCTTAAGGACGGAAAGATCCTTACCAAAGACCTTAATCTCTATAGGCGATTCTCCTCCACCACCCATCATAATCTCACCGATATCTATAAAATTGAATTCGGCATCCTGTACCTTTGGGAGTCTCCCGCGTATTGCATCTGTTATCTCATCTGATGATCGAACCCTTTCCTCTTTATCAACAAGCTTGACCATTATCTCAGCCTCATTCACATCTGCTGCCCCCATACCCCAGGCAAGATCCATCTTGGTCGTCTCAGACAGCCCAATAAATGGCGTGATATACAGGGTCTCAGGTTGGTTAAGCACTACATCTTCAATCTGGTTGATTACCCTGTTGGTTTCCTCCAGGTTGGTGCCTACCGGCATCTTTGCCATCATGGATAATATTGGCATATCCTGTTTTGGCATAAATTCCATGCCTAAACGTGGGACCATATATATTGTTCCGGCAATGAGGAGAGCCGTGGCACCGAGGACTGTCTTCCTATGCCTGAGGGCAAAAACAAGGGATCTCCTATACATATTCCTGATAAGCTCAAACCTGCTCTTCACAGGTTCTCGTCCTTCTTTATCTCTTCTTTTTCCTCTCAAGATGCTGGAGGCAACCATGGGCACTATGGTAAGGGACACAAATAAAGATGCGAACAGTGCCAGGCATACGGTTACCGCTAATGGGCGTGAGAGTTTTCCTGCTATCCCTGATGTCAACACCATGGGTAAAAACACGGCCATAGTTGTCAAGGTTGATGCTGTTATGGCCATTCCAACCTCGGTTGCCCCAGCCTTTGCAGCCTCATTTCGATTTTCTCCTAATTCATCTAAGTGCCGAAAGGTATTCTCTATGACCACCACCGCATTATCAACCAGCATACCAATCCCAAGGGCGAGGCCACCGAGTGTCATAATATTAAAGGTATAATCCAGAGCATAAATACCCATAAAGGTAGTAACCACAGAGAGAGGTATAGCCAGGGATATAATCAAGGTCGGCCTCCAATTGCCAAGGAAAAGGAGGATAACCATAATGGCCAGGATAGCCCCCTCAATTGCATTGAAATTTGTTCTCTTCACCACCTTCTTGATAATCCTGGAATGATCGATTACCGCATGAAATTTTACCCCTTCTGGAATCTCTTCCTCCATCTCTTGAATGGCATTCTTTACCCTGTCGATAACCTTTACGGTATTTGCACCTGACTGTTTAAGGACCATCATTACTAACGAGTCTTTCTTATTGGTCCTGGAATAATTTCTGATCTCTTTATGTGTATCCTTGACAGTTGCGATATCTTTAATATATATGGGTGTGCCACCTTTGATAGCAACAATAGTATTAGCAATGGGCGCAAGGGACTTGTACTCACCCAGGGTTCGTACCAGATACTCGGTATAGCCCTTGCTCACATGCCCTGCTGAGATATTCAAATTTTCTCTTTTTAGTGTCTCGATAACCTGGCTGATGGAAAGATTATAGGCGCTCAATCTATCCCTATCAACAAAGACATTTATCTCTCGTTCCAGCCCTCCTGAGATCCAACAGCTTGCTACCCCATCCAACCTCTCAATCCTGGTTTTAATATTATCTTTCACATATTGCCTGAGTTTGATCGTATCCTCCATTCCGGTGATACCGTAAAAAAGGATAGGCATGTCAGACATGTTAAATTTAACCACCATGGGACTGTCTGCATCCTCAGGAATGAGGTCCGCTAACCAGGAAATCTTGTCCCGAACATCCTGGGCTGCAAAGTCAAGCAAGGTGCCCCATTCAAATTCTACCATCACTACAGATACACCTTCCTTGGATATTGACTTGACAGTGCTTACTCGCTTTACTGTGCTAATCGCCTCTTCTATGGGTCTGGTGACCAGGTTTTCAATATCTTCGCTCGCTACGCCTTCATAGGTGGTGATAACAGATACAAAGGGATATTCCAGGTCAGGCATCATATCTATACCAATCCTGGTAAAGGCAATGACGCCAAACAAGCACACAATCAGCGTCAACATAAGAACAGTAATCTTTCGGTTCACAGAAAATGTTGGAATATTCATCTATTCCCTCTCTACCCTAACCTCTGTTTTATCCGCCATTCCATAGTGTCCTTCAATAACAACCTCTTCCCCTTCTTGTAAGCCATCAATCACCTCAATCTCTCTTTCATTGGTAATGCCTGCGGTAACTGCCCTTAACCTAACTGTATTGCCATCAATCACAAAGACAACGGTAGTGCCCGCCCTTTTCATTACTGATTTGAATGGCACAATAAGGGCGCCTTTATGTATCACAGGGTAAATCTTTACCCTGGCAAACATTCCGGGCTTTAATCTATGATCCTCATTAGGGATCTCAACCTTTACTATAAATGCCCTGCTCACGGGGTCTACCATGGGATTTATTGTCGAAACCTTACCCCTGAAAATAATACCCGGGTAGGTATCTACTGTAACCTCTACAGGGTTGCCAATGTGTATACGGGCTATATGTACCTCGGGCAGGCTAATCTCTGTCTTTACCTTGTCTATATTCATGATCAAAAAAAGAGGGCTTGGGGGCATGGTGGATACATATTCCCCCTGATTAATAAATCTTTTTACTATCAAGCCGGAAAATGGGGCAATAATCACTGTATCTCTAAGTTTTTGTTCTGCCATTGCCAGATTTTCCCTTGTACTTAAAATCTGGGCCCTGATTACTTCTATTCCTGACACAGCCATTGAATAGGCTGTGTCAATATCATCGTATTTCTGTTGAGAAATTACATTTTTCTTTAATAGGTTAGCCAGTCGTTCCCTTTCTTTTTTTAGATTTTCTACCTTAACTTCCGCCTCTTTTAGTTGGGCCTCTGCCACCCTGACCGCTGCCTGACCCTGCCTAACAGCAATCAGCAAATTTTTCTGGTCCAATTGGACTAAGGGCTGTCCCTTTTGTACCTTGTCCCCTTCATCCACATACACTATTTCTATGGTTCCGGAAATTTTCGGGCCAATCTTTGATTCATATTCAGGAAATATCGTGCCGGTGGCCACAAGAGGAACAGAAATATCGCCTCGCTTTACTGTGACAACCTTTACTGTTGGTGGCTCGACTACTTTAATGCCAGGAGGGGTAATCTTATCTTCAGAATCCGAATTCTGACATCCCCACATCAAAAGAGTTAATCCAATTACTATCCAAATAAAAACTGAACGCTTAGGGACCATATCTCGCTCCATAGCTGGAAGAAATTGTTAATAACCTTAGCATGTTATGTTACGTATTTGTTATGCTCTCTGTCAAGGTATTTAGGGGTTCATCATCTTTGAAGATATGTGATTTACTATACAGGCGTGGATGAAATAAAATGGTAGATTTTTAAATTCCAGACTGGAAAAAAAGATTAATTATCTTTGCCCGATAGGGCTGATGGTTTTCGTGTGTCTCGAAAGCTTGCCTATCTCCTTTTCTCGCATATCTTTTGGATGACATTTTTTGTGAAATAGAATATATTACTTTATCCAGTTAAGATATGCGTGTTCTGTGCGAATTGACTAATGCTTTCTGCGCATCACATCACCAACCTGATCCAGCAACTTCATATCATAAACTCTATTTCAGTATTTATAGATTCTAATATTACGACTATTTTAGATTAAGATACTTAATAGATTATAGGCTAATATGCCAATCCTAAAAAAGACGGCATTGGCCTCAAATTGCCCACATGGCATCCTTTCCATGCCAAAGCCTATCTTCAACTCCTTTATCCGGTTTTCACTGCAGTCTCCTCTTTGATTATACCATTTTATAACCTGT
>Ga0315547_1002549_pt1 | contig 12728 bp, 9 predicted proteins | sample SalMarSW160240MG_2_FD_202542 | JGI IMG/M metagenome (GOLD analysis project Ga0315547, IMG submission 202542) | Salt marsh sediment microbial communities from the Plum Island Ecosystem LTER, Massachusetts, United States - Salt Marsh Sediment SW1601-240 ... | reverse complement strand
GTTGCGGGACAGCGCAAGTTCACCGACAAAGAATTCGTGGACTCCCTCGCTTTCCTCGAAACCATGATCAAAGATGGGGTAATTAATTCAAAATCCGTCCTCGTGGACTACGGTGCCAATCTCTCCAACTATAGCAATGCAAAGGCTCTGTTCATGGTCCAGGGTCAGTGGATAGCCGGCAGCATAGAAAACCCAGAGGTCGCCAACAACACGCTGATGATGGCCTGGCCGAAACTTCCCGGAGAGAAAGCCGCCACCGCCGGGTCCGTGGCTGCAGCCATTCAGGTTGGCTATGGTCTTACCAAAGCCGGAGGCTCCGATCCTGCTGTCCGTGACGCGGCGTTGAAGTTCATCCAGACGTTCTACAGCCACGAAGAGACCACCCAACGCCTCAGAGACGGCGCCATCGTGGCTCCCATCCTCAAGAACTTCAAGGTTCCCGATGACCTGCCCCGTCTCGTCAAGCAGAAAGTCGGACTGGCTCAGTCCGCTATGAACACCGACGTGATCGATGCTTTCCTCAGCGGCGCTCCGAACGATGCGCTCAATGCCGGCATGCAGAAGATCGTCTTCGGTCAGGCCACGGCAAAAGAGATAGCCGCGGAGGTGGAATCTCTGCTTCGCAAATGATACTGTTTGAGGCTGTGTAGGTTAGAAGGGGGGGACTCTCCCTCCCTTCTAACTTTCCAAAGTGTGATATGATCAAACGTGACACAAAAGCCCTGATAACCTACTTCGGATTTATCCTGCCCGGCCTGTTAATCTACCTGTTTATCGTTGCCTACCCGGTCTTCTATTCCGCCTGGCTCAGCATTACGGATTTCAACCCCAACCGCGGCGGGGCGTGGAATTTCGTCGGCTTCCTGCAATATCGGACCATGTTCGAGGACCCTCATTTCTGGCACGCCCTGAAGAACAACATGATCGTCGTGGCCGTCTCGGTATTCGGACAGATACCGATCGGATTCGTACTGGCCTACATCCTGTTCCGCAGGCTCGTACGGGCGGGTAGTTTTTACCAGTCGATGGTGTTCTTCCCTCATTTTCTTTCCACCATCGTGATCGGCACCATGTGGAAGCGACTGTTTCAAGCCGACGGCCCCGTAGCCCGGCTGATTCAAATCCTGTCCGGCGATCCGAGCGCCCAGTTCGATCTGATGCTCAGGGAAAATACGGTCATGTATCCGGTAGGGTTTGCCCTCATCTGGATGTATACCGGTCTGTACATGATAATATTTCTGGCCAATCTGCAAAAAATCGACACTAACATGATCGAAGCGGCGAAGATAGACGGTGCGAGGGAAGCACAGATTTTTTTACGAGTCATCGTCCCCCTGCTGTCGGGTACGATCCTGGTCTCCACGACTCTGGCCATCGCCGGGTCGCTGCGGGGTTTCGATCTTATCTTCTCCATGACGACCCAGGGGCTTCAGAGGATGAATGCGGAGGTCTTGCCCATCTTCATGTACCGGACTGCTTTCCAGGACTACAGGAATGAAATGCGTTTCGCCTACGGAGCAGCAATCTCGAATATCATCGTGGTCATAAGCGTGGCCCTGATTCTCCTGAGCAACTACATCGGCAGGAAACTGAAGGCCGGCGAGGAGTACTGAGATGATCCCCAATGTCACGAGAGGAAGCGATCGGTCCAGCAAGGGGCTTGTGGGGAAATCCATCTCATATATCGTCTTTACTACCTGGGGCTTGATTACAGTGCTGCCTCTGATATGGATGTTCTACTCCTCATTCAAGTCTAACGATGAGCTGATCACAAATATCTATGCCCTTCCCCACGACTTGTTCGACAACAAAGAAGACGAATACACCGTAATTCCACGGGCCTTGAATGTGATCCTCCCCTACGATCCCGAGGTAGATACACGAGAGCGCCTGATCATCGAATCCGCCACCATATCTCCCGGCAGAAGATTGATGCTGCACTTCTTTCTCAAGGAGGAGCTTCCCCCGGAGCTCGCCAATCTGCAACCAGGGGATACTCTGATAGTGTCCCAACTGCCGCCCCGCCTGCGCCTCAAAGTCAGCTGGTCGACGATCTGGTTCAACTACTTCTCGGCGTTCATCAGAGGCGGTCTGGGCATAAAGTTCATCAACAGCGTCATCTATACGGGGGTTTCCACCTTCCTCATAGCCTTTCTTTCACTCATGATAAGCTTCGCGCTAAGTAAAATGCCATTCAAGAAGCTTTCAGTTGTTGTTCTGGCTCTGATCGGGATGGGCTATCTGCTCAGCATCCAATCGGTGATCATCCCCCTGTTTCTGATGCTCAGCTCAGTCAAACTAACCGACACACACCTCGGCATCATCATGGTCTACACGGCATTTGGACTGCCCCTGGCGGTCCTGCTGATGACACAATTCATGCGGGGGCTGCCGGACAGTTTGATCGAGTCAGCGTATATGGACGGGGCTTCGACTTTCAGGACCTTCGCCAGCATCATGGTTCCGATGTCCACACCGGTGGTTATCACCGTAAGCATCATCAGCGCTCTGGGGATCTGGAACGAGTTTCTGCTGGTGTTGGTGCTTGCAAGTTCCGAGTCCACGAAATCGCTTCCCGTAGGAGTGTTCTCCTTCACCAGCCTCATGGGCACCCAGCTCGGCTGGCAGCTGGCCGCTTTGGTCATCGCCACCGTACCCGCGATAGCGGTGTATCTTTCATTCAACAAGCAAATAACAAAAGGTGTTGTAGCCGGAGCACTGAAGGGGTGAGGGAACCTTGAAGATACAAGTCTACAGCAAGGCTATACCCAATATTCCCTGGGAAGAAATGGGTGAAGATGAAAGGCCGGTCTGGCGCTACAGCGGTAACCCGGTGATACCCCGAAATATCGTCCCCAAAGCCAACAGCGTCTTCAACAGTGCGGTTGTGCCCTTCAAGGATGGATTCGCCGGGGTATTCCGCTGCGATGATATCTGCAGAAGGATGAATATCCACCGTGGATTCAGTGCGGACGGCATCAACTGGACTTTAGACAACGAGCCTATTGAGTTCGTGGATGCCGATCCCGGCCTGCCGGCATCGGACTACAAGTACGACCCCAGAGTGATCGAGATCGAGGGACGGTTTTACATCATCTGGTGCAACGGCTACCATGGCCCATCCCTGGGCGCAGGGTATACCGATGACTTTGAAACCTTCCATCGATTGGAAAACATCTTCATGCCCTACAATCGAAACGGAGTACTGTTCCCGGAAAAGATTAATCGACGATTTGCCCTTCTCCACCGCCCCAGCGATTCGGGCCACACACCGTTCGGGGATATCTTCTACAGCGAAAGCCCGGATTTGACCTATTGGGGCAGACACCGTCATGTCATGACTCCATGCGGAAGCGACAGTCCCTGGCAGAGCACAAAAGTCGGAGCGGGTCCTGCACCGATCAAGACCTCAGCGGGCTGGCTTCTTTTCTACCACGGCGTTCTGACCAGCTGCAACGGCTTTGTGTACTCCATGGGAGCGGCGATTCTGGACCTGAAGGAACCATGGCTGGTGAAGTACAGGACCAGGCCCTATCTTCTTCATCCGCGGGAAACCTATGAACAGGTCGGAGACGTACAGAACGTCGTTTTTCCAGCCGGGGCTCTTTGTGATGGTGATACGGGACGAATCGCCATCTACTACGGATGCGCCGATACCTGCACCGGTATTGCTTTCACCACCGTGGACAGGATCATCCCCTATATTCAGGAAAACAGCTTGTAGATGCGCCGCCCGCTCTGCTGGACGGCGCCTGGATAGACACATGAAGTACGGCTTCTTCGACGACACGGCCCGGGAGTATGTGATAACCGACCCCCGAACCCCCTACCCCTGGATCAACTACCTGGGCTGCCAGGACTTTTTCTCATTGATCTCCAACACCGCCGGCGGATATTGCTTTTACCGGGATGCTCTCCTGCGCAGAATCACCCGCTATCGCTACAACAACGTTCCCCTGGATGTCGGGGGCCGCTACTTCTACATCCGGGAGGGCGACACCATCTGGTCACCAAGCTGGAAGCCGGTTAAAGAAGAGCTGGACTCCTACCAGTGCCGCCACGGTCTGGGCTACAGCCGGATCCGGGGCAGTAAGGATGGTCTGGCGGTGGAGGTGCTGTTCTTCGTTCCCATAGGAACAAACGCCGAGATCCATAAAGTCGTGCTGGAGAACCTGACCGAACACGAACGCAAAATCGATCTATTTTCCCTGGTCGAGTTTTGCCTGTGGAACGCCCTGGACGATGCGACCAACTTCCAGAGGAACTTATCCCTCGGGGAGGTGGAGGTGGAGGGATCGGCGATCTACCACAAGACCGAGTACCGGGAACGGAGAAATCACTTCGCCTTCTACTCGGTCAACGACCGGATCACCGGTTTCGATACCGACCGGGACAGCTTTCTGGGTCCATACGACGGATTTGACGCTCCCCAAGTGGTTCTGAACGGCGAAAGCAGGAATTCGATCGCCAGCGGCTGGGCTCCGATCGCTTCCCACCACCTGAACCTCCGCCTGGCTCCCGGGGAGAGGAAAACCCTGATTTTCCTTTTGGGATACGTGGAAAATGATTCCAAAGACAAGTGGGAGGCCCCCGGCGTGATCCGTAAGGATCAGGCAAGGCGGATGATCCGCCGATTCGAAACCGTTGATGCGGTGGACGGGGCCTTCAACGAACTAAGCAGCCATTGGCAGGGACTGCTCTCCCGCTTCCACCTGGAAAGCGGGGATGAGAAGTTGAACCGTATGGTCAACATCTGGAATCAGTACCAGTGCCTGGCCGCCTTCAACCTGGGCCGGAGCGCCTCATATTTCGAATCGGGCATAGGCCGGGGTCTGGGCTTCCGGGACACCAACCAGGACCTGCTGGGCTGCGTGCATCAGATCCCCCAACAGGCAAGACAGCGGATCCTGGACGTGGCCGCCATACAGAAGGAAGATGGAAGCACCTATCACCAGTATCAACCTCTGACTAAAAGAGGGAATGCGGCGATCGGCGGCGACTTCAACGACGATCCGCTCTGGTTGATCCTCTCCGTCAGCGCCTACCTCAAGGAGAGCGGCGATTGGGCGATCCTCGAGGAAGAGATCCCGTTCGACAATAATCAAGACCGGTCGGGAAGTCTCTTCGAACACCTCCACCGCTCGTTTGATCACGTGGTGAACAATCTGGGACCCCACGCCCTACCGCTGATCGGCAGGGCCGATTGGAACGACTGCCTGAATCTGAATTGCTTCTCCACCGATCCGGACGAATCCTTCCAGACCACCGCCAACAAAGACGGCCGGATTGCCGAAAGTGTCATGATCGCGGGCATGTTCGTGCTCATCGGTCGGGAGTTCGAAGAGATCTGCCGCCGCAGTGAAGATTTACCCATGGCAGAAGAGGTATGCAGGCAGGTGCAGGCCATGGAGAAGGCCGTCCTGGATCATGGTTGGGATGGGGGCTGGTTCCTCAGAGCGTATGACGATGCCGGCAACGAAATCGGAAGCTCTACGAACGAGGAAGGACAGATTTTCATTGAGACTCAAGGGTTCTGCTCGATGGCCGGCATCGGCATGGAAAAGGACTATCCTCGTTTGGCCCTGGATGCGGTAAAGGATCACCTGGACAGCGACTACGGTATCGTGCTCGTCTGGCCCGCCTATTCCCACTATTACCCGAATCTGGGGGAGATCTCCACCTACCCCCGCGGATATAAGGAGAACGGCGGGGTATTCTGCCACAACAATCCCTGGATCATGATCGCCGAAACCATACTCGGTCGGGGAGACCGGGCGTTTGAGTACTTCCGCAAGATCTGTCCCGCGTATCTGGAAGAGGCGAGCGAGCTCCATAAAACCGAGCCCTACGTCTACTCTCAGATGATCGCCGGTAAAGAAGCGGTGCGTCCCGGAGAGGCAAAAAATTCCTGGCTGACTGGAACAACGGCCTGGAACTTCGTAGCCGTGTCCCAATGGATTCTCGGCATTCGACCGGAGTACGACGGCCTGCGGATCGATCCCTGCCTGCCGCCCGGGTGGGACGGGTTCACGGTTCAGCGCAGCTTCCGGGGTACCTCCTACAGTATCGAGGTGAAAAATCCTCGGGGCATGACCAAAGGTGTGCTGTCGATCCGCCTCGACGGCCGGCTGCTGGAAGAGAACCTGATTCCTCCGATGAAGGATTCCGCCTTGCACAGCGTCGAGGTTATCATGGGACTTCCGGAATCCGAAAAATAGACGAATATATTCAAAGGAAGCCATGAATGGAAGAAATCATCCTAGTACCGGCACCGAGGACGATCCACAGAAGGAAAGGGACGATTCCTGTCCCGGCAAACCTTGGCAGCGAGCTGGCCGGTTATACGGTTGGAGCCGACAGTCCGCAGGGAGTCAAAGCCCATGTGGACTCCGCTGTGTTCAAGCACGAGCAGAGCTACCGGCTGTCGATAGGCCCGGACGACCTGACACTGATCGCCGGAGATCAGCTGGGGCTTTACTACGGATTCATGACGCTGCGTCAACTGGTCCGCCAGGCGGACAAAGCAGGCAGAATCCCCTTTGTCCATATCGAGGACTGGCCGGAGTTCCCGGTTCGGGGGGTGATGCTCGATATCAGCCGCGACCGGGTACCGACCATGGAAACCCTCAAGCGTCTGATCGTTCTCTGGTCCGAGTTGAAATTCAACCAGGTTCAGCTGTACACGGAACACACCTTCGCCTACCCGGTCCACCGGATTGTCTGGGAGCAGGCCTCTCCGATCACTCCACGGGAGGCGGAGGAGCTGGATCACTACTGCCGCGAACGGGCGATCGAACTTGTGCCCAACCAGAACTCCTTCGGCCATATGGAACGCTGGCTCAAGCATGACGGATACAGCGGTTTGAGCGATGCCACCGGCAGCTTCGTCGATCCCTGGGGAGGACTCCGACATCAGCCCACTACCCTGAATCCCCTGGATCCCGATTCTCTACACCTGCTCTCCGGTCTCTACGATGGACTCCTGCCCCACTTTTCCAGCAACATGATCAATGTGGGAGCAGACGAGCCCTTCGATTTGGGTCAGGGCCGCAGCCGACAGGCTTGTGAACAAAGAGGTCCCGGTCGGGTGTATCTCGAATTCATGCTGAAGATCCATGGCGAGCTTTCCCGCCGTGGCAAGGTGATGCAATTCTATGGAGACATAGTCCTGCACCATCCGGAGCTGATCAAAGAACTTCCTCGGGATGTGATCGCCCTCGATTGGGGATACGAGGCAGAGCACCCTTTCCAAAAAGAAAGCCGAATGCTCGCCGAGGCTGGCTTGCAGTTCTACGTCTGTCCGGGTACCTCCGCCTGGAACTCCATCGGCGGCCGTTGGAACAACGCCAGGCAAAACATCCTGAGCGCTGCACGGGAAGGCCGGTCCGCCAAGGCTTCAGGATTTCTGCTCACCGACTGGGGAGACAACGGCCACTGGCAGCAGCTCCCCGTCTCCTACCCGGCATACCTTTTTGCTTCGGCAGTCAGCTGGAATCCTGAGGCCGGTCAGAAAATCAACCTAGAAGACTGCCTGTCGCGTCATGTGTTCCGGGACGCCACCGGAAGAGCAGCCCAAGCCCTGATGATTCTCGGGAATCTCTACGAGGATGGAATTGTTCGATTCCACAACGCCGGGGCTCTTGCGGTTCTGCTCCTGCTCGAGCTGCAACAATACCACCAGGAGGAACTGAAGCGACTCCGGGGCCACGACTTCTCCCGGGAGCAGGCCGGGATCGCTGAAGTCCTCTCTCTGTTGAGACAAGCTGATATCCAAGCTGAGGACGCGGGTCTCCTGTGCAGGGAGTTGACTTTCACCGCCGACCTTATGGCCCATGCCGCCCATCTCGGCAACAAACGTTTCGCCACAGCCGGTTTGACCACGGCGGAAATCTCCGTTTCTATGCGAAAAACACTGGCGGCAGAAGCGGAAGCTCTGATCGAAGTTTTCGGGAAATTGTGGCTCAGTCGCTCCCGTCCGGGAGGTCTCAAGGACAGTGCCGGCCGTATGATTGCTCTGAAGGAAAGCTACGGTCAAGGGTAGGTACGCCCGGGACGGCAACAGACACCGGTATGGAAATTCTGACCAACCACATTGGCTATGAAACAGGGTCAACAAAAAGAGCAATTGCTAAGGACCGAAACCGTTCCGGTAATGCGGAGCGGGCTCTCGATTTCGTCGTTATTAAATCAGAGTCCGGGGAACCGGTGTTCAGAGGAAAGGCCCGTTTCATCGGATCCGTAGCTGGCTGGAAGGACTGGGTCTTCTGGAGCTTGGATTTTTCCGGCCTCACCGAAACAGGCTTTTTTGCTATTGAAATCCTTGCGGCTCCTCAGCCTGAAATCCGTTCAGAACCTTTCGAAATTGCCGAGGGATTGCTGCTGGACAAAACTATCCCCGCGGTGCTCCGGTACTTCCGTTCCCAGCATTGTGCCGGTATCTGGGATGAGGCGGATCGCAATGTCGGTTTTGTGGGCCGGCGCAACGATCGGGTCGATGTTCACGGCGGCTGGTACGACGCCTCTGGCGATATCAGCAAATACCTCAGCCATCTCTCCTACGCCAACTATATGAATCCCCAGCACACCCCGATGGCGGTGTGGAACTTCCTGGAAGCCCGGGAACTGCTGGGCCAAAGTGCGGTAAAATCATCGACCCCTCGAGCCGCAGCTCTGCACGGCTTGCACGGCGAGCTATTGGAGGAAGCCCTTTACGGCGCAGATTTCCTCGTCCGCCTGCAGGATCCTGCAGGCTATTTCTATATAGGTGTGTTCGACAGATGGTCGAAAGACCCCGAACAACGGGAGATTTGCTCCTTCCGCACCCAGGCGGGAGAAAAGTCTGACGACTATCAGGCCGGCTACCGCCAGGGTGGGGGCCTGGCGATTGCAGCCCTGGCTCGGATCAGCACCCTTGGTGCTGCCAGAGATTTCGGACCGGAGGAGTACCTGCAAGCCGCGGTTACAGGATTCCACCACCTCGAGGAACACAACCAGGAATACGTCGACGATGAAAATATCATCGATGACTACTGTGCCCTGCTCGCTGCGGCTGAACTGTACAACGCCGCACATGTCCATGGGATCGGTGATGAGCCCTTGTTTCTCGAAGCGGCCCGCCAACGGGGGTCCCAACTCGCAGCCCGTTTGAGCGAGGACGGGCGCTTTCAGGGATGGTGGTGCGCTGACAACGAGGGAAAACGCCCCTATTTCCACGCTGTAGAGGCCGGCCTGCCGGTGATCGCCCTGCTCCGTTATCGGGAACTAGAGCCGGAAGCTCCCAGGGCGGATGAGGCTCTGGCCGCTATTCGTACTTCTATGGCCTTCGAGCTTGCGATCACCGCGGAGGTTCCTAATCCCTTCGGCTATGCGCGACAATACGTGCGGCCGGTAGGCGGGCGGAAACACACATCTTTTTTCATACCCCACAGGAATGAGACGGGGTACTGGTGGCAGGGCGAGGATGCTCGCTTGGCATCCCTGGCTGCAGCCGCCCGACTTACCGTCCCCCTGACCTCGGAGGATCCTGACCTGCAAAACCGCCTTGAGGAGTATGCTGCAAACCAGCTGAATTGGATCCTCGGCCTCAATCCCTTCGATACCTGTATGCTCCATGGTTTCGGACGCAACAACCCGGAGTATGAGACCGGCTTCCCAAATACCTTCGGAGGCATCTGTAACGGCATCACCGCAGGCTTCGACAACGAAGAAGACATCGACTTTCTCCCTCAGCCCTATGCCGAGCAGGGGGAGCATCGCTGGCGCTGGAGCGAGCAGTGGATTCCACACGCAGCCTGGTTCCTGCTTGCCGTATGCACCGCATGATCCGAATAGAATCAACGGGAAACCGAAGCTATCGATTAGGCAAGGAGGAACATGATGGCAGATCGGTCAGAGCTCGAGGTGAAGCCTCCCATCCGGGGTATGTTGATCGGCTTTCTCGTTATCATCGTTCTTCTCATCCTGGCCATAGCGGCTACCCATATCCGCGGCATGAAGGGAAGAGAACCGGTAGTGCTCGTGCTGATGATGCTGATCTTCTCCCTCTTCGGCTCACTTCTCGGCTTGCTCGAAGAGCTCGTTCCCTTCGTACTGCTCGTAGCACCTCTGGCCGCAGCGTCTGGCTCGTCATGTTGGGCATAACCGTACTCTATACCTACCTGTACGCTCGTCGCATCCAGGCCACCCTGAACTTTCTCATCCCCTCGGGAAGCGCCCAGGCTGTGGTTTCTATGCCGGTAATGATCCCCCTCGGGGAGCTGGCCGGTTTTGCCGCCCTGTCTATGGCGGTCGCGATCGACCGGGGACCGTTTTAGTGCCGATCCGCTCCTACGAGTGGGATAGCCTACGAGAAGGTCAACACACTCCGTAAGTTTTGACTCCCGTCTACCAAAACAGGTATATTTCCCCCAGCTTCTCCGGGAAGCAGTTTGGAGGGCAATGTGAAACTCAATACCAGAGAGTTCGGTGGAACCGGGCTACCGGTTGTGATTCTCCACGGCTTGTTCGCTTCTTCGAAAAACTGGACCGGCACGGCCCAGTTCCTGTCCTCTTTCTGCAGGCCCTTCGCCCTGGATCTGCGCAACCACGGCGACTCGCCCCATTCAGATTCCCACACCTTGGAGGAAATGATCGGTGATCTTGACCAGTGGCTGGATGAGCGGGATATGGAGAAGGCAGTATTGCTGGGTCACTCCATGGGGGGCCTGGTGTCAATGGGTTTCGCCCTGTCCCATCCTGAAGCAGTCCGGGGCTTGATCGTCGTTGATATCCTTCCCCGTGTCTATCGACCCGACTTCAGCCAAGAATTTGCAGCTCTGTCTTTCGACCTGTCACCGTACAAGAACCGGCGGGAAATCGATGCGGCCATGGAGAAGATCGTGCCGGATCTTCAGGTACGGCAGTTCCTGCAGATGAACGTGGAACGCGTGGATCAAGGCTTTCGCTGGAAGTTGAATGTTCCGGCACTGAAAAACAGCGAGTTCCTTCAGGGTCCTGATTTTTCCGTGTTCCAATCCCGGTACGAGGGCCCGGCCCTGCTGGTTGCCGGTGGACAATCGCCCTTCGCAGCGAGAGGCGACCTGCCTCTGTTCAACCAATATTTCCCCAACGGTAGAGTAGAGGTACTGGAAGACTGCGGGCACTGGCTGCACTATATCTGTTCTGGGGAGTTCCAGACGAGCGTAAAAGAGTTTATCGAACAGCTCTAAAGATCCCTCCGAAGTATCTACCTGACTGCCGACCCTGCAAATTCCCGAACACCGGCCAGATAGGGGACGATCTTGTCGTTTTTAAAGCTTCCCGTACCATCATAGGTGATGGTGACCACGGGCACGCCGGTAACCTCTTCGATTCGCTGGGCCATTGCCTCGGTGACCAAAGAGGGACAGCAGAAAGCGGGATTCGTCTGAATAAACAGCCGCAGATCCGGAAACTCTTTGACCAGGTGAACGATCTTGAGCAAATTGTCCCAGGATTCGCCCTGGTGCTCCAAAAGAACATTGAAACGGCCTAAGGTCTGTTCCGGGTGAGCATCCCGGTAGGAACGCGGCGGGCTCACGTAGTCCTTGTAATACATAAAGAATTTCTTTTCCATCAGGTTTATCAAGGCCAAAAGGGTTCGAAATTTCGCCAGATCAAAGTAGCGTTTTTCCTTCTTCCATTTCTTAAAGGCCGCATCGGCGACGATTCGCAGGTACTCGCTGTACGGAGTGGTGACCACTTCACCTCCGGTCTGCTCGATAAAACGGATCAGATCCTGGTTCATTACCTCGTTGTCACGGACGTAGAGGTCACCGAATATCGCCGTTTTGTGGCGTTGTCCTTCTGTCTTGGGAATCGCCGTAAACATCTGGATCGCCTCGGCAAGGGCATCTTCTTTCGATCGCTCGCCTAAAAATGCAGCAACGAAAATTTTTTGAGCTGTAGAAACCGTCCTATCCGTCTGGCCGGGATCGATCTCATACGGTCGGATGCGGCAGCCCAGTCGGCGCAGCAGACCTCCGAACAGATAGGCGAAGTAGGCACCGATCCCTAAAAACGGGGCTATCTCTGAGTGAGAAAGATCCCCCACATGGACTCCGGCCTTTTCCATACCGTCTCCGTAGCTCTCAAGAAGACTCTTGATGTAGTGAGGAAAGAGATGGAGGTTACAGGACCATATCGATTCAGCCATCCAGAGAAGCGTCTGGGCGGGATCCAGTTCGTACTTTTGAATGTAATTTACCATGCTCTGAGTTATGGCGTTGATCGGCAGGCACTGTCCCGAGTTCAGGCGTGTGCCCGCTTGGATAGACAGCTCGTCCTCCTCCAGGACTCGGGCATCCACCCCCGCCCTGCGCAGGTTGGCTACGACCAGGGGGATCGTCAATCGATCCCAGTTGGGAAACAACAGGGTCTTGCCATTCAGGCGATGATCGAGTTTGGAACGGATAACCGGGTTGGCTCTATACGTTGTTTTTTTGTCTTCTCTGCGGCGGGCGGCGTGGTTGCGAAAGGAGTGGATGCCCGCCTCGATCCGGGTTTCATAGCCCACGCTGGAGCCATGCTCATCGATCTGGAGAATCAGATAGGGCTTCTGATGGGCATCAAGGATTCGCTTGAAATACTCGATTACGAAAGAATCGGGAGAACATTTAAAGGCGGTAATCAAAACGGGATACAAACCCTCTGTGGTCGCACAGAAAGCCGCAGTTTCTAGAACTCGGGCGGCAAACTGCCAGTGGACCGCA
>Ga0315547_1002547_pt1 | contig 12732 bp, 20 predicted proteins | sample SalMarSW160240MG_2_FD_202542 | JGI IMG/M metagenome (GOLD analysis project Ga0315547, IMG submission 202542) | Salt marsh sediment microbial communities from the Plum Island Ecosystem LTER, Massachusetts, United States - Salt Marsh Sediment SW1601-240 ... | reverse complement strand
TAATAAATAAGATGGACCTTCTTCCCCATGTTGATTTTGATATTGCCGCCTTTCGCTGTTCCATCGAAGGACTAAATCCTAAAGCCGAGGTTTTCCAACTCTCCTGCAAGACCAGCGAGGGGATAGAAAGGTGGTGCTCCTGGGTATTAGAACAAGCAGAAACCAATGCCGCAAAGCGGTAGAAGTTTCACATGCCTGGTAAACCTTATCACCTTGAGAAGGTCGATGCCAGGGCAATTAACCGATATTCTGCCTCCGTGCCAAGGTGAAAAATAGGGAGGCTTGATAATTTCCGGCGGATAATATATAATCCATGCGAAGATTTTAAGGAAACTAAGCTATTGCAGCTAAGGTAGCCAACTCTGGAATAGAATCCCTTTCGGTAGAAAAGCTGTTTATGCGGTAAAGCATGAAGTTTCTAATTACAACGGTTGTCGCTTATGTGGCTTATCTCCTTCTCACCATTGGTAGCGGCACCGTTGGTTTATGGAGTACTGCCGAACTCATCCTCGGGGCAGTACTCGCTGTGGTGGTCGGTGCCGTGTGGGGGAACCGTTTCATCGGCACAAACCTGCGCATGGTGAACCCGGTGCGGTGGTTTACCTTCCTCGTTTACCTGTTCCCTTTTTTCTTTGCCATGGCCAGGGCCAACTTTGATGTGGCCTACCGCGTCATCACCGGGCGGATTAATCCAGCCATCGTGAAGATAAATCCCAACCTGAACCGCAGCCTGGCAATTACCCTCTTGGCCACTTCCATCACCCTGACGCCTGGAACACTGAGCGTGGACATTGACCCGGAAACCAACGAACTGTACGTGCACTGGATAAACATTGACCCGAAGGTGCTCAAGGACATGCCGAGAGACTATCACCCGATATGCGGCAGTTTACCTGACTGGGCGAGGAGAATCGCGGGATGATTGAGTGGCAGGTGGCGGCCATAGTCATGGTGGTGTGTATTATCATCACTATGGCACGCATCTTCATAGGGCCGGGGGCGCCGACGAGGCTGATGGCTTTTGACACCACCAACACTCTGGTGGTGACCAGTCTAGTCATTGTGGCAATGATGACGGGCAATCGTCCGTTTTACATTGATGTGGCCATTGTGTATGCTTTGCTCTCTTATGTCATGACGCTATACGTGGCCAAGTACATTCAGGGGGATAAGTTTTAGTGGCTCCGCTGAACACACTAAGCTATGTATTCATAGGAATTGGCCTTTTCTTCAACTTAGTCGGGTCCTTCGGTATCCACCGCTTTCCCGACGTGTATACCAGATTGCATGCCGCTACCAAATGCACCACCTTTGGCTCCATCTTCCTCATCCTGGCAGTAATTGTGCAGTCCGCGGGAATCTGGGCAGTGGAAGGGGATTCCTCTCAGTCTGTAATGTGCATACATGTGGTGCTGGCGCTTGTGGCGCTGCTGGTCACCAACGCCACAAGCGCGCATGCCATAGCCCGGGCGGCACATCGCAGCGGAGAAAAGCCCGCCAGAGCGGTGGTGGATGACCTGGAAAGGAAACAGCATGATTGAAGCTGGAGTTCTGCATATCATCATACCGCTGGCACTGGTTGTCTGTGCCATATTTGTGGCTGTATTCCGGGACCTGCTGTATGCGGTCGTGGCGCTGGCTGTGCTGAGTCTGTTGCTAGCCTTTCAGTTTTATATTATGAAAGCCCCAGACGTAGCCATGGCCGAAGCGGGAATCGGGGCGGCTGTGACCGCAGCTATCTTTATCATCACCATCAGAGCGACCAAGCGTATGGAGTGAATATGAGAAAGGTTGTAGGCTTGATTGTGTTGCCTGTTGTGATCGCCTTTCTGGTGAGCGGGATGCTGCTGCTCATCCACCCCTTTGGCTACCCGGATGCGTCTGATATGGACGATTACATAATTCAGAACGCCCAGGAAGAAACCGGGAGCAACAACGTGGTAACGTCGGTGGTCTTTGACTACCGCGGATTTGATACGCTGGGGGAGGCCACGATACTATTCACGGCGGTGACCGGGGTATTGCTTTTGTTACGAACAGAGAAACGCAGGAGGGAAGGTTCCTGATGCTGTCAAAGATTGTGCGCACTGTGACCAACGAGTTTATGCTGTTTATCGTCGTCTTCGGTCTATATATTATTGCCCATGGACATCTTACCCCGGGTGGAGGCTTTCAGGGTGGTGCTGTTATCGTTTCCGGTGTGGTCATGTTGCTGGTGGCCTTCAACTCTCAGGAACTTAAAAAAACACTGAGTGAGCGTGTTTTATCAATAATGGAAAGCACCGGGGCTTTAATTTTTATTGCCTTAGCCTTTGCCGGGATAGGCGCTGCCTTTTTCTATAACTTTCTAGTAGGCACTCCAATCTTAGGCAGGATTCCTGCCACCGGTCCTAACCCAGGGGATATCTGGACGGGTGGGGTCATTCCCCTGATGAACCTCGCTGTGGGCCTTAAGGTGGTAGCCGGCCTTTCAGCAGTGGTCCTGGCTCTGGCGCTATTTTCCAGTGGTGAGGAGATGGAGGAATAATGGAGCACATCCCTCTCAATTTTCCCTTTCTAGCGGCAGCGCTGCTGGTGGGGATATCTTTATATATACTCATATTCAAAAAGAATTTGATTAAGCTCATTATGGGCATTGCCATGCTGGCGGCGGGGGTCAATCTGTTTCTGGTGTCGCTGGGCTTCCGGGCAGGAGGGGCCGCTCCTATCTATACCAATGTGACCGAAGGACCCATGGTCATGCCTGTACCCCAAGCACTCACCCTGACCAGCATTGTCATCAACGTTGCAGTGTTGGCCTTGATGCTGACCATGGCGATACACATTTACCGCCATACCGGAAGCCTAGATTCAGAAAAATCTAGAAAGATGAAAGGATAGTGATTTGGCTGCTCTGATAACTCACTCCCCCATCTTGATTATAGCCATACCTCTGCTGGCAGCATTTTTAACACTACCAATAGGTAGGGCAGGCGGAAAAGCTAGAAATGTGTTGGTGATAGCCAGTCTGGCATTTGTAGAATTCCTGGTTATAATTCTAGCCAGGGATATTTACCTCAACGGAATACACATCTATACTCTAGGAGCTACTTCTCCCGAGCTTACTCTTCCCGGGGGAGCCATGGTGCCTATCCGCATAATTCTGGAAGTCGATGCCATGTCCATATTCATGGGCATAATTTGGGCGACTGTCTCCTTAGCTGCAGCTATATATTCCCTTTCTCATATGGCAAGGGAGACAGGGCAGAACAGATTCTATACCCTTTTACTGCTCATGGTGGCGGGCTGTTTCGGAATGATATTCACTGGCGACCTATTCAATTTGTTCGTCTTCTTAGAAATAGCTTCCATCTCTGGGGCAGCTCTGATAGCTTTTAGAACAAGATTTGCCGATGCGGTGGAGGGAGGGTTCAAATATATAGTCATATCTGCGGTTGCAGGGCTCATTTTTCTATTTGGTGTGGGTTTGCTTTATGCCCAGTATAACTCGCTCAATATAGGGTTTCTAGCCAATGCAATGCAATATAGTACGCTGGATATAATAGCCTTAACCTTGTTTCTAATGTCATTGACTATTAAAACAGGGATGGTACCTCTACACATGTGGTATCCGGACTCATATACCGTTGCCCCGGCAAATATAACTGCTATGCTAGTAATAACAAGCCACGCTTGCATGTATGCCGTTTTCAGGATTTGCTTTAGCTTATATGGAATTACGTTGGATGCCACTACGGTGGGTTGGATAATTGTAATCATTGGACTACTAACTATGTTTGTTGGGGTAACTATGGCTGTTTTTCAGACAGACGTGATGCGCTTTATGTCCTATCATGCTATATCCCAGATGGGGTATATGTGGATGGGCGTAGGGGTTGGGTTAGCCGTTTTGGGCAATCCAGAAGCTTTAGCTACTTATGGGAGAGATGCCATAAGCGGAGGTATCTTCCACATATTAAATCATGCTATGTATAAGCCACTTCTATTCATGACTGCCGGAGCTTTATTCCACCGCACCGGTACCAGAGACCTCAACAAGATGGGTGGCTTAGGCCATAATATGAAGTTCACATTGATACTTTACATAATAGGGACTCTATCCATTGCGGGTATCCCTCCTTTGAACGGCTTTGCTTCAAAATTCTTGATATATGAGTCCGTGTACCAATTCAACCCGGTCCTGGCTGTAGTCGCCATGCTGGTATCCATCATAACTTTGGCTTCTTTCACTAAAGCTTTCCAATCGGCCTTCACAGGGCCGCAGTTACCGGAATATAAGGATGTTAAGGAAGTCCCCAAACCAATGCTAATCGGCATGGGGATTCTGGCCGCAGGCATCATTTTCACCAGTATATTCCCAGGACTAATTGTTGAACGCATAGTCAATCCGGCTACAGATGCGCTGATAAACCAAGCAGCATACGTGAATGGAATTATGGGAGGCGGCATGCCATGATCGAAAGCCCTTCAGGATTTTGGGGACCTGTAGTCTGGATTATTGCTGCTATCGTGGCTCTGCTTATAGCTTATTTCATTCAACGTAGAGGGGAAAAGGCGTATAAGAAGGGCGTGCAAAGTGAGACATTCCTCATGGGCAATCCTAAATTATCCGAGGGGGAAACACATATCAGGGCTCATAACATATATTGGGGGTTTTTTGAAGGACTAAAAAAATACTATGTCCCTACCATAACTGCACACACAGGGATAATAAACGACCATCTCATTTGGTTAATAGCCGGCATAGCTATAGTTATGATCATACTCTTCGTTGCAGGAGGCATATAAGTGGTTGAGCAAGCGACAAAGATGAAGAGATTAATAAACGCTATCTGGATATTCAACTGGTTTAATTCGTGTGGATTTTGTGAGTTGATTCCGCTCGTCGGCTCGAGGTGGGACATGGAAAGGTTTGGCATGATTATCACCGGGACGCCGAGACACGCCGACGTTCTATTTATCGCTGGCTACCAGACCCTGAAATCTATAAAAAGAGCCCAGGTGATATACGAGCAAATGCCTGATCCAAAGGCAGTCATCGCTCTAGGCGCATGCACCATGAGCGGCGGGATGTACTGGGACTCATATAATACTGTTAAGAGGTTGGCAGACTATATTCCGGTTAATATCTATATTCCTGGGTGTCCTCCCAGGCCTGAGGCGGTATTCGAAGCTTGTATGAAGATATTCCACCACGTGGGGGCTGTTCCTCCACATGGGAAGAAGTTTGCGAAGGCGCACAAGGGATGAAGGACAAGGGAAATGGCCGAGAGCTTACATAAAGAAAGCAAAGTAATAGAGGATATAAGCGCAAAATTCAAGATTACGGGCAAAGTGCAGAGGGAGCGCAGAGTCTGGGTGACGATTGATAAAGATAACCTGATAGCATTGTGCAATTTCGTCAAGGAACTGGGATTCGAGCATCTTTCGGCAATTTCTGTGACTGATTGGCCCGAGGAAGGGACATTTGAACTCACTTATCACCTCTGGTCGTACTCGGAGAAGATTCTCCTGACTATAAAGACAAAGTTGGATAGGACTGATCCCGTTATTGACTCGGTCATTCCTGTATGGAGAGAGAATGCTCAGATACATGAAAGGGAATTACATGAGCTTTTCGGGGTGGAATTTGAAGGCAATGAAGATTTAACTCCGCTTTTCTTAGAGGACTGGGATGGGCCGCCTCCATTCAGGAAAGATTTTGATTGGAAGGAATACGTGAGACAGCAATGTTATGACCAAGCAAATGAACGAGAAAGAGCTTATTACGATTGAGCACATAGAGCCAATTGTCTCAGAAGACACCGATTATAACTTCTATTTTGGACCAGCACATTCTGGGTCTGGGAATTTCGGCGTGAAGCTAAGAATAGACGGGGAGAAGGTAACGTCTGCTCGTGCTGACCCCGGTTATCTGCATAGGGGATTTGAAAAGCTGATGGAGTACAGGGTTCCCATGCAGAATGCTGTGTTGTCAGACAGAGTCTGTATCTTAGAGGCACTTAATTGGAATCTAGTCCATGCTGAGGCGGTAGACGAGTTGACAGGCGTTGAGATTCCCCAACGAGCCAGATACATAAGAGTGTTAATGGCAGAGCTGTCGAGATTGCAATCCCACCTCATTTGGTATGGTGCACTGAGCCTTGGCCTCGGTTTCGATACCGGATTTAAGATGGCTTTTGGCTACAGGGACTATATACTGGATATTTTCGAACTGATAACAGGGGGAAGAGTCTACCCAGCAGGTTACATATGTCCAGGAGGGGTGAGAAGAGACCTGCCTGATGGGTCTGAAAATAAGATAAAGAGAGTCCTGGATCAAACAGAAGAGATGATGCAGAAAATGAAAGACTTCGACAATATAGTTTTTTCCAGAAGGACGAAAGGTGTCGGTACTCTAAGGACGGAAGACGCAATCAGGCTAGGGGCAACAGGACCAGTGTTAAGAGCGTGTGGAGTGGAGACGGATGTAAGGAAGGATGATCCATATGAGATATACGACGAGCTAGATTTTGACATACCAGTTAGGGAGGAAGGAGATGCCTATGCCCGCTGCTTGATCAGGGAGAGGGAAATGGAGGAATCCATAAAAATTATAAAGCAAGTCCTGGATAGAATACCACAAGGAAACATTAGAGAACCGGCAAAAATAACGCCTCCATCCCGTGTCAAGATTCCTGAAGGTGAGGTGTATGTGCGTAATGAGCTTGCCAGAGGGGAAGGATGTGCTTATATGAGAAGTGTCGGGGAAGGAGAACCCTACAGGGTTAAGATCAGGGGCCCAGATTTCTTGCATATGATACCGGTCCTCGAACATTTGTTAAAAGGGTCCCAAATAGCGGATATCCCGGCTATCTATTGGAGCCTAAACATTTGTCCTGCCGATATGGATAGGTGATATACGATGAGCATGTTGAAAACGATAGAAGTGTTGTTTGAGACGTTATTTTCTAAGCCGATGACGGTTAAGTTTCCCTACGAAGCTATTGAAATTCCAGAGGACTATCGTGGAGAACATGAGCTTGACATAGACAAATGTGTAGGCTGTGGGCTCTGTGCTGAGATATGTCCCAATAGGGCTGTAGAAATGGTGGAGTTACCTGAAGAACACAAAGAGAAATATCCCAAAACCTATCCTCGATTAGACCTTGGGAAATGCTGTTTCTGTGGTCTTTGCCAGGATATCTGCCCGAGAAAATGTCTCAAGCTGACGAAGAACGTGTTTCTTGCCACTCCTGACCCTTCTGCGGTGATTAAGAATCCTATGCCGAAAGGACCGCAATAATATGGTTGTTACCTCCGGGACTGCCCTGGGAGCAGTTATAGGCACGATAGGTCTTGCCTTTTTTGCGCTCTTCTGCGGTCTATTGTATAAGGGCTTTGATAGGAAAATAGCTGCTCATATGCAGAGCAGGATAGGGCCACCGATAATACAGCCTTTTCTGGATGTGAGCAAATTTATGATTAAGGATTCGGTTCAGCCTGAGAGAGCGCTGACCTGGCTCTATAATGCGGCGCCAATCATATCTTTGGCTTCCGTGATTACTGTGCTTCTCTACTTGCCTTTCGGTGGACTGACCTTCACCCCCATACTTTCTGGATACGGAGACCTTATTCTGGTTGTATATCTGCTCATCCTTCCCGCGTTAGCTATGGTGGCTGGAGGGTTTGCCTCTTCGTCTCCCTTTGCCACCGTCGGAGCGCAACGAAAAATGGTAACCATGATGTCCTATGAGTTCCCGCTCGCTGTGGTTGCGATTGCCATTGCCTGGAAGCTAAATCAGCTTTACCCTGGCGAGAGCGTTTTTGGGCTCGCTTTTATCTACTCACACCCGCTGTGGGGCCACGTAGGCCCTGCCGGCATCATAGGTATGCTATTGCTTCTTTTTTCCATATTCGTGGTTACACCGGGTCAATTGGCCACGGTGCCTTTTGATATTGATGAGGCAAGTCCGGAAATTGCCGAAGGCTTGACAGCTGAGTATTCAGGACGGAATTTCGCGCTTTTCTACCTTGCCGATGCCGCAAAGATGGTGGCAGTAGGCACTCTGACTGTTGCCTTGTTCTTCCCTTATGACCTATCTCCCTTCATTGGTATAAGCGGCCCTGTTGGCTCATTTATAGATTTTGTGTTTTTCTTGTTAAAGTTGTTCTTGGTTACAACGTTGACTGTGACCTTGACCAGAGTGGCGGTGGCCAGGCTGAAGATATCTCAAGTTCCCACCATCTATTGGGGTGCTACCACAGCTATAGCCTTAGTTGGCCTTATATTAGTCGTGGTACCGAACTAGCATAGCGAAGAACTAGCTTTCTTGATAGAATCTGGGTTGAAGGATTCAATATGATGGAGGGTTACGAATGATAAGTCTTCCTTTCTGGAATCCTATCATTTGCATCATTGCATTTGTAATCTTGATAGCAATAGCCTGCCTTTTTAGAAGTCGGGGGCAGAAAAAGTATAAGGAAGGAACTGCTCAAACAGAGATTTTCCTGTCGGGCGAAGAGCCACCCGCTGTAGAGCAAAGACATATAAAGTCCCACAACATATATTGGGGGTTTTTCCAGACACTCAAGCAATACTATGACCCAACTGTAAGAGCGCATACGGGAATAATAAATGACTTTATCATCTGGCTTATAGCCATTGCAGCCCTGACTGCGGTGATACTGCTTATTGCATCGTTGACTTAGATGAAAAGGAGAGAATATGGGCTTTAATTCGTTCAAAAGAGCGCTGTGGGCCTATCATCTTAATACAGGGTCGTGCAATGGATGCGATATTGAGATACTGGCCACGCTTACCCCCAGGTATGATGTCGAGCGTTTTGGCATAGTCCTCGTTGGCTCACCACGACACGCAGATGTATTGCTGGTGACGGGTCCGGTAGCGAGGCAGATGGCTTCGAGAGTAAAGCGAGTATACGAACAGGTACCCGACCCTAAAATGGTCATCGTAGTTGGCAACTGCGGTATAGAAGGGGGCGTGTTTCATGAATCCTACAATTTGGTGGGGCCAGTAGACCAGATTATTCCGGTGGATGTTTATGTCCCGGGATGTCCCCCCCGACCTGAAGCCATCATAGAAGCAGTAGTCAAAGCTTGGGTAAAGCTCGAGAAAGCTGAGCAAGGAGTAAGATAAATGGAATTACTGAGCCCTGAAGAAATAGTTGATAGCTTCAAGACAGCTCTGGGAGATAGCTTTATTGACGCCAAAATCTATCAGCGCGAGGTCGCCGTCAAGAAGAATAAGTTCCGCAGCCTCTGGGTCGAGGTGAAAAAGAGTGCCTTCCGCGACGCTGTTGAGCATATCTGCCACCTCCAGAAATACCCCCACCTAGCCATTATCTCCTCGAGCGACCTGGGCACTGAGGTAGAGCTCATCTACCACTTCACCATTTACTATGGCTATCACCTGGAGGAGTTGAGCCTGGGGCTGCGGGTGAAACTGCCCAAGAGTGACCTGAAGATACCAACGATTACAGACATCATCCCCGGGGCTATATTTACCGAGCGCGAGACCCAGGAAATGATGGGAGTAGAAGTGGTCGGTATCCCAGATAATAGGCGGTTGTTCCTGCCCGAAGATTTCCCCCAGGGGGTTTACCCCTGGAGGGCTGATGAGACAGGACCAAAGGACATGCTTAGAGTCCTGCCTGGGAGGCAGAAGAAATATGGCAGTGGATGAGACGAAAACAAGATACACCATACCCGTTGGGCCAATTCATCCCGCCCTGAAGGAACCGGTTCGGCTTGACCTTAGCATTGATGGTGAGGAGATTGTGGATGTAGATGTCGTTGTAGGACAGGTCCACCGTGGCATTGAATGGCTTGGTATGAATAGAAATAACCCTATCCAGAACATATATTTGGCTGAGCGGGTATGTGGCATTTGTAATATATGTCATCCTTTCGCATATGTTATGGCTGTGGAGCAGGCTGCTGGAATCACTCCCCCGGAGCGGGCTGAATATATAAGGGTCATTATCGCTGAGATGGAGCGAATACATTCTCATCTCTTATGGGCAGGTGTTGCTGCTCACGAGATTGGCTTTGACAGCGTGTTTTATCTTGTCTGGCGTGTCAGGGAAGAAATAATGGACCTGATAGAGTACGTGACAGGGAACCGGGTCACTAAAGCTATGTTTCAGATTGGCGGAGTGAGAAGAGACATTACTGAAGAACAATTCCCCAAGATTAGACAATCCCTGGATTACTACAAGAGCCTATTTGGCCAGTTGAAGACTCTGTTTTTGGATGATAAGACGATACGGATGCGGACAAGGAGTGTAGGTGTCCTGAAGACCGAGGACGCTTTGAAACTGCTTGCAGTCGGGCCCACTGGCAGGGCCAGCGGCGTCCCCAAAGATGTGAGGCAGGATCAGCCTTATGGTGGATATGCTGATTTAGATATTAAAGCCATTACCCCTGATATGCTCACCGGAACAGTAGTCGGCGATGTATATGACAGAATAATTGTCCGATTGCTGGAGGTCAAGCAAGCCGTTGAAATCATAGAGCAGTGTTTGGAGAAGATGCCACCCGGTCCGATACTGGCACAACCAAAGATAGCGGTGCTTTTAAAAACGCTGACTCAAGCAGAAGGTGAAGGTATCGGACGAGCCGAAGCGCCTAGAGGCGAAGTTGTACATTATGTTCGGTTGGAAGCTGGCAGAGAGACCTTGTCCACCTGGAAGATAAGAGCCCCTACATATGTAAATCTGATGTCGATACCAACGATACTCAAAGGCGGGCAGATTGCTGACGTTCCAATAGCCTTTGCCTCTATTGACCCCTGTATGTCATGCACTAATAGAGCTATCGTTGTGGACTCAAAAACGAAGAACACATCACTACTTAGTTACAGAGAGTTGCACGAGCTCTCTGTTGAAAAAACAAAAGGGTTGGAAGCCGAATTTGACAGCTAATAATCCAGCAGACATTGCAGCAATCATTGGCGGCCCGGTCATCGTAGGAGTAGTTGGGACGTTATTTGCTCTGTTGTACCTCGGCATAGACCGCAAGCTGGTTGCCCACATGCAAGGCAGGATAGGACCGCCCATAGTGCAGCCCTTCCGCGACATCAGGAAGCTGCTCATGAAGGAAAGCATAATCCCCGATGGTTCCCTTAGCTGGCTGTTCAGGGCAGCCCCAATCCTCTGTCTGGTGGGGTCAGCTATACTATTCCTCTACATACCAATTTTCGGACAGAAGGCGCTTTTTGAGGGCTTCGGTGATGCAATAGTGCTCCTATACTTGTTAATAATACCTTCTCTGGCACTTGTGGTGGCCGGGTTCGCGTCGAGCTCGCCATATGCCACCGTGGGAGCACAACGCGAAATGGTTATTATGATGAGTTACGAATTCCCCCTGGCGATGGCGATAGTTGCTATTGGCTGGCGTACCAGCTATGTTACTGGTACCAATCCATTTGCGTTATCTACGATTGCTGCAAATCCGATATGGAATATAGCGGGCCCGGCTGGAGTTGTAGGAACACTAATGTTGCTCTTTGTCCTTCTAATGGTTACGCCGGGAGAAGTTGGCAAGATACCATTTGACGTGGCAGAGGCTGAAACTGAAATTGCTGGCGGAATACTGGTTGAATATTCTGGTAGAAACCTTGCCCTATTCTATATCGCAAGCGCAATAAGAGCTTTTGCCATGGCGGCTTTGATAGTAGCTTTGTTTTTCCCGTACAATCCCTCGTCTGTAATTGGAAGTGGGGTGCCTGCTCTTGCAACGGTTGTGGATGGGTTGTTCTTCTTGGTCAAAGTCTTTGTGGTGATGTTTGTTTGTATAATGTTGATACGCGCTGCCATGGCGCGTTTCAAGATTGACCAGGCAAGTAAAGTCTATGTCGTCGCGATGTCACTCATAAGTCTTGTCGGTCTGATACTGATATGGGCAGATACGGTAGTGTGAGGTGAAACATATGGGAATAGTAAAGGTATTGCTAAAGCAGCTCTTTCAAACTCCGGCGACAAACAAGTTCCCGGCAAAATACGCTCCGGCATCAACCATTCAATTCCTGGACATGGTTACAAAAGGCGAATTGGAGATGATTCCGCCAGTGCCGGTGCCGCCCGGGTTTCGTGGGAAAATTGCCTATGACCGGGAGAACTGCACCGGTTGCCAGCAGTGCTACAAGGTATGCCCCACCCGGGCCATCGAGTGGTTGCCTGGGGAAAAAAAGATTAAGGTGTTTATCTCACGCTGTTGTTTCTGTGCCCAGTGTGTTGACGTTTGCCCGGTGAATACGCTGGCTATGACGGAAGAGTTTCTGCTCTCTAACTATGATAAGTACGCCGACGAGCTGGTAATCCTGGACAGCGGCGAGCTACCGGGCTCGGTGAAGAGAAAGAAACCAAACGCCGGAGCTATAGAGAAGCCAGCCGAGCAGAGCTAGCTCCTTTACCCCAGCAGCGGAATTTCAGCTATCCGTCCTTCCAGAATAGCCTCAGCCAGTTTCGTCACGCTTTTGCGCACCGCTTTTGAAAGGTGTTTGCCCGTCTCTGTCTGCTCAGGCTGCACTCCGACAAGCAGGACCTTTCCGCAAAATGCATTTACATAAGATATAAACATGGAGAGGGGCATGTGGTGCGTGGAAAAGGACAAAATGCTGATTTTCTCTGGCATGATTGTGCGCAGAGCACCGGGGGGTAAACCCATATCGGCGGCATCTACCAGTATCAATAAGTCAGGCTGGTGCTGGCGGATAACCGAGGTATAGCT
>Ga0315547_1002545_pt1 | contig 12737 bp, 12 predicted proteins | sample SalMarSW160240MG_2_FD_202542 | JGI IMG/M metagenome (GOLD analysis project Ga0315547, IMG submission 202542) | Salt marsh sediment microbial communities from the Plum Island Ecosystem LTER, Massachusetts, United States - Salt Marsh Sediment SW1601-240 ... | reverse complement strand
GCCCCCAGTTTGTTGAGCGTAAGATGGGCTTCGATGCCGTATAAAGGATCGATTGTCCAACTGATGAAATCTAGCTCTTTCTCTTGGCATTCGACTCGCTCGGCAACCCTTAGTTGATAGCCGATCCCATGATTGCGAGCTTCTTTCCGTACATTGTGTAGCAAGGTCACACAGAATGATGTTGGCTTATCGGCGGGGGGAAGGTCAATGAGACACCCAACGAGTCGAGGGGGCTCGATAGCGATGTCGTAAGCGCCGAGGATGATTCCACCACTTCGGTGGATCGCGGCTAACAAAGAGCTAGGAATGATCTGCTGGTGGTCGTGTCTGATTAGTTCCCGTTGCAGACGTTCGCATGCTGAGAACGCTTGCCGAGAAGTTAGCTGTTCAATCTTAGTGTCCATCTCTGTCTCTCATATGGCTCAACTGCTAGTCTCTCCCAACGAACTGTTCGATGCGCTCTTTTTCTCTGGTCCATCCATTTGCTGCTTTCACCCTTAAGTCTATGAAAACGTGTGTTCCAAGGAGAGATTCTATGTCGTGCCTGGCTTGTGTCCCGATCCTCTTGATCATCTTCCCTCCTTTTCCGAGAATTATACCCTTCTGTGAATTTCGATCGACTATGATGTTGGCCTGGATCTTGAGGAGGCCATCTTTGCACTCACTCATCTGTGTTATTTGTACTGCAGTGGAATAAGGGAGTTCGTGAAAAGTGGATTGGAAGATCTTTTCTCGGATCAGCTCACCTACCAAGAATTCTTCTGAGCAGTCTGTTCTCACAGCAGGATCAAACAGCAGCTTGCCTCGAGGAAGATAGGAGATGACAGTTCTTATTACTTCATCAACATTGTCGCCACGTAGGGCACAGACAGGGATCAGCTCTGCAAACCTGTCAATTGTGCTGTAAGCAAGAAGAGTTTCCTTGATTCTGTCATCAGAGGCACGATCAATCTTGTTCACCAGAAGAAAGATTGGATAACCGTGATCCATCAAGCGATTGAAGATCGAGCGGTCGTAGCTGTTCACTTCGCCTCGCGGTTCGACCATGTACAAGAGTAGGTCGATCTCTCGAAGGGCGCGGAACGAGGCACGTAGGATGTAGCGTGCAAGCTGGGTACGCGGTTGGTGGAGCCCTGGAGTATCAACAAATACAATTTGTGCAGTATCTGTGGTATATACGCACCGAATTCGATTTCTTGTTGTTTGAGGTTTAGTGGATGTAATAAGTAATTTCTCTCCCATGATTGTGTTTAGAAACGTTGATTTTCCCACGTTTGTACGGCCTAAGATGCCCACGAAGCCAGCCTTGAAATCAGCCATTACTTGGCCTCCAGTAGTGATGTCCTGAAAGGATGTTCAGTTTTTGCCTATGAGTAGTCATGATATCAACAAGCATTGCAAAGCCTTTGTACTATCTACTATACTCTGAAACTGGTATGAATACGCTTATTACCAATATTGCGCAGCTTGTTACTCCTCATGGTACGGTCCCCCTTGGGGGAAAGCAACTCGCTAACCTTACAACCTATGAGGATGTTGAGCTGCTAATTGGGGACGGCAGGGTATCAAAAATTGCCCCGCGAATCAGCAGAAAAAAGATAGATCAACTGATCGATGCCGCTGGTAGTGTTCTTCTGCCAGGGTTTGTTGACGCACATACACACGCGGTATTTGCCAGGATGCAAGAAGAGGAGTTCCTTGCTCGTATCCAGGGGGATCTCCATACGAATCGAGGAATTCAGGCAGGCGCACGTGCAGTAGCAACAGCAACAGAAGAAAGTTTGGTGACAGATTGTCTACCATACTTGAAACAGATGCTCTCCTGCGGCACGACCACGGTAGAGATAAAGAGCGGTTATGGCTTGAGCCTGGCAGGAGAAGTGAAGCTTCTCCTTGCTATCCGGCAAATGAAGAAAACCCTACCTATCACGGTTGTTCCTACCTTCTTGGGAGGATATGCCTTTCCCGAAGGTGTGCAGCGCGATGATTATATCTCCTCAATCATAACCGAGATGATCCCTGCGGTGCGTCAGCGTCGGCTGGCGGAGTTCTGTGACGTCTACTGCGATGAGCGGTTTTACGGGATTTCTGAAGCTCGCTCTATTCTGCGGGCCGCTCGTGGTGCTGGTCTGCGATTGAAGTTACACGCAGATGAACTGAGATCTATTGGTGGCGCAGAACTAGCTGCTGACCTTGAGGCGACGTCAGCCGATCACCTCTCGCGGGTGAACCGCCAAGGAATGCACAGACTGAAGGAGGCAGGAGTAATCCCAGTGCTTCTTCCAGGGACAGCGTTTACGCTCAACCAAGATTACGCACCGGCACGAAAGATGATCGATATTGGCCTTCCCATAGCTCTGGCAAGTGATTTCAATCCAGAAACTTGTCTTATCTACTCAATGCTTACCATCATCGGTCTTGCTGTGATCAAAATGGGGTTATCAGTGGAAGAGGCTATCACCGCCGCCACACTAAACGCTAGCTGTGCTCTAGGATTGGCCGAAGAGATCGGGTCACTGGAGGAGGGGAAATCGGCCGATTTGATGTTTTTGCGGCTTGATTCGTATCGTCAGATTCCGTACTTCTTTGGGCACAACCCGGTTAGTACAGTGATCAAGAAAGGAAGGATCATCTACAAGTCATCATGATAAGGCTTGCTGCTTACGCTAAACTAAACCTATCGCTCTCTATTCTTGGCTTACGTCAAGATGGGTTTCATGAACTTGAGTCGATCGTTCAAACAGTTGATCTTGCTGATACAATCACGATTGAGTTTGTTGCGCGACCCCTCACTGTGGAGAACAGTCTTGCTATTCCGCGAGAGGAAGATCTTGTCTGGCAAGCAGCAAATCTTGTACTTGCGGAGAAGAAGACGAAGGGGGTAAGAATCGTAGTCGAGAAGAACATTCCTACAGGAGCGGGGCTTGGCGGGGGATCAAGCGACGCTGCTGCGGTTTTGTGGGCGCTTGACCGGTTTATTACACCTTCTATGCCCAAACAGCATTTACTAGAACTTGCTCGGGAACTTGGCTCGGATGTCCCGTTGTTTCTTACGGGTGGATTGATGACTATTTCTGGGAGAGGAGAAAGAATAAGTGCCTTTTCTGAAAAGCGCCCCGAGTTGTTCATCCTTCTTGTTCCACCGATTCATTGTGTAACTTCTGCGGTCTACGCACAATTCGATCGATTTGGTCGAGGTAGGCAAAAGCGGCCAACACAAGCTATCCTGGGGCACAACGAGCTTGAACAGGCAGCGTTTGAGGTTTATCCCGAGCTTTATCCATATCGGGGAGCGATTGCTTCCGTGGGGGCTGATTTTTTCGGCCTAAGTGGGAGTGGGGCGAGCTATTTCGGTGCATTTGAGAATCCTGTGGCTGCAGAGGTAGCGTGCGAAAGGCTGATGTGTTCCTGTCCACAAGCAAGTGTTCATTTATGTTCTGCAACAGGGAGTGGCTATCACGTAGAGGAAGGATGCTGATGCAGATTGCTATTGATGGACCAGCCGCTTCGGGAAAAACTAGTCTCGGCACTGCTCTCGCTCAGCAATTCGGATACTTGTTTGCTGAGACAGGTAAGATGTATCGTGCCGTTGCCCTTGGGCTTGAGTGGGGACTCAAACTTGACGAGCTTGATATTACAATGGATGGGAACAACCACTTCTTGCTGAATGGCGAAGATGTTACAGATCTCCTTCATAACCCAAGACTTGATCAGGCTGCATCCAGGGTAGCAACCCGGCCAGAGGTTCGCAAGAAGCTTGTGTCTTTGCAGCAACAGATTGCGAGAGGTCGCGATATAGTGATGGAAGGAAGAGATATTGGAACAGTTGTTCTTCCACAAGCGGACATAAAGATCTTTCTGAAAGCGCGTACATCCAGCCGAGCCAGGAGAAGGATGAACCAGCGAAAAGAGCTCGATTTTAGAACTACTCTAAGAGAGATTGTCACTCGCGATGAGCGGGATTCCACGCGTGAAATAGCTCCCTTGAACCCTGCAAGGGATGCAATTATAATCAACACCGATCAAAAGAGCCTTGAGGAAGTTATTTGCGAGGCAACAGACTTAGTAAAGGAGTACTTGGAAGGACATTGCTGCGTTCAGTAGAAGGCTCGATTAAGAATGTGCTGTACGCCATCATATGCCTTATCCTTTGTCTGCCGATAAGGACTCTATTTCGTATGAAGGTTAGAGGGAGGGAGATGGTCGAGGCGGGAAGAGGCTATATAGCCGTTGCGCGACACCGCAGTTATTGGGATATTCCAATCCTTGTTGTTGCTCTTGGTTGGCGCAACCGTGTTCATTTTATCTCTCGAAAAGGCCTCTTACGTAACCTATTTCTAAATCCACTGGTCAAGTTTTTTACTACGGCGATTGACCGAGAACATTTCAGCAAAACAGATTTACGTCGTGTGCTTGCGGCAATGAGCCGTGAGAGAATAATAGGGATTTTCCCAGAGGGTACGACAAGGAAGAGGGTGCGATCTAAGTCGGGGGCGATTCGTTTCGCTAAGCGTGCAAAAAAGGCTTTGCTTCCGGTGAATATCCGAGCAAGTGGTCCTTATCCGCCGCATTATCCGTTTCACTTTCCTCAGATTACTGTTTCGGTTGGTAGGCCTTTTCACGTCTCGGAATTGGAAGTCGAACAAAATGAGGATAGGAGACATCCGGAACGGTACCGAGAATTGAGCGAGCAACTTATGAAGCACGTGGATGCGGCATAAGGGGAGCTAATAAAAAGAGGGAGATAGACAAAAACTTTTTTCCTAATGCAAGCTGGCCCATAAAAAATCGAGTAGGTGGTTCTAAACATGGATGAAAAGATCAAGATGGAAGATGCTTTCTCAGAAAGCGATGTCAAACTGTACAGTCGAGGGGACACGATAACTGGAACCGTTGTCCAGGTTAATGAAAATGAGGTTCTAGTTGATATAGGGTACAAATCGGAGGGGATTCTCCCTGTGAAAGAACTCTCTCCTTTCCGAGAGGAGAAGAAGGTCGAGGAAGGGGAAGAGATTGAGGTACTTGTTACGTATATTGACGAGGAAAAAGGAACGGTTTACGCTTCAGAGAAGCAGGCCGAGTACGAGAAGAGAATTGACCTCCTGCAAGAGGCGTATAGCGAAGGTAGTATAGTTGAGGGAGAAATAACAAGTGAAGTGAGGAATGCGGGCTATCACGTGAATCTCGATGGAATTCGGGCCTTCCTTCCAGGTTCTCATTTAGGGAAAGATCTCCCGAGTGCCATTGAAGAATTGAAGGACAAGCGACTGCCGTTTAAGATTCTTGAACTCTCTCGTCGTGACAAGAACCTTGTAGTATCGCACCGTGCTTGGCTTGAGGGCGAAGAGAAGAAACGGCAAATGGCCCTGTTTAATTCCTTGGAAGAAGAGCAAGAAATTGAGGGTGTAATTCGTAGCATTGTTGACTTTGGCTTGTTCATTGATATTGGTGGCTTTGAGGGGTTGTGTCACCGCTCTGAGATAGCGTGGAAGAACCTTCCTGTTCCGCCGCCGGAATACAAAGTGGGAGATAGGGTCAAGACCAAGATCATAGGTTTTGACAAAGACAAAGGAAAAATCTCCTTATCCATTAAACGGCTCCGTCCCAATCCATGGAAGGGGATCTCCGAGCGTTATCCAGTAGGTGATCGAGTCAAAGGAGAGGTCGTAAGTGTGACTGATTTTGGTGCCTTTGTTCAATTGGAGCAAGACATCGAAGGCTTGATTCACGTCTCTGAGCTTTCGTGGGGTTACCCAGAGAAGCCAACCGAGGTAGTGGCTGAGGGAGACGAACTAGAGGTAGTAGTCTTGAGCTGCGATGAAGCAGCACACAGAGTCAGTCTTTCTTTGCGACGTACTCAACGTGATCCATGGGAAGACGTGGAAGCAAAGTATCCGCATGGTCAGCGACTGGTTGGTGAAGTTACTAAGATCACGGATTTTGGTGCCTTTGTAAGGCTGGAGGAAGGTATAGAAGGTCTTGTCCATGTCTCTGAACTGGATTGGGGTCACATTAGCCATCCACGTGATGTACTCAAAGAAGGAGAAGAGGTTGAGGTCAAGGTTTTACACGTAGACAAGAAGGAACGACGCATTAGCCTCAGCATCAGGGAGTTAAAGGTGGATCCATGGCGGGAGTTCCTACAACAGTTTTCAATAGATGAAATCGTCGAAGGAGAGATTACGGAAATAAAGGACTTTGGCGCTTTCATGCGAATCACTGAGGATGTTGAGGGGCTTATCCATGTTTCGGAAATTACTGACCAGCGAATAACTACCCCGGACGAGATTCTCTCTATCGGAGACAAAACACAAGCTAAGATAATCGGAATCAACGAGGAGAAGAAACAAGTACGTCTCAGCATGCGCCATCTCTTTGAGGATGCTCCATCTCGTCCTCGTAAGCGCTCAAGGAAGAAAGAAAAGAGCGATTTAGCCCTTGCAGAAACTACTGGACATGAGACCTTGAGCATGCGTGATTTGCTAGAGAACGGATCGCTTGACCTTGAGAATGAGGAAAGAGATACCAAAAGCAAGGAGGAAGGATAGTATGAATAAGGGTGAATTTGTCGGCCAACTGGCTGATTCAACAGGTTTAACCAGGAAGGAAACGCGCAAATTTCTTGACTCGGTCCTCAACCTTATCCAGGATACTCTGCTTCGAGCCGAAGAGGTGAAACTTGTTGGATTTGGCAAGTTTGCGGTACGGGCGCGCAAGGCGAGTAGTCGTGTCAATCCACAAACAAAAAGGCCAATTTATGTTCCTTCTAAAGTTGTTCCATTTTTCAAGCCAGGCAAGGGGCTGCGCCGAGGAATAGCGAAAAGCCTGAAAGTAGCGTTAACAGGTGGTGTAGCTAGGAAGTAACAGACGGTTTCTCGAATAGGACACAGGCAATGGCCAGTTTCTTTGTATGAGAGAGGCTGGCCTCGATTTTCCCGGAGATGAGCGGGCAAGTTACTATTGGGCGGCCTGAGGCAGTGTGATCTATTTCAATGGAGTGAAATGGGAGGGGGTGACCAACGGCTTTGACTAGTGCTTCCTTAGCAGCAAAGCGAGCAGCCAGGCGCTCAAAGCTTAAATTGTTGGACGCCGACAAGGCATAGTTAATCTCTCCTTGCGTGAATAGACGGTTGAGAAAGCGTTGACCATAATGCTGCACCATATCCTTTACTCGCTGTACCTCTACAATGTCAATTCCTATCCTGGTCATGCAATCCTGATACGGGCTCGTTCCGCTATAATGATCGATTGTAGTTCATCAACAGCAATGTTGAACGTGTCGTTTAGTACCAAATAGTCAAACGAAGGAAGTGCCTTCATTTCCTGTATTGATAATTCTAGCCGCGCATTAATCTGTGTTTCATTCTCTGTTCCCCTCTCTTGTAAGCGCTCTTTCAAGATGTCGAGAGAAGAGGTGGTGAGGAAGACGTACACTGCGGAGAAGTCGGTCGATTCACGATTTCTTAGCAGTCTTGCTCCGTTTACATCGATGTTCAAGATAACATCTTTGCCCTGCTCGAAGACCTCCATGACTTGAGGGAAAGAAGTCCCATATCGGTCACCAAGGTAGGTCACGTGCTCAATTAACTCTTTCTGTGCTACTAGGTGGTCAAATTCCTGGCACGAGATGTAGTGGTAGTCCCTGCCGGCTATCTCGCCGACTCGGCGTGTTCGTGTAGTGTAGGAAACCGAGAAAGCTAAAGCGGGCAGGACTTGCATCACTCGCTCTATGACAGAATTCTTCCCCGCTCCTGAAGGCCCGCATACGACAAATGCAATCTTGCTACCGATTCCCCTTCGTTGTGTTGGGATTGATCTATTCAACATTTCTCACCTGTTCCCTAAACCGCTCGATCTGTACTTTCATGTCAATAATCAGAGAATTGATCTGCAAATCCTTGGACTTTGAGCCAAGGGTATTTGTCTCTCTTAAGAGTTCTTGGGCGAGAAAATCAAGTTCTTGGCCAACTGGCTCTGTTTTCTTGATGAGTGTATTAACTCGTTCGATGTGTGTTTCTAGTCTGACTACCTCTTCGCGCACCTCACTACGCTCTGCCAGCAGAACGATTTCCGCTTCCAGGCGGTCGGGGTCAATCTCTACTGCGAGTTCATCTACGCGCTGTCGTAACCGAGATCGTAACTCCTCTGTTACCATAGGTAAGCGCTCCTTGATTTGAGTCAACAGTAGGGATAGCTTGCCCATAATTTGCTTGAGTTCGGTACCCATGTAGCTTCCCTCTTTTTCACGTGCATCCGTTACGGCACTAATTGCTTCCCTTATGGCTGGTTCGATGACTGGCCACAGTTCTTCATCCGCTTCTTGCAAGGGTTGGAATGCGCCAAGTTGAATCAGATCACTGATGGAAGGTGAAGCGGCTAAGGAAAGCGCTTTGCACATCTCTTGCAGCTCAGCAAGGTAATCGCGCAATACTTTGACGTCGAAGAATCTTTTCTTCTCTGAATCGCTCTGCTGTTCGATGTCTACCCAGATATCTAGCTTTCCGCGACGGAAAGCATCTTTTAATGCCTTTTCTATGTATACCTGGAGTTGTGGGCGCTCATGTAACGAATGAACCTTCACAGATAGGTAGCGGTTATTAACCGTGCGGATTCTCACAGTAGTGCGCCATTTGCCCTCTATTGTCTCGCCGGTACCAAATCCTGTCATACTCTTAATCATGTATACTCCCGGAAAAGCAGATTGACGCGTAGCCAACCACAGAGCTTCGATCTCCAGTTACATCGCCAGAGGTGCTATAACTTAGGAGGCGGGCAGTGTTTACGTTGAGTTTTTTTGCGATTGTCATCAGAATGATAATTGCTCCTCCTCCACAGATTGAAAGACGCTTTTCCACAAGCAGGTGATAAAACCCTTCGCTATCCAGAGCAAGGATCCGATCGATCGCTTCCTGGTCTAGTTGGGTAGCGATTTCGTGTGGCTGGTAGTGAGTGAAGTCGCTACTTGCTATTACTACTCCTTCCTTATCTTGAATCGCTTCTGCGATCTTCTTTCCTGCCTGTACTAACTCGGAAAGAGGAGGCAACATGACACAGATTGGGACAAACGGGATTGTTGATCTAAACAAGAATTGCAGAAAAGGGAGTTGTACCTCAATCGAATGTTCATGAGCAAAAGCTGCGGGCGAGACTTCGATCTCTCCAGAGATGAGTCGGTTAGCAAGGTCACTGTCAATGGGTGTATCCCCCAATGGGGTGCGCCACACACCACTGGGCATAATGGAAATCGGTGCTCCCATTCCGGTGTGATTTGCTCCAAGGATAATTGCCCATTGTGGCTTGCCGAGGGAGGCAAGATGAGAGTATCCGGTCGCTGCTACTGGGCCGGAGAAAGGATACCCCGCATGTGGGGCAATTAACCCACAAGGAGAGGTTAGGCTACCTTTAGCAATGATTGTTGATTCGCCGAATAGCCGGCAGAGCTCATCGGATAGTGATGCACGACTTCCTGGGTAGAAAGCACCGGCAACGACTGGCTTGCGAACATGATTCATGGTGTTAGTATTGTAGCGCTAAGGATAAGCTGGTCGCAACAATCTTGACAGGAATCTTCCCATTACTTAACATTGCTTTGTTCCTTGGGAGATCGTCTAATGGTAGGACGACAGGCCCTGGCCCTGTTAGTGGGGGTTCGAATCCTCCTCTCCCAACAGTTGTGAACAGATAGCTGAAGTTTGCGTGAAGGAATTTGAGGAGATCTGGAATACGTTGGAGTTAGAGTAGAGAAACCCAATCTTGGGCGCACATATGGGTAGCCATGGTGTGATTAGCCTCGTCACTGGAACAACTTACTCCTTGAGGAATTATGGTATGCGTTCACGGTAATTCCCAACGAGTGGATCTATCAGGCAGTGCGAGTTTGTCACTACACGCTATAGAGAAGTGGGAGATTGCACAGAAATGCTCTACTCCACGATCAGCGTGATCGCGAAACGCGTTCATGAGACGATGAAATCCTAAGAATGAAGCTCCGACTCCACTGGCGCGGACCCCACTGACGTTTAGTTTTCTGAAAAAGAAGGGGGTCGGGCTCCCGAAGGAACACACGACCCCGCTGGTGTTATCTTATTCTCCTATTGAGAATTCAGGCACTCCTTTCTGCCAGACCTCCCAATTGTCAACAATGTAGTTGATAGCCTGCGCTCCGGCTAGCCAGGCATTTTCCATGCCGATTTTAAAGGCGCCTGAAGAGCCATCTAAGCTCTCTTGAGTTGTTTGGCCAAGATAGGGCTGGTCAAAGTTGACCACATCCCTTTCGCTCAGGTAACGTTCTAGATAGCCGAAACGTTCCAAAACAAGCGCCGTGGCATGGTCTTCCATTTCCGTAGTGCTGTATATTCCTGCTCCAGAGAGATTGCAGATGTACTGGGCTTCCCGAGACAGACCTGGCCCATGGAAATAGCAATCTCCACACATAGTGGTTCCGATACCCACGAAAGGCGCATTGCGCGCAGCCATTGCCCTGTAAAGAGAGCGATAATTCTGGGCTGCTTCACAATCAACCAGCTCAACATCTTTGCTTAGGTAATAAGCCCATGCCACAAGGTCTTCGTTCAACTCAAAAGCGTAGGCCTCATACTCCATACATCCTTCTTCATTTTCAGGACAGTGGAGCTTGCACTTTGGATTTGTCTCTGGATTACAATCCTTCGGCTGAAATGGCGTTCCTTCTTCGGGAGACATCCGATGCCCGAGGTCGTAATCCACTACCCAATCTGCCCAGAAAACCGCGCCTAATGCGCCAACCGAAGGCGGTGTGCCCGAACAACCCGAAGTGATGAAATAGGCCTGGCTAAAGTCAAAGCGCGGGTCCAAGAGGACAGCAGTTACAGAAGCGGCTGCATTACTTTTGCCTACCCCAATGACAGTGCCGCAGACGCCATCGTCATTGTAGAGGACTGGACCATAAGCGCCTGGAATTTCGACTTGATGCTGGTCAAGGTTAAACCCTTCAACCCAATACTGAAATTCTCCTGGGAAGTCTCCCCTATATTGGCCAACCTCAAACATAGCGAAGATCACCACTTTCACAGGGATTACTTCTTCAGCCAACCCTGTAAGACCCAGCGGGCACAGCATGAGAACCAATGCCAACACGCCTATGAACACTCTGCTTTTCATTGTCCCTCCTTAGGAACAAAACTGTTACTGTCAAAACAAGCCCGATAACTCCTTGCTAACAATTCTGCTTCATCTATCACCTCCTGCTAATAATGGATTCTGTCTAATAAATGCTATCTTTATTCTCTTATCAAGGTCCTTTGGGTTCTCTTCTTGGAAACTAAAAAACCCAAGCGGATAGGTTTCCACATTCCTCCCTAAAGAGAGTGAAACCTATCCGCCTGGGTTTTTATCCGGTTCCTTTCAAGAAACCGATTTTGCCCTTCGGTGTGTTAAGGATCGCTCCCGTTTTCATAATAAAATAAAAAACGGTAGACCCACTTTCACCCATAGTCAAACAGTTTACGGCTGTTTGGTAGAAACTCCTGGGCCATATTACCAGGATTATACAAGCCAAATTTTAAAAAATTCTATTCTTTATTTACTTTAACAATTTTAGAAAGCTTGTCAAGCCCTAGAGTTGTCTTATACGAGATGAGCATGAACGGAAGTTGTCCACTACTCCCAACTTCAGCCTACATCAAGTTACTTTCGATCCTTGTCTTCTCTACAAGGTTGATCACCGGCTTTTGCCATGGGGAAGGATTGTCTTTAGGCACATATTGCACAATTTACTGGAGTCTCTTATCATCCAGTGTATTGCTTGATTTTGGTGCGATTGTCAATCACGTGTGTAGTAGTAAACTTTCTCGCGCTAGGAGCACACACATCTGGACCAGAGTGGAGGCTGATGATTAACGTAGGGCGAGATTTTTTCTTGGGTGAGAAAAGGCGTAACAGGGCAAGGAGGAAATTGTGAAGATAGAGCCATTTGAACTTGAGCGACTGCAGTCGAAATGGGAGCATCGGGTAAAATACAATATCTCAGAAAGCGGCGTTCACCCACTTCTTGTGAAGGACCTGCTTGGTGAGGGAGGCACGGAAGAGCTTGTCTCCTTGCGCCTTGGCTACGCACAGACAAATGGGCCTGAGCCTCTCAGGGAAAGGATCAGTCTCCTATACCCTGGAGCCGATATAGAGAACATCTTAGTTACTAATGGGTCTGCCGAAGCGAATTTCCTTGCGACTTGGAGTACCCTGGGCACAGGGGATGACCTGGTGTACATGCTGCCAAACTACGTACAGATCTACGGTTTGGCCGATGCCTTTGGCGCGACTGTCAAACCATTTCATCTTCGTGAAGACCTTGCTTGGGCCCCAAGCCTCGATCAGCTGAAGAAGCTTGTTACTTCCCGCACGAAAATGATCGCAGTCTGCAATCCCAACAACCCAACCGGCGCGGTATTGACCGAAGATGAAATGACTGAAATCGTGTGCCTTGCTAAGGAAGTAGGGGCATGGCTTCTCTCCGATGAGGTCTATCGAGGGGCAGAACTGGACCGGAAGCGAACACCAACCTTCTGGGGACGATATGACAAGGTTCTTGTCATTAGCGGCCTGTCAAAGGCTTTTGGGTTGCCTGGTTTGAGAATCGGTTGGATTATAGGACCCAAGGGTTTTGTAGAAACCGCTTGGGGGTACCATGACTATTCAACCATCACCGCGAGCACGATCAGCTTCCATCTTGCATATCTTGCCCTAGAGCCAAAGATGCGGGA
>Ga0315547_1002543_pt1 | contig 12740 bp, 8 predicted proteins | sample SalMarSW160240MG_2_FD_202542 | JGI IMG/M metagenome (GOLD analysis project Ga0315547, IMG submission 202542) | Salt marsh sediment microbial communities from the Plum Island Ecosystem LTER, Massachusetts, United States - Salt Marsh Sediment SW1601-240 ... | reverse complement strand
CGGTGAATACCATCCTGTACCTGCTGTCCCGTGAAACGATATATTTATTAATGATCTCGACACTCCTTGCAATTCCATTCTTTTTTGGGATTAAGCGATGGATGCAGAATTTCGCGTACCACATTGACTTCGGATTCATTATTTATCTGGGATACCTTATTGTAGTTATTGTAGCCGTATTATTAATTGCCTTATTAACCGTGAGTTTTATTGCTTATAGAGCAGCAACCACAAATCCTGCCGAGAGCCTGAGGGTTGAATGACTGTAGTAATTTATACCCAATCGGAATAATAGACTTTTATTCATGCTGGACTTTATTTTTTGCTGCATTATTTATAGAAGCAAATAGGAAAAAAACAGGGTCAACTCATCATGCTATAATAAAAATAAATACGTATAGAATATTAACCATTGAGTCTTATACTCATGTATAAAAAATACTTAAAAACCGCAATACGAAATTTTCTGAAAAACAGAAACCTCTTCGTAATTAATATTATTGGTCTTTGCCTTGGTATAACATCGGCATTACTCATATTTATGTATGTGGCGTATGAAACTTCGTACGATAAATTTTACCCTCAATCTGAAAGAATTTTTAGACTCACTATGGAATGGATAACTGGAGATTCAGAAGATAAATATTGCAGTGTCCCTGGTTCTTTTGGTTTACTTTTAAAAAATGAATATCCAGAAATACAAGAAGTTGTTCGTTTACGCGGGGTCAGCTCATTGGTTACTCACTACTCTACGCTTCAGTATGATCAAACAAAATTATTTACTGATAAAATATTCTATGCTGATTCGGTCTACTTCAAAGTGTTTCAACATCAATTTATTAGGGGTGCTCCAATAAATGCACTTACCGAACCCAATACCATTGTGATTACTGAGAGTGTTGCCGAGAAGCTATTTGGAAATGAGGATCCAATTAACAAAACATTGCAGTATGATTGGAATTATCAAATGAATTATGCAAGAGTTACCGGAGTCATAAAAGACATGCCGGTTAATACCCATTTACCATTTGATGCTCTTATTTCATTTTGCTCGAATGACCTGCCAGAAAGATACGATGAAGCACTCATTGGAGCACATCTTTATACTTACTTTCTTTTGAATAATAAAGACCATGTTGATCTGCTAGAAAATAAACTCTCTTTGTTCTGTGAAAATCACCTTAAAAACAGACTGGATAGCCTTAATGCTAATGTTTCCCTGAATTTAGGTTTACAACCTATCGAAACCATTCATTTGGAATCAGATTTGATTTATGAGCCATTTCAGAATGGCAGCAAGATGAGTGTTATCATTTTGACAATCACAGGTTTCTTCCTGCTTATTATTGCTACAATAAATTATGTCATTTTAATGACCGCCTTATCGACCTCAAGGTTTAAAGAAATTGCTATAAGAAAGATTCATGGTTCAAGTAGGATCGTACTAATAACCCAGATTTTAGTGGAATCTGTCATGCTTACACTTTTTGCCACAATAGTTTCATTACTATTTGTACAATTACTTAATCCATGGATTAACCAATTCATCGGGATCAACCTGGATTTCTTAAATTCAAACCGGTTAATTGTTTTACTATTACTTTTTATTGGTTCTTTCATATTAGGATTGCTATCCGGTTTATATCCGGGTATAATGATTTCAGGTTTTTCTCCCTTATCCTTTATTCGGGATAAAAGAATTGTGAAAGCGGTTAAAAGTGGATTTGTACGAAAAATTCTGGTAACATTCCAGATTTTCATAACGGTCTCATTAATAATAGCATCAATTATAGTTACCAAACAGTATCGTTATGCATTGAACAAAGATATTGGTATTAATAAGGAAAACGTAATAGCTTTTCAGGTTAAGGATACCCTAATTATTAACCATTTACAAGCTATCAAGAATGATATTAAGGGTATTCAGGGAGTAAATGAAGTTGCCGCTTCCAGTAATATTCCCATGGAAGTACTAAATAGCCAATTATATAGTGCTATTAATAGTGATGGTACATCCGTTCAGTTTGATGCCAGTCTTTTGATTGTTGATGGTGATTTTATGAACTTGATGAAAATGCAAAATATTTTTGGTGAAAAATTTGACAGTACAAGAATGAATCGGGAAAATTTTGCCGTAATTATTAATGAGACTGCTTTAAAAAGAATTGGATGGAATAGTGTAGAAGATGGAAAGCGATTGTGTTTTGGAGCCTATACAGGAGAACAGAGACCAATCGATATTATAGGTGTAGTAAAGGATTTTCAGTGGATGTCAATTCACAATGAGATTTTACCGGTGGTAATACTTCCATCAGAAATCCCCATTCAACTTCGGCTTTATATGTTCATTAGAATAGTTCCTGAAAGTGAATCTAAAGTACTTAGTTCACTAAATGAGTATTTTAAGAAATATGACCTGCTAACTCCTGTTATTTTTACTATGCTTGAAGATAGAATAGCCTCTCACTATGTGAGTGAAAAGAAAATGATGACTTTACTGATTATTTTTTCAATAACTATTATTGTTATTGCAAGTTTAGGATTACTTGGATTAATATCATTCATTTCCAACCAAAAGAGAAAGGAGTTCAGTATTAGAATTGTATTTGGTGCCAACCATTCTCAGAATTTCTGGTTGGTGAGCAAAGAGTTGATTACTCTTATAGTAATTGCCAATATTTTCTCTTGGCCCATTGCTTATTATTTAATGCATAAATGGTTAACAAACTTTGCATATCGTATTGATATAAAAATATATGTATTTGTTATTGCTTTTTTTATCTCTTTACTGGTAACATTTGCTACAATATCATTTCATTTATTACGGGCAGTTAACGAGAATCCGGTGAATTCGCTAAAGCAAGAATAAGTCTAAATGGCATTCAAAAGAAGAATATTTTTATCGCGGAGTCTCTCTTTGACATTGATGACTCATGATTCCTTTCATGCAAACATGAACCAATGTGCCATTGGTGTTATGCAGCTTGGTACATCAAATCGCAGGAAATTTTCAACTAGATCTGCCCAAAAATCATTGCCAGCCCCGAAGTATTGCCCTGCAATTACTTTGGGGAAGAATTGAAACCAGAAGAATTGAAATAAAGAAAGGAATATAACCATGTTTAGTCAAGGTGAAACAGTACTGAACCCGATTTTTTTAATACTGGGAGTTCTTTTTCTGATATTGATTATCATTCGTTTGAGGGCTGTATTTTTCAAAAAAAAAAGCCAGAACCACTATCTGGGAAAAAGTGCCTGGGTGATTCTGGAAACCTGTATGAGCCTTTCCATACCTGAAAATTTACCCAAAGCCTCGTTATTCCGTCGGATCAGTCACTTTTTTACCGTTCTGATTTGCCTGGCCCAAGCTGTATTATTGGAAGGGAAATCTATGATGACACGCTGATTGAAGATGTATTATATGAACCTTTTGATTTTAATACGGAAAGTAAATGTCCCTTGCATTTTTTAATAAATTAAGTTAAAAATACCTATTATGAAAAAAATTACCATTATCAGCATTTTTTTGCTTCTGGTGGCAATAAACAGTAATGCTCAGGATATCTTTTCTGCCGCAGCAGAAGGAAATCTTGAAAGAATTAAACAACTGATCAGCGAAAATCACGAGCTGGTCAAAGAATGTAATAAAAACCAGAATACCGCTCTTCATTTAGCAGCGCAAAGAGGACATCTGGAAACTGTGAGATATTTACTGGATAAGGGAGCGGAAGTAAATGCCAAAAGCAAATACGAAACTACCCCGCTTTTCAGTGCTGCGGAGACCGGGAATCTTGAGCTGGCAGAAATGCTTATAAAGTATAAAGCGGATGTCAATGCCGTCAGCCAATTCTTCGGTACCGCCTTGCACCGTGCTGTTTACATGGGACATCCCGAGGTGGTAAAATTGTTATTAAAACATGGAGCAGACGTTACCATCCAGAACAGCACGGGAACGGTACTGCACACTTCTGCACTCCTCGGTCGTCCAAACCTGGCCCGTTTGCTCATTGAGTACGGTGCCGATGTAAATTGTGTAAACGCAATGGGTATCACTCCGCTGTATTATGCCATCTTTACCGGGAAGGACCGGTCCAGTGAGCTGTCCATGTTGTTTATCAACAAGGGTGCGGATGTCAATGCCACGGATAAAGACGGCAATTCCGTACTCATGATGGCCGTTCAACAGGGATACCCTGATATAGTTGAAGAATTGATTGGGGAAGGAGCTGACAAAACCATCCGGGACATTAATACAAAACAGTCATTGCTGCACTCCGCTGCTATTTACGGGTACGGAGATGTGGCTACGATCCTGATCCAATCAGGCCTGGATGTGAATGCCCGGGATTCTGACGGGAAAACGCCCCTCTATTATGCCCAAAAATATGGCCATAAGACAGTTGCCGATCCCCTTGTTAAAGCAGGTGCTGAAAAAGAAAAAACAGAAAGCAATTTGGGGGATTCGAAGTATGTCACAAAAAAGATGAAAAATGGTGAAGCTTATATCTGGCTTCTCAAAAATCGGGGTTATGTGATTAAAACCAGGAATCACCTGTTTATATTCGACAATGAAGAGACAGGAAGAAAACCGGACGAACCTTCCATCGATAATGGTCATTACTCCCTTTCCGAGTTGCGGGATCAGAACGTTATGGTGCTGTATTCCGCGTATCATGCCCATGGCGGGCCCGGTGAGTTCATCCACACCCTGGAAGATTCATTACAAAACATCACCTACCTTCACTATAAGGATGACCGTTGGAGACATGGAAACAAATCCCTCTATCTCAAAGGACGTGAAATCCATAACATCCATGGGGCGGAAATAATTACCATGGAAGCACATGAGATCTACGGCATGGGTTCGCTGGGCTATATGGTCAGGGTAGACGGATTGACGTTTTTCTATTCCCCTTTCCCAACTTCAAAAACAGAAGAGTTTAATAAAGAAGTGGATTTTATTGCCGAACATATTGATAAATGCGATATCGCATTTATCATGGCCATGCCTGAGGAAGGTGAGGCTTGCAGGGACTATATCCTGGAAAAACTAAAACCAAAGGTGATGCTCCCCATGGGGCACAAGAGTACACATAACTATTTCCGGACTTTTACAGAAAACGTAACCCAAAAATTCCCGGAAATCAAGACCGTCTGTCCTTTGAACCCGGGCGACAGAGTCCATTATAAGAAAGGCAACATAAACTGAAAGGGAATTTTATATTATAAAACGCGATTACTATGAATAAATATTGGAACTCATTTCATGAGGAACTGGATGGTTGATCCAATCTTCGGAATTGGTGAAAGCAGATCTATAAAAAGAATCGATATCTACTGGGTGGATGCGAGGATTGAAGAAGCAAAAAAGCAGCACATTCGCTGCCTCGCACTCAATCCCGCGCATCATTATGCCAGGATGAAGCTGGATTATTTGGGAATTGAGTAATATAATTACTAAACAAAATCAAAAATAAAATATTTATAAAAAGGCAAATAAATCATGAAAAAATCAAAGAAAGAACTGGCTGCACTGTTATTTGGTGCGTTATTAACATTTTTATTTACTCAGAGTATCTTCTCTCAATCCAATTCAGAAAAAATTGATGAGTTGGTTTCATCATATTATTCCCTTGGAAAGTTTAACGGTACTGTTCTAGTTGCAGAGAAGGGTGAGATATTACTTAGTAAGGGATATGGGTATGCTAATTTCGAATGGGAAATTCCAAACACGCCCGATACTAAATTCCGAATTGGATCAATGACAAAACAATTTACTTCTATGCTTATAATGCAACTATATGAAGAAGGCAAAATTGATCTTCATGCACCAATTACATGTTATCTAAAGTATTATCGAAAAGAAACAGGGGACAGCATTACAATACATCATTTATTGACCCATATGTCTGGTATACCATCATTCACAGATAATCCTGAGTTTTCCGATAAGATTCAATTCAAGAAATATGAAATAAAAGACTTTGTCATCAATTTTTGCAGTAACGACCTACAGTTCAAGCCAGGATCTAATTATAGATATAGTAATTCAGGGTATTTTATTTTAGGCGCTATTATCGAAGAAGTTACGGGCAATTCATATGAGGAAGAATTGAATAAACGAATTTTTGTTCCACTTGGAATGACTGGAAGTGGATATGACCATCACAATGTTATTATCACAAAAAGAGCTGATGGGTACAGAAGTACCTATGATGGTATTGAAAATGCACCCTATGTGAATATGATGCCCCCATTTGCTGCTGGTGCACTTTATTCAACCACTGAAGACCTTTTCTTGTGGGATCGTGCTTTGTATTCGAATCAGCTGATTAATGAGGAAACAAAAAAGATTATGTTGACCCCCCATGTTCTGAATCTTGGTTACGGATGGTGGATCGCAACCTCTACAGATGGAAAGATAGCTGTCGTCCATGACGGCGCGATTACTGGTTTTAGGTCTCTAATAGTCAGGTTGGTTGAGTCTGATCAGTTGATCGTTATTCTGGATAATTCCACATCTTCATTTGTCCAGCCAATTGCATTTGGTATAAATAGGATTTTAGCTCATATGCCTTACTCACCTGCAGAGTATTCAATCGAAGATATAGTCCTTGAGGAGCTAAAAAAGAATGGGATTGATAAAGCAAAAGAAAGATTCAAAGAATTATATAATAACCCGGACGCCAAGGTTACCAGTTCATCACTTAACACACTAGGATACAGGTTAATTGGATGGGGTAAGATTGAAGATGCGATTGAATGCTTTAAACTTAATGCGAACACATTTCCTGATGAAGCAAATCTTTGGGATAGTCTGGCTGAAGGCTATATGAAGAGCGGGGACAAAGAAAAGGCAATACAAAATTACAAAAAATCGCTGGAGCTCAATCCGGAAAATAACAATGCCAGAGAAAAACTTAAAGAGTTGAAATAAGGAGGAATTAATAATGAAAAATGTAATATGTATCATTAGTCTAATGCTGATCGCAGCAACGAGCATTACTGCCCAACAAAGGGATTTTCCCAAACCCACCGACCCCTGCCTCGGACAGAAACCACCGGGGATGATAGAGGAGATTTTTGCTGCAGGGATGAATTCATCTGCGGAAGGGAGTCATACTTCTCCTGTTTTTATCCCCGATGGCAAAGTACCGGAAGAATGTACAGTTTTCATTGCGGGGAAAAATACAACGGTTGATGGTTCAATATTATTTGCTAAAACGGAGGATGACGGACCCAGAGATATTGATTATTTCTGGTATATTCCCAGAAAGAAATATAAGCCAGGATCCGTTATTAAACTTCAAGCCGGAGGTTCTTTTCCGCAGGTTGAAGAGACATATGCATATTTCTTGGATGAATGTCCTAAATCATCCTTCTCAAACGGGATAATAAATGAGTGGGGAGTGGCCTTTGGGAGCAATGGCTGTACGTCAAAAGAGGATCCTGTAGAGGAAGTCGAAGCACGTGGGGATTTAATTAATGGAGGTCTTGGTTTCAAATTTAGAATAATTCTCGCACAAAGATCGGAAACAGCAAGGGAAGCAGTAATGCTTGCTGCTCAACTTCTTGATAAATACGGTTATAATGCTTCGGGTAGAAATCTGAATATTGTCGGGCCCAACGAAGCCTGGCAGCTTCAAATGGTTCGTGGGAAAAACTATGTCGCCCGGAGAGTGCAGGATGATGAAGTGGCAATCATTGCCAATACTTTCAGTATTCGTGAAGTTGATATGGATGACAAGGAGAATTATATATGTTCTCCGGGCTTGATCGACTATGCCATACAAAGAGGTTGGTACGATCCTTCAAGCGGAGAAGAATTCGATTTCGCAAAAGCATATGCTTCCCAAAGAGCTCATTGTCATCCGGCAAATACTCACCGACAGTGGTATATGGCGAAGCGGTTGAACGAAAACTTTCCAATAACATGCCAGGAAGCACAAACGGGAAAAATGCCTGTGTCGGTAAAGCCTGACCGAAAACTTTCCCTGAAAGATATCATGGGAATTCTTAGAAGTCATTATGAAGGCACAGATCTCGATAAGTCAGATAACTATGAAAAAAGCCCTCATAAATCTCCTTTCTTTACTATCTGTAATTATGGAAGTCACAGAACCACAATAGTCCAGCAGAGGAATTGGCTGCCGGTCGAAATAGGCACCGTTACCTGGCGGGCCCTTGAAAGGCCCTGCAGCAATGTTTTTGTGCCCTGGTATCTCGGAATTACAAAGATTCCCGGAGCTTTTCATAAAGCTCCAGAAAGCCTCTATACAACCCAGAAAGACTTGCTGAACTATCATTTCAACATGCCGGATGAAGCCTGGGATCTGGATTTAGAATCCTCTGCTGCTCTCTTTAAGTTACTGGCAAAACTGGTGGACGTGAACTATAAACAGACAATAGAGATGGTACAGCAAACCTGGAAAGGATTTGAAGAGAGAGAATTTGCCATGCAGCCTGTTATTGAAGAGAGTGCTATCAAACTTTTTAAAAAGGATAAGTCCCTGGCGAAAGAATTTCTCACTTTTTACTCAAATTCCCAGGCTTTGAAATCCTTAGAAGTCGCAAAAAATCTGATAGACAAACTTCAGACCTATTCCCTGACTTACGATGCTTGTATAGAAATGGGGTTATTCTACTATGATTTCGAAAACTATAAGCTAGCTCTTGAACACCTTAAAAAAGCTCAGGAATTGGATCCCGAAAATGCAAATGGTAAAAGATGTCTAAAATGGGTCCGAGATATGTCCAGGATTGAGAATAATCCCATTAATCTTCCTGTTGAAACTTTGAAGAAATTTGTCGGCGACTATGGCCCCCGGCACATAACTATTCGAGATAAGCGTTTATATTATCATAGAGATGGGGGAAGTGAGTTGCGGTTAATACCGATTAACCAGGACACCTTTGCTTTACAAGGAATTAATTATTTCCAATTGCATTTTGCGTCGGATGAAAATGGAGAAATCGTAAAGATCATCGGGATATATCTTGACGGACGTCAGGACGAGTCGCCGAGAGATAAATAATTCATTGGGTGTATAGTAAAATCATTACATAATTAAACCATAAGAATTAGTAAAAAATCAGAAAAATGAAAAAAACAAATGAAGGACTTGTTGGATTTTTGTTATTCCCATTTTTAGCTTTTTTATTTTCTCAGAATATTCTCTGTCAACCTTTCTCAAAAAATATTGATTTATGGGGTGCCCTGATTCCCGGGCAATACGATGTGGGATATACTGCAGCTTACGAATATGACTATAGTAGAACTGTTAAATCAAAATATAGTTATCAGAATGAGCTTTTAACAGATAATAATTTCAGACCTGTACAAATTTCTATCTGGTACCCGGCTGACGTTGAACAGGGCAGTGCACCAATGCCTTATTCAGAATATCTAATTACCCGGGAATCCCGTTTCAATTTCTCTCTGCGTTCTGAAGAAAATCGGAAACAAATCCTTGATGGATACAAAAATCATATTAACTGGTATAATCAATCGAAGAATAAAAATGAAGAAATAAGCGATTTCCTTATTAATCGTAAAACCAAAGCTTACAAAAACGCAATCCCCTGTGAGGGTAACTTCCCACTTATTTTGTTTTGTCCTGGAGGTGGAGATACACCGGACTCATTTGATGTACTCTTTGAATATTTGGCAAGTCATGGATATGTAATAGCAGCAATTCCATCGAATGGTATGTTTGACAAAGAACCTTCCTATAATTTGATGGATGAGGAATCACAGACCAGAGATATGGAGTTTGCCATGAGCTATATGAGAAATTTCCCCAATGCAGATATTAACAATATTTGTTCAATGGGTTATAGTTACGGTGGGATAATTAATGTTCTGTTTGCACTTCGGAATTTTGATATAAAAGCAGTGTTGTGCCTTGATGGAAGTATATGTCTGAAAGATAGAGATCGTGCTGTTAAAAACCTCCCTTATTTTGATCCCGGTAAATTAAAAACGCCATTTATGAATATGGCCAGGAAGATTCATGCGGAACAGGATTTTACGTTTTATGATAAAATAAAGTACGCAGACGCATATTTATTACATTTCAATAAAATGAACCACCAGGATTTTAAATCGACCCCCCAAATAAGAGATTTCGATAATGTTAATAGTGGCAAAAACAAAAATATAACGAGCATTGGCCCGGATAATGAACTTGTATATCAATATTCGCTCTATTTCCTCGATGCTTACATTAAAAATGATTCTGGTGCTTATTCATTCATACAAAATAATCCCGAACAAAACGGAATATCGAAGAGAATTTTAAAAATTGATTTTAAAAAATCAATGGAAATACCACCGACAGGAAAGAACTTTTGTGAATATATAAAAAACGAAGGGGTAGAAAAGGGATTACAGGTTTATTATAAAGCTAAGGGCAATGATCCCGAAATTGTTTTATTTGATAAAAATGAAATAAATTTATTGGGATATGAATTTTTGGATGAAGGGAAAATTGAAGATGCTATTAAAATATTCCAGCTCTTTGTTTTAGAATATCCTGAAATATCAAATTCATACGATAGCCTTGGTGAAGCTTATGCAAAAAACAATAATACGAAAGAAGCCTTGAAAAACTACCGTATAGCATTAAAAATAAACCCTTATAGCCAAAGTGCTGCAAGAGCCATCAAAAGACTTGAAAAAGCTGAAAAAAAAGATAAAAAATAGTGACAACAATTGTAACATATTATAAAGAAAAAATAATAATCAGTACTTTATTAATTGTTATAGTTATGTCAATTAACGCACAGGAGGAAGAATTTCCAATACTATTAAAATAAAGGAGCAATAAATTATGTTCAATCAAGCAGAAAACATCCTGAATCCTCTTTTTTTAACACTGACCGTTTTGTTTATCATCTTTATCAGTCTGCGAATCAGGGGGATTTTTCTCAAAAAGAAACCCAGGGCTCCTGTCTGGAAAAGCGATATTGGATTGAGCTACAGGATATCGGGGATTTTTAAAGCCATTTCATTGCCGTTGATGGCAGCGGGTATCATCTATTGCCTGTTCATTATCCTCATATTTACAGCCGTACTCCATGCGTACGTGAAGACACTATTTATTGTGGTGTTCATCACCTGGGCGATTCTGGAAACCTGGTTGAGTCTTTCTGTACCTGAAAATTTACCCAAAGCCTCGTTATTCCGCAGGATCATTCACTTTTTAACAGTTCTGATTTGCCTGGCCGTAGCTGTATTATTATTTCCAAAGATCATACAAACATATCCTTTCGCGAAAACAGCTGATTGTGTTTTACTCGACCTTCCGGTCCATGGGGAATGGCTGGCAGGTCATGCAGGAGCAACGACACTGACCAATAACCATTATAAAAACAGGTATGCTATCGATTGCCTTAAGATTGGACCAGACGGCCGGTTTTTCAAGGAACCCGAAGAAGAGGTTACCGATTTTTATTCTTATGAAGAACCGGTTTATGCACCGGCAGACGGAAAGGTAACAGAGGTAGTGGACAGCCTGACCAGTGATATCTTCGGTGAACCTGATACGGAAAACCTCGGGGGTAATTATGTGATCCTGGACATAGGCAACGGCAAGTACTTTTTAGTAGCTCATTTGATGAAAGACAAGATCCCGGTTGAAAAAGGTCAGGTTGTTAAAAAAGGAGATATTCTGGGATACGTAGGGAATTCCGGAAACACATCTTTTCCCCACCTTCACATGCACGTTCAGAATAAGCCAACTGCTGATCCCGAAGGAAGGATCACCTATCCGTTCCGTTTTCATAAGATGAAAAGGAAACGACTGATTTTTTGGCGGGAAGTCAGCAATGCGGCTTTGATCAGGAATGACAGGTTTCACGAATGATGAGGACTCATCATGAAAAGAAATATAACATATGATGATGCATGGCCATATGTTTTATATGATGAAAAATCGATCGACTTACGGATTTAGTTACAGAGCCAGCATGATTATGTTGGCGATGTCACTGGTTTGCATGGGCAAAACCGCTCTGGGGCAGGAAGGCCCAATAGCACCTGTTGCGGATGTTTTCAAGGTAATGGAGCTGGCATCCGGCAGCAAGATGGATACGCTTTGGCCAGAGTTCAAAGTTTCAGAAATACCTGTTCTGGTATTTGACAGCCTCAACACTTACCTGTTTCATTCCAGTACAGCTGCCGAAGGGTTTATCCGGTCCGGTAAAGATCCGGAAGTATGGGTTTACAACGGGCAGCATCCCCTGGTACGGGGAAATTCCATAGTCCGCCTGGGAGGTAATTGGACGGCAACGAGTGTACTCAGCACCTTCTCAAGAAGAACCGGAGAAAAATATGATCTTAAGGATATGGCTGGCATCATCGTCCATGAGCAGTTTCATATCTTTCAGAGAAACCACCATCCTCAATGGCGGCAAAATGACGCTTTACTCCTTATATACCCGGATGAGACAATTGAATCATTGCTTCTCAGGCGAATGGAAAAGGAAGCCTTTAAAAGGGCCGTTACTTCAAATGAACAGGACCAGATTACAGGCTGGTCGAAGCTGGCAATGCAATTAAGGGAGGATAGGCTTGGCCTGGTAGCCCACGCATTCGCTCATTATGAGAATGAACTGCAGCTTACGGAGGGATTGTCGGATTATATCGAGAAAAAACTGGTCATTAAAGAAAATGGCATTTCCATTGAAATAAATTACTCGGGATTGAACATAGATAAAGATCTCTATATTGTTGACTT
>Ga0315547_1002542_pt1 | contig 12743 bp, 11 predicted proteins | sample SalMarSW160240MG_2_FD_202542 | JGI IMG/M metagenome (GOLD analysis project Ga0315547, IMG submission 202542) | Salt marsh sediment microbial communities from the Plum Island Ecosystem LTER, Massachusetts, United States - Salt Marsh Sediment SW1601-240 ... | reverse complement strand
TGTTCGATCGCTATTGAACATTAGGGCGGATTGTTTTACCCGCCAAAATATATCCACACTTCTCTCGGCACACATCTCTTGAAGGGCCTGGAATAAGAGACGCCATGGATTATATCTACCGTTGATGGTAGAATTCAATAGCTTTAAGCGGATTGAGCAGATTCTGAGTTCGTCTGTATGGCAGCCACGCAAAATCGAGAGAAAAGACATAATATTAGAGGGGGTTGGGAATTTAATGAAAGTAGATAAATCTAAAGACGCTTCAGGGAAAATATTGTCTTTGGCAGGGATAAAGATTAATGGAAATAATTCCTGGGATATAAAAGTCCATAATGAGGGGTTTTATCCAAGAGTCTTAGCTCAGGGTTCACTTGGTCTTGGGGAGTCTTTCATGGACGGGTGGTGGGATTGTGATAAGCTTGACGAATTCTTCTACCGGGTCCTCCGTTCCCAGATAGAGAGCAAAGTCAGGCAGAGTTGGGCATTACTTTTTGAAATTCTACTGGCAAGGGTTTTTAATTTGCAGTCAAAAAAGAGGGCTTTTCAGATTGGAGAGAAGCATTATGACTTGGGCAACGAACTGTTCCAAAATATGCTTGACAAACGGATGGTTTATAGTTGTGCTTATTGGAAAGATTCTCATACGCTTGATGAAGCCCAGGAGAGCAAATTAGACTTAATTTGCCAAAAATTAGGATTGCAACCCGGAATGAAGGTACTTGATATTGGTTGTGGCTGGGGCAGTTTTGCCAGATATGCTGCTGAGAAATATGGAGTCAAAGTAACCGGGATTACCGTATCAAAAGAACAAGCGGAATTTGGAAAAAGATTATGTATGGAGCTCCCGGTTGAAATCAGATTACAAGATTATAGGGATATTAACGATAAGTTTGACCATATAGTTTCTGTGGGCATGATTGAGCATGTTGGCTACAAAAATTACAGGGCGTATATGGAAGTTGTTCACCATTGCTTAAAGGATGATGGTTTATTTTTGTTGCATACTATCGGTGGAAGCAAATCAGTAACCTCCGTAGATCCCTGGATAAACAGATATATTTTCCCCAACGGGATGCTGCCCTCAATTAAACAACTAGGAAGCGCGATTGAAGGATTGTTTGTCATGGAAGACTGGCATAATTTCAGCGCTGATTATGATAAAACACTTATGGCATGGCATGGAAATCTTGAGAAACACTGGAACAAGATAAAGTCAAACTACGATGAAAGATTTCACAGAATGTGGAGGTATTATCTGCTATCGTGTGCAGGGGCATTCCGGGCAAGGGGGAATCAGTTATGGCAAATTGTTCTTTCCAAAGAGGGTATTATCGGGGGCTATAAATCTATACGCTGAAGATTAAATCAATTAACAAGAGTAATCGCTAAGTATAGTGCCCCTCGTACTGGCCATATGCTCTGTAATATAAAGAAAATGTTAGATATAGCTTAAAAGCATTGTTTCAGTTGGGGTTCGACTCTCCCCCGTGTTAAAATTCTTTCGAAATATTCGTTAATTTCGATGTCATCGGTTAGGGACCGATACTTAGTGATGTTGGTATTGCCGGAGGAATCATAATTAGCGGGAAGGAGAACATAGTATAATGGGTGAATCGAAGTATGACAAATATATAATAAAGGGTCCGAAGACTAACCTCAAGCTGGCGCCATACAGGATAAGAACTGAAGATTTCGTCCCGGGCATGGAGACCCGCCTGTTGCATCTAGACGAAGAGGTTTTAAAAGGTGCTTTTTATTTATCGTGTTTCTGGTTTTGGAAAGGGTCCGACGTCGTTTTGGTCGAAACTCATACGCATGACTTTGATGAGGTTTTGACATTTATCGGGACTGATCCGGATGCTCCGTATGACCTTTGTGGTGAAATCGAGTTCTGGATGGAAGATGAAAAGCTGTCAATAACGAGAAGTTGCTCGGTTTTTGTTCCCAAAGGAATGAAGCACTGCCCTTTTGTTGTCCGGAGAGTTGATAGACCAATTTTCCATTTTACGACCGGGCCGAAAGGAATGTACCGCTGAATAAAAACGGGTAATAATCGTTTGCTTGTTAAGCCAAAATAGAAAGATACAATTGAATGTGACCTACCCCCAAAAACTGGTCCAGTTATAATGTTAGCCTGGAATCTGAATAAAAGGAGAGAAGTCAAAGAAAATAGCTAAACAAAACACAGGATCTTTGTTTCAGGTGGAGTTCGACTCTACTTCGTCTCCCCGTCTAATGAGTAAATATTATCGTTTCTTTGAGATAACCCGGCAGGGTAAAAGTCAACTCAAAGGTTCCACCTATCGTACAGTACCGCCCACCATTTTTCCCCGTAATGAAGACCGTCTGGAAGCTGGGCAAAGACAATCAACATGGAGGTGAGAAATGCCAAATAGTAACCCCAAAAAAACTGACGGTATGCTCCTGGTACTAGACCGCCAGAATGCCAGAGGTCTGAAGCACTGGGCCGATGAATTAAAAAAAAGAAACATGCCCGCCTGTATTGCAATAGGAAAGGTGATGGCAGAACAACATGGCAGCCTGATAGCAGAAATTGCAGGAAGAGGATTCGAGTTTTGCGGCATCTATAACGAGAAGCCATTCTGGAATGAATCCTATGATTTTCAATACGAAGAAATACGTATTATGAAAGATAAGATTGAATCTCGAACTGGCAAGCTAATGCGGTTATTCGGTTCAAAGTATTTTGCTTACGACGAAAATACACTAAAAGCCGCTGAAGCACTTGGCTTAAAATTTATCTTTGCACGTGGGGCGGCGGGGACCAAAGCTGTTTTATACAAACCGGAAGAGTACGATGTCCAAATCCTGTCTGTTAGTAATATTCCTGCAAGTATGACTGAGATGGGAACAGGCTCTTTATGCGACGAATCTCTATGGTCCAGAGGAGAATCTCCAGAGGGTTTTAAAAGTATTCTGTTCAGTTTGAAGGAGGAAAGGATTATTATAGTGGCACAGACGCATCTGAGTGGCGTTAAATTGCACTGGTGGAATGCCTATCAGGACTTCCTAGATGCAAATATTGTAAATTGGAATTCTCTGGATGAGTTCACCAGCAACCCTGTGGTGTTACCTAATACCCGAATACCGATAAATACTGAAGTTAAATATATGGAACCCAACCCAAGGATACCTCTTGAACAAGAACCAGACTATCCATTCGAAGCATAAACAGGTAATAAGCAGTTTAAGAAAGGAGGCAAGCGGCCTCCGCCTTTTAACAAGAGTGCTTTACACGCAGGGGGTCATAGGTTCGAGTCCTGTACCGCCCACCATAGCCTCAATTTTAACCGCCGACCCTGCCACTGACCCCCAAAAAGGGCCACTGCCTTCCCCAAAATGCACGCAATGTAGCCCAAAGTTGTAGCGCCTTTTCCTGCGTTGTATCTTGGGACTATCGACTGCATCAACCATTCGGTATGGTCAAATTAGTAATACGCTACTAAAATGTATATCTTGTTGACAAGTAGCGAGAGGTGTATAATTAGCCATGCCAAAAAGCTCTTTTTGAGTTAGAAGTATAGCTAAATTTATGGAGGTATGGAAAATGTATGAGAAAAAGGTGCTTGGATTAGAGGAATCACTGAAAACTGTAGAAGCTATGGTTGCCGAGAACAAAAAACGGGGCGGCCTGCCAATTTCAGTTGCCATTGTGGATGAACACGGCGATATTATCTGCTTTGCCAAGATGGACTCGGTTCCCCTGGCCCCCGGTGAGGTCCAGGGCTTTATGGATAGCGGCGGTTACATGGCTATCAAGAAGGCTTTCACGGCGGCGCACTTCAGGGGAGACGCCAAAAAGCTATCAGAAACCATGAGCAAGATGAACCGGAATATCGCTGTTGACTTTGACGCCCGATACGTAGCCCTGTCACAGGGAGGGGCAGTAGCTATCGTGAAGCCCGGTGAGAAAACCGTGTATGGCGCCATCGGGGTCGGCGGTCGTGTCCCGGGGGAGGGCGATGAGGAGATGGCGCAGTATGGCTTAAAGGTGATGCAGGATATCCTGTGGCCGTCTAAATAGAAAATCATACCCGGATAAGTCCCAGCTACTCTTCAGTTGTCGGGAGGAATTTTTTCTCGCTAAGGAACTGAACCACGGTTGCAGCTATCTTATCCCGGTCACCTTCGAGCACATCGCCCTGCTTCTGGGTAACGCCGCCGGAGATGACAAGGCGTAGCCGCTCCTCCGCAGAGAGGTTGGAGTCCGGCGTAAACACCTTTTTAGGCCTTGGCCTGGGTAGCGAGAGAGCCACGGTCCCGGTTCTGGACCCCTCGGAGCCCACCTCCCCATAAGAGAGCCCGAGTGTCTCCCGGTTACACTCCGTGATATCTTTTCTAAGCCCGGCCATCAGCGACGGTAGGCTGGCATATCGCGGCTCATTAAGGTCAAGCTCTACCGTGAACAGTGCCGGGAGAAAGACCTCTATCCGGGCCCTATTCCCTTTCTCAAGCTTGCTTTCTATATCGGCTTTCTTAGCCTCGGGAGAAATATCAATTTTTACAACCCTTGAAGCTAACGGGATGTCGAGCCTTTCTGCGATGACACTGCCGACCTGCCCTGCCTCGGTATCAATAGCCTTTTGCCCACAGAGGATAAGGTCGTATTGACCGGAGCCGATAGACTTGGCCAGTATGACCCCGGTAGCGTAGCTATCGGAATTTTCGAAGCTTTTATCCCAGAGAAGCATTATCTCATCGGCGCCCATAGCCAGGCACTGGCGTAGAAGCCTCTTTGCTGAGGGAGGGGCCACAGATATCAGAGTAACCCGGCTGGTTCCGTCCCTCTCCTTTATCCGCACGGCTTCCTCCAGGGCGACCATGTCATAAGGGTTAACTATGTAGACCAGGTCGTCGCTGTTAATAAGGCCGGTATTCGGGTCGAGCGTAACAATACTGACATCAGGCACCGGCTTGATACATACCGCTATATTCACTAAGTGCCTCCCTGCTTCATACTTCCGGTATTAACCGTAACGCAAACAGACCCCGAAGCCGCCCCGTGGGTAGGCCCATTCAATAGCGCCGGCGGTGCAGGCGATACGGCAGGCGCCGCACTCCACACAGCCCTGCCATGAAAAGACCAGCTTGTCTTCCGCCAGCGTATAGTTTTGTACCGGGCAGATATAAAGACAGGCTTTCTCCTGACAGGTTTCGCATATTCCGGTATTCACCCTGATATGCGGCTCGGCATCAACATTGAATCTTATGGTGACCAGTTTATCTTCTATGGCCATATTAACGTCCGCCCTGCCTGTATAATATCTTTAGCTAATCGCCAGGGCGAGATTTTTCCCTTCATCTCCTCCCTCACCAGGCTTAATATCTTCTTTCTCGGCTGACCGTTAACCTGGAATATCCTCCTTGATATTCCGCAGACCAGCGACGGATATAGCCCGTATATGCGGGGATTGTCCTGGAAGCCCGGGGCATGGCGGAAAGTTTTCAGGTCCTTAAGCACAAAGCTTTCCTCAAGCAATCTCCTGTAACAGGAAAGCCCTTTTCTGGAGAAATCCCCTTTCTGGCTGGCCGTTACGATAGCCTGAGCGGCGGCATAACCGGAGGCAATAGCGAAATTCATTCCCTGAAGGGTAAGCCCCGTTGATACCATGAAGCCGGCGGCGTCACCCGCTACCAACAGGCTGTTGCCGCAGAGTTCGGGTACCATGTTTATCCCCGCCTCGGGAATCAGGTGCCCTGAATACTCCTTCAGGACGGCATCTTTGATAGCCGGCTTGACGCAGGGATTACTCTTGAAATCATCCAGAAGGTCGGCGATAGAGGTTTGCTTTTCCTGCAGCGAGCTTAGCCTGACAACCATGCCAAGGGACAGGCTGGATTTATTGGTATACAGAAAGGCGCCTCCCGTCAGGCCTTTGGTGCAGTCCCCGACGAAGCTCTGGGCCAGCCCTTCGCCTTCGGAAAGACCGAACCTTGCCTCTATAGTTTCTGCGGGGAGAGCCAATACCTCTTTGACGGCGACGGCAAAGGACGAGCCGTCAAATTCTTTCCTGAGGCCGGCCTTTTTCGCCAGCAGGGAGTTGGCGCCGTCGGCGGCGATAACGACATCGGCAAGCACTTCCCCCTCAGCTCTCTGCGCCATGACACCGGCGACTTTATCCCCGTCCCAGATGAGGTCATCGACAACCGTTTCCGGAATAAGAAAAGCCCCGGACTCTTCCGCTTTACCGGCGTACCAGGGGTCGAATTTTGCTCTGAGTAAGGTAACACCATTATAGGGCGGAGAGCCGAATTCATTGTCTGCCGAGGTAATAGAGAAGGACGCATCGGTAGTCAGGAAGGTAAGGACATGCCTAGTTACGTACCTTTCAATCGGGGCCTGCTTCCAGAAATCAGGTAGAAGCTCATTGAGAGCCTCGGTATAGTACAGCACCCCGCCGAACATATTCTTGGCTCCGGGTTGGTCGCCCCTTTCGAAAACCGCGACCTTCATCCCGGCTCGCGCCAGTACGATGGCCGCGGTGCAACCGGCCGGCCCGGCGCCGACAATGACGACATCAAACTTTTCCGGCATTACCTGCCTCACCGCTATTCTTACTGGTTTCCCCTGCTAATCCGCGCAGCTGTTCGATGATGGCGGAGATTATCTCGGTGGCATCTCCAATGATACTCATATCTGCAACCTTGAAAATCGGGGCGTTGCGGTCTTTATTAATGGCGATGACAAACCCTGAGTCCTTCATACCCAGGACATGGTAGACCGAACCTGATATACCACAGGCAATATACAGCTTCGGGGCAACGGTTGTCCCGGTCTGGCCGACGAGTTTCTTGCGGGGGAGCCATCCTTCGTCTATCGCCCCCAGCGAACCCGCCACGATGCCCCCTAACTGCCCGGCCATCTCTTCGAGAACCTGAAAGTTTTCACGGCTGGCTACCCCCTTGCCCCCGGCCACAATAACATCGGCTTCGTCAAGGCTAATTTTATCGGGGTCGGCTTTGACCACCCCTTTCAAGCGTATGCGGCTCTCGCTCCGACCCAGCTCCGGTGTGATTATCTTTATCTCCACCTTCCTGGCGGTATCCTGGCGGGCTATTGTCATGATGCCGGGCTTTACCGTGGCCATCTGAGGCCCTGACGCCGGACAAAGAATCGTGCTGCTTACCATGCCCCCGTGGGTGAGTTTGGTTCCCGATAGCCGCCCCCCCTGATTGATAGCCAGGCTGATGCACTCCGAAACCAGCCCCGTTCCCAGCCGGGCCGCCACCCTGGGAGCCATATCCCGGCCGGTCAGGGTAGCCCCGCACAGGAATACATCCGGGTTTTCGTCCTTAATAAGCCCGCATAGAGCTTCCACGCAGAGTTCGGCGTTGTACTCCAGGAGCTGGGGGCTATCTAAAAGAAATACTTCATCGGCTCCATAGCTCGCCAGTACCCCGGCCAGCTCCCGGCTGTCGCTGCCGGCCACCACTGCAACAACCCTGCCCCCGAGGTCATCGGCAAGCTGTCGGCCACAACTCAAAGTCTCAAGGCTGGCAGCCTCTATCTGCCCTTCCTTTTGCTCTGCCAGAACACAAACACTCTTGCTTTCAGACAATTTAAATATTCTTTCTTTCGGTTTTGAGCCGGTCTACAGCAACCGGCCCACGGTCGCTCCATCCCAGACCGAGTCCTGGAGGAGACGCGGCGAGAGGCAGTGACCGATGGCATAAATCTCCTTGACCTCATCTTTCAGGGCCTGGTATAGAGCATCATCCGCTCTCCCGATTGCCGAAAATACCACCGTATCAACCCCCTCGATACGCCTTTCGACGCCCGTTATAGCATTGCCGGTGACCACGGTACTATCTGTTATCTCCTTTACCTGCGTCAGAGGCGTGATAATGCCGCCTTTGGTCAATAGCTGTTGATACATGAATGTCATGGTGGCTGCTTCCAGTTCGGAACCGGCGTAAAGGCAATGTGTGATTAGCTCCACCTTCTTCCCTTTATCCACGAGGAAGTTAGCCACTCCCAGTGCCTGCTCGTGCTGCTCGGCGGCTATTACCACCACATTATCACCCACCTCCACTTTGCCCTGCAAAACGTCCCGCACCCATACCACGTTATCGTTGTTGCCTCCCTTTACCACAGGCATAGTGGGCACCGAACCCGTAGCTACCACCACGGCGTCGGGGTTCTTTTCCCTTACCATTTCCGGCGTAACTTCCGTTTCCCGTATGACTTCCACGCCGAGAAGCTTCATCTGGTAAGCGTAGTACCTGGGAACCTCGGCGAAGTCTTCCCTTTTCGGTATTCTGGCGGCTACGTTAAGCTGGCCTCCCAGTTCTTTTTCCCTCTCGTATAGAGTAACCTGGTGTCCTCTCAGTGCGGCCACCCTGGCTATCTCTAGGCCGGCGGCTCCTCCTCCGATTACCATCACCTTCTTTTTAGTCGCCGCCGGGATTATTGTCGCCATCCTCTCTTCCCTGCCTGCCTCCGGGTTGATAGCGCAGGTGATGGGAGCCCGCCTCAAGAAGTTGCCGGCACAGGACTGGATGCAGGCGATGCACTTGCGTATCTCATCGGCTCTTCCTTCACGCGCCTTGTTGGGCCATTCGGGGTCACAAATGAGGGCTCTGGCCATGCCAATCAGGTCTGCCTGATTGTCCGCCAGTATTCGCTCGGCCTGAACAGGGTCGTTGATTCTGCCGTGGCATATCACCGGGAGACTGACCACTTCCTTGACCCCGGCGGCCAGATAAACGAAGCATCCCAGGGGGAAATGCATGGGAGGAATGTGCCCGGCCATACCGGCACCAATACTGAGGTAGTCCACCTGGCCGCTCGCCTCCACTTTAGCGGCGAGAACCTTGGCATCATCCAGCGTCGTGCCGCCATTCATCAGCATATCGCCGACAAGCCTGAAGCCTACCACAAAATCGGTGCCGACGGCTCGCCTGACGGCATCAATGATTTCCATATGCAGTCTGAAGCGGTTCTCCAGGCTGCCGCCGTACTCATCGGTGCGCCTGTTGGTGAGAGGAGATAGAAATGAAACAAGTAGCCCGCCCGTGCCCATGTCGGAAGTAATTTCAACACCGTCATATCCCGTCTCCCGCATCCTGCGGGCTGAGGCGGCGTATGATGTTACGATTAGCTTTATTTCATCAATGCTAATCTCGTGAGTTATGCTATTACCTAATGCACTAGGCAGCAGCCCCATTACTCCTCCTGATACGGATGCCGCAAATCCCGCTCCCGCGTCGTCTATAAAACCGGTTAACGGGCCGAGGTGTGAAAGCTGTGCCACGACCCTGGCTCCATGGTCATGTACAGCCCTGCTGATCATCTCAAAAGCGGGCATCGCTTTATCATCACATGTTGCAACGTAACTGCGAGATGTACTGGAAGGCCATACCACGTTCTGCGGCGTTACAATCAACCCGGCCCCTCCCCTGGCCCTAGCCGCCAGGTAATGCATCATTCTTTCATTTGGCGCTTCACCTTCGCCAAAGAAAGCCGTACAATGAGCGGGGTAGACTATCCTGTTGCGTAGTTTTATATTGCCTATCTTGATGGGTGAAAATAGATATTTGAATTCCTGCTCGGCCATGTTCATACTCCCCGTTTTAAGCTATAAATTTGCCCGCGGAGACACCCGGTTCATTTTCCCAAAGGGGCTACAATGCGCTGGCTGCAACATAGGCGTCAGCTATGGAATCAAGCAATTTCCGCGGTGACAAAGCCTGCCCGACCAGATGTAGTTCTTTCACCTGCCCCTTCAGGGCATGATATAATGCATCGTTAGCCCTCTCATCGGTGCAAACAACGACGGTATCAATCCCCTCAATTTGTCGCTCAGCATTGGTAATTACACGATAAACCGTGGCAGTCTTACCATTTACTTCTTTAAGACCCGTGAGAGGTGTTATCACCACCCCCCGGCTGAGAGCGTTAAAGTAAGCGGTCTCGATTGTGTAAATATCTACTTCAGTGCCGGCGAAGACAGAGTCGGTTATCAGTTCCACCTTCTTGCCTCTCTCCGCCAGGAAATCGGCTGTATCCAGCCCGTACAGGTGATGCTGATAATCCACTACCAGTACGTTCTGTCCTGTTTCCACTTCTTCCGCGAGAACCTGCTTCATCGCCACTACATTACCATTATCAGACCCCGGTATTTCCGGCATGAAGGGCAACCCTCCCGTGGCGACGATGACGGCGTCAGGCTGCTGCTGGATAACCATCTCGGGGGTGACATTTATTCCCAGATGCACATCAACATTGAGTAATTTCATCTGGTAAACAAAGTATCTCTTGGCCTCGGTAAAGTCCTGCCTCCCGGGAGCCTTGGCGGCGATATCCAGGTCCTTCGCCAGGACATCATTTTTCTCGTAGAGGGATACTTTATGGCCTCTTAAAGCGGCTACCCTGGCAGCTTCGAGTCCGGCGGCTCCCCCACCGATTACCATCACGGTCTTCTTGTTTTCGGCGGTCTTTACAGTCCCCTGGATTTCCCTGCCCGTCTCATAGTTGAGGGAGCAGGCAATCGGCAGCGCCATAAAATTGGGGCCGACACAGCCCTCGTTGCAGGCGATACAGCGGCGTATTTCCTCAAGCCTGCCCTCCCGCGCCTTGTTGGGCATTTCGGGGTCGCACATCACAGCCCTGGTCATGCCAATCAGGTCTGCCTGGTTATTGGCCAGAATGTTCTCCGCCAGCACCGGGTCGTTAATCCTGCCGACGACGACCACAGGAAGCTCGACGACTTCCTTAATCCCGGCGGAAATATAGGTAAAAGCGCCCAGCGGGAAGTACATGGGAGGCACGTGCCCTGCGCCGATGGCATCGGCGCAGGCAAACAGGTAGTCCAGCTTACCCGTAGCTTCCAGAGCCCTGGCAATTTCTTTTGCTTCATCAAGGGTATTGCCATGCTCCTTGGTCCACCAGACGCGTTCGACGAACTCATCCCCGTTAAATCTCACGCCCAGAGGCATATCCGGCCCGATGTTCTCTCTTACAGAGTCGATGCACTCCAGTAAAAACCTCATGCGGTTTTCCAGGCTTCCCCCGTATTCATCGGTACGCATATTAAGCGTCGGGGACAGGAATTGGGCTTGAAGCAAGGCCCAGGCAGCTATAATTTCAATGCCGTCATACCCGGCCTTTTTCATTACCAGGGCGGCTGCCCCGTACGCCTTTGCAAAACGCTTGATATCATCCTTATCCATAGCATGCGGCACACTCGCGGCTCCGGCCTTAAGCGGCCATCTGACCTTTACCGGTGATGGCGCCAGCGTCGCACCGCCACCGGTCATCCGTGCCCACATACGACCGCCATGGTGGAATAACTGGGCAAAAATTTTCGTGGGATACTGGTGCACGGCGTCGGCCACCGCCTTCAACTCCGGAATCATGGCTTCGTTAGTGACAAAAGGAGGATGAGGCGAAGACATAACCATCCCGGCTCCACCTTTAGCTCTGGCGGTAAAATACTGTATCTTGCTGTCGCCGGTGAGCCTGTGAAAAGCCCCTGTCATCACTATTCTATTGGGTAAGGTTACATTGCCTATCTTGATAGGAGAAAATAGATTTTTAAATTCTTGCTCTACTATATTAGCACCTCACTATCTCAGTATTGGCACGTGATGCCTTTCCTGGAAAGTAGCATGATAAATACGCGCATCCTCATTCCCGATTTCTTCTATGCGTCACCAGCGATCATGACACAACTGAGACACGGATACTTTAGCTGGTTGAATTACCCTTGTCAAGACTTCTGTGTGAATCGTCAGGGAAAATGGGACAGTTAGAAGACATAACCTAATAGACACTTAAGGGCTCACTCCGGAGCTAACGAAGCAGTAAATTATCGATTAAAGAAGGAGTAAGCCATGGTACAACAGATGACCGATAACTTCTGGCAGGCTGAAGACGGGGTTCACCTCATGTTCAAAATACTTACTTTAAAGGGTGGACCAGATTATCGGGGCAGGTCAAAATCACTCAAGACGATTAAGGATTCTGACTCTCCAACGCTGTTTCTCTTGTTATTTTTTCATCATACTGGATAAACTCTTCCCTGCCCAACATATACCCCGGAGGAACCCATTTCATTTCCTTCAAGTTCTGCGTTATGGTGGGTATCCATTGATACGGGATAGATATCAGCATCCATCCCTCCGGAAATACCTGCCTCCCTTTCATACCGTAAGACAGGCTGGGCATAGTGTAATTCACCTTACCGCTGAGATAGGGATAGATGTAAAGCCAGGAACACACGCCTACTATCGTCGCCCGGCTCTCGTACATCTCACCGGTGGAATAGGTCATTGCCCTCAGCAGGATTTCCGCCTGGCTGGGAGTGGCCGTAATAACAAGAAGGTCCGGCTCGAACTTCAATTTGTCTATCGGCGAGAAAGCAACATAGTTGACCGAACCCGTCTCTAAATTGGAGATAAATGTACGGAGCCGAATGTTGGCACACGGTTCCTGAAAGAGTTGAAGTTTTACTCCCAGCTGTCCGCCGTCGGAGCGAAGCGGCGCATCGCCCATCATGCCGAGAAATCTCTTTCCGATACAATTTTCTTCCTCTTTAGTGAAATAGAAGGGCGTCCCTCTCTGCTGTGCCTCTTTGACCATTTCGCAGAGGCCCAGTTGTTTATCCAGCTTCTCGATTCCTTCCGGCTTGTGGAAAAAGTAATTGACACCTACCGGCGGTCTCTCAAATTTGAATTGACTATAAATGGACAGGTCCGTTTGAAGTGGCCTCATATTAACC
>Ga0315547_1002541_pt1 | contig 12746 bp, 9 predicted proteins | sample SalMarSW160240MG_2_FD_202542 | JGI IMG/M metagenome (GOLD analysis project Ga0315547, IMG submission 202542) | Salt marsh sediment microbial communities from the Plum Island Ecosystem LTER, Massachusetts, United States - Salt Marsh Sediment SW1601-240 ... | reverse complement strand
ATATTCTTCATTCAAGAGCGGAGAGGGATCGAAGTAAGTGGCGCGGGTGACCGGTATGACCTCATCAACGCTGAAGTGCCGTATTACGAAATCTTCATCTTTCTGAAAGGTGGGCCTGGCATCAGGGTGCTTCTTGGCCGAAAACACCTTGAGCTCGTGACCCAACCTCACCCAGGCCCTCCCCACCAATTCGGCGTGAATGGAGGGCCCGTTGGCGGCATTCCAAAGACAGATCATTCCTATTTTCATCTTTGCTCTACAGCTGATCCAATGGGCGTTTCGGTTGAAGTTCTGGGTTCCGCGGCGACCGGGAGGAAGTGAGTCCTGGCATCATCTTGCGCTTTCCCGTCCAGTCACGTATTTGTGAAGCTCGGAGAGAGCCATTCTCCAGGCCTTGTCAAACCATTGTCTGGCCTCTTCCCATTCCGGTGTATCTCTCCAGCCGGTGTGTAATAGGTGTACTTCAGTTCCTTCTGGAGAGGGGATAAAGGATACGACCACATTTGTGAGAGGCCTGATCTCGTTCATGAAGTGCTTGAATTGTTTCGGTCCTTTCCACTCGAAGGAGAGAAGTCTGTTTGGTCGATGAGCCAATATCTTGCATCCAATAGTGCTGTCGTTCTCCCTGTCTTCGGGGTTCCAAAAGAGTTCGTATTTTCCGCCCACATTAGGTTCCACATCTGCCGCTTCTGTCAGCCATCTCTCCAGATGTTTGTTGATTGTGAACATTTCGAAGGCTTTCTCCGGAGGGCACTTGAGTTTCATCACTTGATAGATGACCTTGTCCATGATAGCTGCCGGCGTCCTGACGCAGCCTGATTACAGGCGAAAGAAACCGCGTGGTCTATATCTCCTCAGACTCAGAGCCATAACTGCTGGTTGCTGTCTTCTCAACTGCTTTTTTGAAACACTAACCTACACTGTTTAAGCAATAAACCTTGCGGCCCTTCTCTATACACGGTCTCAAATCGATTTCCCCTCATGGCAGTGATTATATCGTCAATTGTATAAAGACCGTAATTCTTCACGATTGGCCTCAGCATCGTGGTTAAGAATCTCGAGAACGCAAGATCCCCCAGAACAAAATACCCTTTTGGTTTCAGAACTCGATTTACTTCCCCCAATGCGGCTTGCCAGTCTCCCATGTGGTGAAGGACTTGCAGGGATAGGACCATATCGAATTGCCGGTTTTCAAAGGGAAGCCTGGTAGCATCTGCCTCAAAGAATCTTAGCCCTTCGCTCTCTTGATGATATTTTTTTGCGATTTCAATTTGCTCCGGGTCTACGTCTGTTCCGGTGACATTCATATTGTACTTTTCCTTCAGAGTGGCTGCCACTATTCCAGCACCGCACCCGATCTCCAACACCTTAGTTATATGATCTAAATCGATTTGATCGAATAGCGGTCTGAGGAGTCTCAGATTCCTTTGGGCGTGTCTTCTGCTGTTGACGAACTTCTTTTCTAATTTGGACATTTTCATCTTGATGACCCTCGATGACCTGTTCTAGCGATGTTAGGCTGGTCAGCATTGGTTTTTGGCTACACCCTGCCAGTAAATCCGATACTTAATCCTCGGGGACCTCATAGGGATGACAGCGGATATCAACGTAGGCGAAACCGGTCTTGGCTCGCTCTTGTTGCTCTTCTATCCAGGCATCCATTCCAATCTTTTTGATCCTCCTTCCTTCTGCGAGGAGCGTCGGATAACCTTCCGCAATAGCGTAGATTCGCCTGCAAGGGTATTCCTCGCACTCGACGCATAGCTCAACTCCCTTCTTGCGGGCGCACTTTCGGATGGTGCAGAATGGTGGGCCCCATCCTGCCTGCAGCCGGGGCAGGAGGTGTCAGGTTGTGAGAGATTGGTCAAGAATCCCCAGAATTCATTGAATTCGGGGATTTCTTTGCCCCAGAACTCGTAACCCTCCCTGACCATTGATTCCCTGAGAGTCTGAGCCCGACGGGGAATGCGTCCACGTTGGGCACAAAGGTCACAATAAAGACCGCAATAAGTAACAAGCTTCAGCCTATGCAAAGATTCTTTTCCTTTCAACTAAACCGGATCGCGCCGCAGCCATTGTCTCTTCGTGAGTGTCAGGCATACTACTGAACAGAGTGACACTGTTAAGAGGTGGTTTTACTCTTGTCGGCTGAGGTTCTCACTTGAGGGCAAAAGTGGACTGCTAATTATATTCATCCCAACTCTTGACTTTCAGGTCTTTAGAGGAGGTCTTATAAATCGCCTCAACGAACCTCTTCGCAAACTGCAAATTTGTGATCAACGGGACATCAAAGTCAACTGCCTTTCGCCTGATGAGATAATCATTATCGAGCTCCTCTTTTTCAATATTCTTGGGTATATTTATGATTAGGTCAACCCTCCCCTCAGCAATATAACTCAGCGTATTTGGTTCTCTTTTATCCAACGGCCAGTGCAGAACCTCCGCCTTAATGCCATTGGCTTCCATGAAATCAGCGGTCCCCTTGGTAGCATAAAACTCAAACCCCATCTGGGCCAACGTTCTGGTGCTGTCTAGGAACTCCGCCTTGCTATCTATCGGTCCAGTGGATAGCAAGATCGTTTTTGTCGGCAGTTTAAAGCCCACTGAGACAAGGCTCTTCAGAAAGGCCTCGTTAAAATCATCTCCTAGGCAGGCAACCTCGCCGGTAGAGGCCATTTCCACACCTAAGACGGGGTCTGAGCCTTTCAATCTTGTGAAGGAAAACTGGGGGGCCTTCACTCCGACATAGTCCAAATCGAAAGAAGACCTATCAATTCGCAAAACAGGCTTGCCCATGCTAATCCGGGTGGCTAAATCCACGAAATTTATCTTGAAAACCTTGGAGACAAAGGGGAAGCTCCGGGAAGCCCGTAGGTTACACTCAATAACTTTGACCTCATTGTCCTTGGCTATGAACTGAATATTGAAAGGACCAGTTATGTTCAATGCTTGCGCAATTTTTCTCGCGATTGCTTTGATTCTTCGCATCGTCTCCAGGTAAGTCCTCTGCGGTGGCAACACCATGGTAGCATCCCCGGAATGAACGCCGGCGTTCTCGACGTGCTCGGAGATAGCATAACAGTAAAGGTTGCCTCGGTCGGCAACCGCATCGATTTCTATCTCCTTGGCCCCAGTTATGAATTTGGAGATGACAACCGGGTGCTCTTTGCTGACCTCAGAGGCCTTTTTGAGATATTGGCGTAATTCCTCTTTACCCAGGGCGATGCTCATAGCTACGCCGCTGAGAACGTAGCTGGGCCTAACCAAGACCGGGTAGCCAACCTTGCTGGCAAACTCCTCGGCTTCCTTTATACTGGTCAGTTCTTTCCACTGCGGCTGATCCACTTCCAGCCTATCCAGTAATTGCGAAAATTTATGCCGATCTTCAGCCCTATCTATACTAACAGGTGAGGTTCCGAGTATTGGGACTCCGGCATGGTGCAGTGGCAAAGCGAGACTATTTGGTATCTGCCCTCCCATCGAGATCATAACCCCCAAAGGATTTTCCTTTTCGCAGATGTCTAAGATCCTTTCAAAAGAAAGCTCCTCGAAATACAGCTTATCGCAAGTGTCGTAGTCGGTGCTGACCGTTTCCGGATTGCAGTTTATCATTATAGCGGGATAACCCAGATCCTTGAGCGCTATCACGGCATTAACACAGCACCAATCGAACTCCACGGAGGAGCCAATCCTATAGGCACCACCGCCCAAGACCACGACCTGGCTTTCTTCTTCGAAATCGAGGTCATCTTCCGAACCATTGTATGTCAGATATAAATAGTTGGTCCTGGCCGGATACTCTGCCGCCAGAGTATCTATCTGCTTCACACGGGGCAGTATGCCCTCTTTTTTCCTCGCCTCTCGAACCTCCTTCTCGCTTGACCCTGTCAACATAGCTATCTGCAAATCGGAGAATCCTTTTCGCTTCGCCTGCTTTAACTCGGTCACGGGCAGATCTTCAAGTTTATGGGACCTGAGCTTGTCTTCCACCTCGACAATGTTCTTCATCTTGTGCAAAAACCAGGGATCAACCTTAGATAGCTCGTATATTCTATCAATAGAGTATCCCCTTCTGATGGCCTCAACGATCGCAAACATCCTTTTGTCGGTGGGCTCTCTGAGCTCGCTCTCGAGATCATGGAACTGGATGTCGTTACAAACAAGGCCGTTCATGCCAACATCCAACATCCGAATCGCCTTTTGAAGTGCCTCCTCATAACCCCGAGCAATGGCCATCACCTCCCCTACCGACTTCATCTCAGAGCCGATACTGAGACTGACTCCCCTGAACTTCTGCAGGTCCCATCGAGGATATTTGAGAACAACGTAGTCTAAGGCTGGCTCAAAACAGGCCGAGGTCTCCTGAGTTATAATATTTCTCAGCTCAGTCAGACTGTAACCTAAAGCCAACTTCGTAGCTATGAAAGCCAACGGGTAGCCGGTGGCTTTAGAAGCTAAAGCAGAGCTTCTGCTCAATCTGCCATTAACCTCTATTATTCTGTAATCTTCTGATTGTGGATCTAAGGCAAACTGGATGTTACACTCACCAACGATACCGAGGTGTCTTATTACCTTTATTGACAGAGCTCTCAATTTAAAATTCTCGGGAGCGGTTAAAGTCTGCACCGGGGCAACGACTATGCTTTCACCGGTGTGAATTCCCATGGGGTCAACATTCTCCATGGAGCAAACCACGACGCAGTTGTCGCAACTGTCCCTTACGACCTCATATTCAATCTCCTTCCAGCCACCGAAGTATTCCTCTATCAAGATCTGCTTGGTGAAGGAAAAGGCCTTTTTTGTCAGCGCCACTAGTTGCTCTTTATCATAGACTACCCCCGAACCTAGGCCACCTAAGGCATATGCTATTCTGCACATTACCGGGTAACCGATTCTCTCGGCGGCCTTGGCTGCCTCCTCCACACTCGACACCGCTTCGCTTTTCGGAACGAGGAGATTGATCTCTTTTATTTTCTTTACGAATAGATCTCGGTCCTCAGTATTCAGGATGGCCTCAATAGGGGTTCCCAGAACTTCTACATCATTGTTTTTGAAAACGTTCTTTTCAGCTAATTCCACACCCACATTGAGGGCGGTTTGCCCACCAAAGCCAAGTAATATCCCGTCTGGCCTCTCTTTCTCAATGATTTTCTCTACGAAAGGCGTGTCAATCGGCAGAAAATAGACTTTGTCTGCGAGATAATCGGAGGTTTGGATAGTTGCGATATTGGGATTGACCAAGACGGTTTCAATCCCCTCCTCCTTCAAGGCCTTAATCGCTTGACTGCCGGAATAGTCAAACTCTCCCGCCTGCCCTATCCGTATTGCCCCCGATCCCAGGATCAGGACCTTCCTCAAATTCAATCGTTTTTCATTTATCATCTGATCGCCCGCGTAAACATGTCCAGCAGGAATTCGGTATCGTCCGGACCCGGAGATGCTTCGGGATGAAATTGGGTTCCAAAAAACGGCTTCGATATATGAATTATGCCTTCGTTTGTTTTGTCGTTATTGTTGTAGAACCACTCCCGCCAGTCCTGGGGCAATGTATCCGAATCAACGGCATAACCATGATTTTGTGGGGTGATATAACATCGTTTCGTTCCCACCTCCACGCATGGTTGATTTTGACTCCGGTGACCGTACTTCAGCTTATAGGTGTTGGCACCTGCCGCCAGAGCTAAAATTTGAGAGCCGAGGCAGATGCCGAGGATCGGTATACTTTCAGAGAGGGCCCCTCTAAGGTTCTCTATCGTTTCCTCGCACTTTTTAGGGTCTCCGGGACCATTCGATATTACGATGCCATCTACCTTTTCGTTCAGAAAATCATAATTCCAGGGAGACCTGATGACAGAAATATCCTTTCTTAGAAAGGCTCGTATAATATTATTCTTCACCCCGCAATCGACAATTATAACTCTCTTTTTCCCCCTCTGATATTCTATTGGGCCTTCGACACTGACCTCTGCTACCAGATTTCTTTTGTTCGGGTCCTCAAGCTCAATATTCTCGTCATCATAAAGAATCTTTCCCAGAAGTGTTCCCTCTTTTCTTATTTTCTTGGTTAATTGCCTTGTATCTATCTCAGCAATTCCGGGGATATTGTGCTCCTGCAGCCACTCTGATAAAGACTTTTTGGCATTCCAATGAGAATAGGCCTCGGGGTAGTCAGCCACTATTAAACCCTGAACCTGTATTTTATCTGACTCGAAATGCTTTAACAGGCTGTCTTCTACTTCGTCCCCAGGGACGCCATAATTGCCTATTAAAGGATATGTTAGAACCAGGATTTGCCCTCGGTAGGAGGGATCGGTCAAGGCTTCCGGATAGCCGACCATTCCGGTATTAAAGACAACCTCCCCATTTACAGCTTTTTTAGAACCGAAAGAATATCCCTGGAAAATGGAGCCATCTTCAAGAATGAGTTTGGCTGGCTGCTTGTTAGACTCCATATTGAGAAATCATCCTATCTGCACAGATGTCGGAGAGTAGTCATTGTGAGAACCAACTATTTCCGGGAATTCAGCGTTTCAAGGGGATCGTTTTTCTCACGGCCCCGACACAACAGCAATGAATGCTTATCCGCTAGCAGCCATTGATTTGTGAAAGTGGATGATTAACCAGCGACCTTCTTGCTTTTCCAGAACCCAGGTGCATCTGACCGGCAGTTCGATGGGATTCTCGCCCATCATGGCCTTGAAGTCCCACAGGCAGGTGGCCCAGGCAAGCTTTCCATCTCCGGAAACATGGATGGGGAGATCGCTGACGGTGATCTTCGTCTCTGACAACGCCTCGTTCTGACCTTCCATGACTTTCTGCAATGCTTCCCAGCCCACGATGGGGTCTCCGAAGCCTCCAAAATTCACCATCTTTGGGTCATGGGTGACGTTCTCGGCATAAAGCTCCATGTTCTCCGTTTCTACGCTTTGAACATAAGCGTCCAAGACCGCTTTAACCTGTGCTTTCTCAGTCTCGACGTCGACCACAGGCTGGCAGGCCATTGTTAGCATTAGGCCCAGCCCAAGTAAGAGAATGAATGATTTGCTCATGATAGTGGTCTCCTTTCTATTCTTGACCATGAAAATTCTGGTTCTGTCGGGACCAGAACGAAGTGAGTCCCGACAGGCCTTTGGCGTCAGGACACGCCCCCGCCCGAGGCGGGGACTTCGGTCCTGAGCCCAATGGGGAACGCACAGCCGAGAGGCTATTCCTTCTCCTCCTTCTCGGCCTTCCGAGGCTTAGGCGGCTGCGGTGGCCGAAACGGAGGCCTGAGCTCCGGTCCTACTCTTCTTGCGACCCGTCTTCCTGCCTTCTTCGCGGTCTTCTTCTTTGCCGTCTTTTTCTTCATGACCATTCCATGTTCACCTCCCCTCTTCCGAGAAGTCGTTGGCATTTACATGTTCTGGGCAATGAACAACAGCATCAGAATGAGGCCCGCAAGCAACGCCACGCTGGCAAGCACTTCAAGCACCGTTGTGAGTTTGACCCAGCCCCCGCGGTATTCCCGCGGGGAGACTTCGCCGTTCTCTTTGACCTCTTTGTAAATCGACTGCACTTCCTTCTCAAAGGATAGTTGGCTGGTCTTCACGGAAAGCATTGTTAGAATGATACACAAAAGGAGGAACAGCCACGAATATGTTAGGGTGCAGAATCCTTGTATGAGTTTGGCACCGAACGCCCCACTAACCAAGGTAATAGATAATGCGATTGCACCACCAGAGAATGTCCACAAGAAGTTTGTGTACATCAAGCCTAGTCTCTGCTCGGTATTGATAAGTCTCTTCGCGTGGTCAACCATTGCTTCCCACTGTGTCTCCTGCTCCATCATTCACCCTTTATACTTACATTGATGTATCCTAACAAGCTACTTCATCTTCTTCTTGCCAGCTTCTTCTAACTTCTTGTCTAGGGCCTGCCTTTTTCTCTCAAGCATTGCGGGTTGAACAAAATAGAAGTCAAACAAGGACTCCAGAACATCAAGGTTCCATTCTGCCTCTCCAGGTTCAACCGGTACAATCTCACGTGACTTCTCGCTCTTGATGGGATGGGTCGCGAAGTTGCCGATGTTTCTGATGGCATCAATGCTGTCAGTTAGGTGTGAAGGTAGTTTCGCGCTATCAATTACCTGCTGGATCTCGTGCGCAAGGTTTCCTGGTTTGACCTTTGCGATTTCCCTAAGTAGATGCTGAAGACAACGCCGACTCAGTGCTGCACTGGCTTTAGGGCTATCCGGTAAAACCGTACAAGCCTCGGTATAGTCCTCAGCAAATTCCCTCGGTACTTGAGGAGGTGCAGGGGCGCGAGTGGACCCTTTCGGTCGAACAAGTGTCCTCTTCCTAACCGGCCTTATCATCCATGAATCACGCCCGATATCGTGGGCTTCACCGTTTATCAGGAAAAAGATGAGTTTCTTGCAGGACGGACACTGGTCCATATCTATAGCCCATCCTCCGTCCACATCACTTCGCAGCAGTATTCGTTTTGGGTCATCGTGAAACGATTCCAGGCAGTGCGGGCACTTCATTGTCGTACCTCCATGAGTGATCTGCAGATATTTGACATTTCCCCAATCTCATGATCTTCGCCGATAAGTCATCTTCTTGTACACTTAAGTGCTCATCAGCCCAGCCACAGATTTCTATCCAGGCTGCGATACTGAATAGCCTCCGAGATATGTTGCGGTAATATTTCCGGTGAAGCCTCCAGGTCTGCAATGGTGCGGGAGACTTTTAAGATTCGGTCGTAGGCGCGGGCGGAGAGGCCGAGCTTGGTTATGGCCACTTTCAGCAAATCCTGGGAGGCCGAATCGATCTGGCAATATTTGCGGATCTCCTTGGACTCCATGTGGGCGTTGCAGAACATGCCCCTCTCCCCCTTGAAGCGCTCAAGCTGAATCTGTCTGGCTCTGTTAACCCTCCCCCTGATAATCTCCGAAGGCTCACCGGTGGGCTTTCCCGAAAGCTCCTTGAACTTGACGGTGGGGACTTCGATGTGAATATCGATGCGGTCAAACAGCGGTCCGGAGATGCGAGAGAGGTATTTCTGAATCACCATCGGGGTGCAGTTGCACTCGTGACCGCTGTCGCCGAAATAGCCGCAGGGACAGGGGTTCATCGCCGCCGCCAGCATGAAATTGGCAGGATAGGTCAGCGATATCGCCGCCCGTGAAATCGTCACGTGCCCGTCCTCCGACGGTTGTCTCATCACCTCTAAGACATTTCTCTTAAACTCCGGCAGCTCGTCCAAAAACAAAACCCCGTGATGCGCCAAGCTGACCTCGCCAGGTTTGGGGTGATGGCCGCCGCCGATCAACCCGGCATCAGAAATGGTGTGATGTGGCGAGCGAAAGGGGCGAGTGGCCACCAGTGCCTGCTCCGAGGGTAGAATGCCGGCAACGGAGTGGACCTTGGTGGTTTCCAGAGCCTCCTCTAAGGTCATATCCGGCAGAATGGTCGGCAGGCGGCGAGCCAACATGGTCTTGCCGGAGCCGGGAGGTCCTATCATGATGATGTTGTGCCCCCCGGCGGCGGCCACTTCCAAGGCCCGTTTGGTGTGCTCCTGTCCCTTGACATCGGTGAAGTCAACGGGGTAAGTCCTACTTCTATGGAAAAGCTCATCGATGTCAAGCTTGTAAGGTTCTACGGTGTCTCCCGCCTCTAAGAAAGTGGCGGTCTCCTGCAGGGTAGTGACCGGATAGACCTCAACCCCCTGAGCGATGGCGGCCTCTTTGGCGTTCTGCTTCGGGAGGATAATTCCCTTCTTATGAATCCTCTTGAGATTCATCACCATTGAGAGAACACCATGAACCGGCTTCAGGGTGCCGTCCAGAGAGAGTTCCCCCAATATCACGTAGTCTGAGAAATCCTCGCGCATTATCTGACCAGATGCGGCCAGAATGCCAACGGCTATGGGAAGATCTAAAGCGGTGCCCTCCTTGCGGATATCCGCGGGAGCGAGGTTTATGATGACCCGTTTCAAGGGAAAAAGATAGCCGGAGTTTTTGATAGCGGCCTGCACCCGTTCCCGGGACTCCTTGACCGCCGCCTCCGGCAGGCCAACGGTGGCGAAATAGGGAGTGGTGGAGGATATGTCGGTCTCGACCTCAACTATATAAGCATCGATTCCCAGAACCGCTGAAGATAGGACTTTAGCAAGCATAACAGTGTCTGCCACCGAAAAGCATCTAAGATACGATCTTAAAATCTCTGCACGATAACCAGATTAGCTTTAATTTATTTCCTCGGGCGGACAAGTCAACACAAAACTCCCGGATTCACGCCTGTCTCTGTGCTAGTCCGCGTTTGACCAGGTTCTTTGGAAACGTCTGCAAAGGTGGAAAGGGCAAAATGAATCAACACCAACTTCGCCCTGATGAGTTTTTTGAATACTTCACTAAGAGTGGTAACAGCTTCTCAGCCGAAAAGAGAAGTAGCTTACTATCGACCCCGATTGGACTCCGAGAGCGTGAACTGCCTAAGCCAAACGGCTAACCGGCAGACCCGTCCTCATTCCAAGCGCAGAGGCAACTCCCCGACCTCGGCCTCGACCGCGTTCAGAATGGTGTTGTCTCTGATCAGTTCCGCAATCTTGTTGAGGTCGGGGTAAAGCACCCGGTCGTTCTCCAGATGGTCGACGTGCTCTCTGATCAGCTCATGGGCGACCCTGGTTCCCTTGCCCGGCTTCAAGGGCTTTCGGAAGTCGAAGGCCTGAGCCGCTGACATCATCTCAATCGCCAAGACCACGGCCACGTTTTTGAGAATCTCGGTGCACTTTCGCACCGCAATCGGGGCCATGGAAACGTGATCTTCCTGGTCTGCGGAGACGCTAATGGAGTCCACCGTGGCCGGATGGGATAATATCTTGTTTTCGCTCACTAAGGCGGCGGCGGTGTATTGTGCCACCATCAAACCGCTGTTCAGGCCTCTCTCCTTAACCAGAAAATCGGGAAGACCGCTCAGAGTGGGATTGAGAAGACGGTTGGTATGACGCTCGCTTAAGTCGGCGACCTCGCTCATGGCGATACATAGGAAATCCATAACCATCCCGATCGGCTGACCGTGGAAGTTCCCGCCGGCCAGGTGGGCCTTATCCTCGGGGATGAAAACGGGGTTGTCGGCAGCAGAGTTGATCTCTATTTCCACCTGCTCGCGGGCGTAATGCCAGCAGTCGACGCTGGGTCCCAACACCTGGGGGGTGCACCTCATCGAATAGCCGTCTTGCACCTTCCCGGATTTCTCGGCGATGACCTCCGAGTCCGCCATCAGAAGCCGAAGGTTGTGAGCGACGGCGTTCTGTCCCTTGAAGGGGCGGACGGCGTGAAGCCTGGCATCGTATGCCTTGGGAACCCCCTTCAGGGCGTCGATCGTCATTGCGGAAGCTATGAAGGCATTCTTCAACAAACTCCTGGCGTCAACTAGCAGTAGCGATGCCCCGGAGGTGACCATCTGGCTCCCGTTGATGAGACCTAAACCCTCCTTATAGGTTGGCTCCAGGGGCTTTAAGCCCGCGCGCTTCATGGCTTCGGAGCCGGGAAGTCGCTCTCCTTGGTAGAACGCCTCCCCCTCCCCTAAGCAGACTTCCGCTAACTGGCTCAACGGCGATAGATCTCCGGAGGTGCCGACAGAGCCTTTTTCAAAGACTACCGGATGGACGCCCTTGTTCAACATGTCCAGTAACATCTGGGCGGTGGAGAGTCGCACCCCGGAGTAACCCTTGGCCAAGACGTTGGCTCTGAGAAGCATTGCTCCCCTGACAACCTCGTCCGGTTGAAGATCTCCAGTGCCGGCAGCGTGGCTGTAGATGATGTTTCTCTGCAGCTGGGAGCTTTGTTCCGGGCTGATGCGGATTCGGGCGAACTCTCCAATTCCAGTGGTGACCCCGTAAATGGCCTCGCCGGAGTTGACCAGATCGAGCACTATCGCCCAACAGCGCTCGATATTCTCCTTCCCCTTCGGGGAGAACTCGACTCTGGCTCCACCTCTTGCGACCTCTTCAACTTGCTCTATCTTTATGTTTTCGCCGTCAACGTAGACTGTCATCTATCTATCTCCTTTGACCTTGACAATCATTCAGATCTTTGGGGACCGAAGGGAGGTTGGCCCCATCGGCTTCCCTTGATACAAAAACTCGCTGCACTGCTTACAGAGAACTGTAAGCGGTGGCAAACCTTCTCCAATTTACAAGGCGAAAGGCTCTATTCCAAGGGAAAAAGAGAGTCTTCACAAGGAGAGTCCCAGATCGGCTGGTGGAAGATGCCCCGGGAAAGAGCCTTCAGGATCCGATTCCGCATTGGGAAGCGGGAGACTGAACGATCCAAGCGAGCCCGACAGGCGCCACCCACGGGGATTCAGGTTGATTGCTGGGCCGTTTCTTGTATATTCTTGTTGAGTAAGGTGAGCGCCCACTTTTAATCTAAGCGAGGTCATCATGTCTTTCAAGAAAGCGGTAATGGTTTTCAGTTTGCTCTTTCTCTTCGTCTCCGCTCACGGACAAGAGCAACCGACCCTCCTGAGGCGGGCCAGCCCGGGGCTGATGACTCCGGCGGAGTTCCACGATCTGGAGTGGCAGACAAGAGTCCGCCATTTCCAGCTTTTGCAGGAATTGGATGAAGGGAAAATCCAGCAGCAGGAGGAGTTCGACGTTTTTTTCTACCGGCTTGATCTGGATGCCACCGATTTAGCGGGCGAGATCATCTGGGGGACCGCCTCGACTTATGCAGTCAGCTTGGTGGAAGGCCTTAACACCGT
>Ga0315547_1002538_pt1 | contig 12761 bp, 12 predicted proteins | sample SalMarSW160240MG_2_FD_202542 | JGI IMG/M metagenome (GOLD analysis project Ga0315547, IMG submission 202542) | Salt marsh sediment microbial communities from the Plum Island Ecosystem LTER, Massachusetts, United States - Salt Marsh Sediment SW1601-240 ... | reverse complement strand
ATAATACTAGCCCTTCTTAGCCAAGCAGTCAACGGCTTTTAATTACGGCGCAGAGTTCGCTTTCACTGTTTAATCTAACTGAGAGGAAGAGATAGCATTCAAAGGTCTTGAGTAAACAAATCTCTTCGTGCGATTTATCATCATGAATAATATAGATCTTGCCAAGTGAGGTGACTGTGTTAAAATAAGACCAGTCTCGAATGGTCCAGGGTAACCATATGGCAAGAAGAACCATCATTCATATCGACCTCGACTCTTTCTTCGTTTCGGTGGAACAGGTACTTAATCCCGAACTCAAAGGTAAACCTGTTGTAGTCGGTGGCAAGCCTGACCGAAGAGGGGTCGTTGCGACAGCTTCCTACGAAGCGCGAGCCTTCGGTCTTCACTCCGGTATGCCACTGGTAACTGCCGCCCGATTATGCCCGGACGCCATCTTTATCGAAGGGAATTTTGCCAGGTACCGCGAATTCTCACGGAAGTTTATGGCAATTCTTAGCGACTTCTCCCCGTTTATCGAACCGATGGGCATCGATGAAGCCTATCTGGATGTGACCGGATTTGAAGCGATACATGGTTCCATTTGGCAAATGGCGGACAAGATGAAGCAGCGAATCCGGAGTGAATTGGGACTCTGCGCTTCGATCGGCATCGCAAGCTGTAAAGTAGTCGCCAAAGTTGCATCAGACCTTTCCAAACCGGATGGGCTCATCGAAGTGGCGCCGGGTGGAGAGCGCGACTTCCTGGCGCCGCTGCCCGTAGAAAAACTACCCGGAGTCGGGAAACAGGCCGTGAAGGTCATCAAGGGCTTGGGAGTGCATACGATAGGCGGACTATCCCGAACGCCTTCTCATACCTTGAAAAGCCGTCTCGGTACCGCGGGAGAAATGCTGCATCGTTTCGCCAACGGTATTGATGACAGGAAGGTGCTCCCACCCGGTGAAGCTAAGTCCATCAGTCGGGAGACCACTTTCGGAGAGGACACCCGCGACCGTTCGTTTTTGGAAGCGACTTTATGGGCTCAAAGCGAGAAGGTGGGCGCCGACCTTCGGAAGAAAGGCAAACAGGCAAAGTGTGTGACTCTGAAGTTGAGGTACGCTGATTTCTCAACTATCACCCGCAGCCACACGCTTCGGGAAAGCGTCGATACCGACCGGGCGATATTTGAAACGGGTATTGGGTTGCTCGAGCGGGCACTGGCGATGGAAATACAGGCGGTGCGGTTGGTCGGTATCGGCGTGTCTAACCTGGTGGAGGCGAGCCGGCAGGCGACGCTATTCGCTCCTTCCGCCCGGAAGCTGGAGGAATTGAATAAAGCCATCGACCGCATCCGGAACAAGTACGGATTTGACGCCATACAGACCGGACGGGTGATACGGCTTAAGGATATTTCAACTCGTCTGTCGGACAAGAGGTTCTAATCGGTGGCAGCCATGGACTCATGAAGATGATGAACGGCTTGAGCTTTATTGTCATGAAGGAATGCAGCCTGGAGAAATAGCTGGAGAACTTGGGAGAAGCATGGCCTCGATTACTAAAAGGTTAGTGGATAAGGGCTTGAATCGGCTGAATCCTAATGAAAAAAGGAAAACCCGAGTAAGATGGGGAATTTCTGACCTCATACCTTTGCAAGGATTGTCTTCGAGAGGGGGATTAAGGGGGTGAGGTAAGGTTATTAACCAACTGCAAAATGGCTGGATGAGCAGCCATGTTGATTTATGGAATATTGAGGGGTATAATCCTGAATACGAAGTATCGGTTTACCCGGTATTAATCGAAGAGGAGGGAATTCAAATGACTGAGAAAGCAGTCGGCAAGGTGAGTGATTTCTTTGCCCACCCGGTAGTCGCCGGAATTGACATGACCGGGACGCTGAAAGTAGGGGACAAGATTCACATCCAGGGACATACCACGGATATCGAGATGGAAATTGCCTCGATGCAGATTGATAATGCCAACGTCAATCAGGCCAAGAAGGGCGATTCCGTGGGTATTAAGGTCCCTGATAGGGTGAGGACGGGCGATACTGTTTACAAGGTTACCGACTAATACAGTCTCACAATCACACTATTTTGAAGCCCCGGCTCATTACCCTCGCTCTTTCTCCTCTTTTCCAGGGCCTGTCTAACGGAAATCTTGGGATTAACTCCAAGGTTTACATCCGATTATATCTATCGGGTTAGGAGCACGTTTATGACCGCCGGTTTTGGTGACTACGACAAATATGACGGCCTCCGTCTGGCCGGGCAGATGGAGAAAGCGAAGCCCTGGGCCGACCGTGCCCCGCCCGTCTGTGCTGGTGTGACGGACTGAGTATTACCGCTACTCCTGCCGTTTAACCGATAGCTTTAACCAGGTTGGCCATCTCGATGGCGCTTACCGCGGCATCGAAGCCCTTGTTGCCGGATTTCGTTCCGGAGCGCTCGATAGCCTGTTCCAGCGTATCGGTGGTGATGACCCCGTAGATAACCGGCACGCCGGTGTCCAGGTTGACCTTGGCGATGCCCTTGGTGACCTCGGCCGCGATATGGTCGAAGTGGGGCGTGCTGCCGCGGATCACGGCTCCCAGGCAGATGACGGCATCGTACTTCTTCGACTGGGCCATTTTCTGGGCAATCAGTGGTATCTCGAATGAACCGGGCGTCCAGGCGATTTCAATATCGGTTTCGTTGACGCCGTGGCGAAGCAGTGCGTCCTGCGCCCCTTCGAGCAGCTTCTTGCTGAAGAACTCATTAAAACGTGAGACAACCAGCCCGAACTTCAGTCCCTTTCCCAGTAAATTGCCCTCAAAATTCTCGCTCATAGCCATCTCCTTAGTTTGATTCTATTCATCTGGCAGAATATGATACTTCTAAGAGAAGCCAATTTTCTGCAATTTTTTAATCGCTATCGGCATCGGAAACCTTCAAGAGATGCCCCATTTTTTTCTGTTTCGTCTGGAGGTAGCGGCGGTTATACCGGTTCGGCTGGGTGATAACCGGCACTGTCTCCGTAACGTTCAGTCCATAGCTCTCCAGGCCGACTCTCTTCTTCGGGTTGTTGGTGAGCAGCCGGATATTGTGCAGGCCGAGCTCAGCCAGTATCTGGGCGCCGGTACCGTAGTCGCGTGGGTCGGGGTCGAAACCCAGGAATATATTGGCTTCCACGGTGTCCATCCCCTTGTCCTGGAGGGCATAGGCGCGAATCTTGTTGTGGATGCCGATGCCCCTGCCTTCCTGTCTCATGTAGAGCAGGACGCCCCGGCCTTCTTTAGCGATAGCCTGCATGGCCATCTTAATCTGGTCACCGCAGTCGCAGCGCAGGCTGCCGAATACCTCGCCGGTAAGGCACTGGCTGTGCACTCGCACCAGCGCCGGTTCATCCGTGGCCAGGTCTCCCATCACCAGGGCCAGGTGTTCGTCGAGGCCGGTCTGGCTCTTATAGGCTATCACCGTGAACTCTCCGTAAGGCGTGGGCAGTTTGGCCTCGGCCACCCGGTGTACCAGCTTTTCGTGGCGGAAGCGGTAGGCGATAAGGTCGGCCACGCTGACGATTTTTAGTCCGAATTTCTCGCCGATTATCTCCAGCTGGGGCATGCGTGCCATGGTGCCGTCCTCGTTCATAATTTCGCAGCAGACGCCGGCGGGGGAAAGTCCGGCCAGCCTGGTCAGGTCAACGGTGGCCTCGGTCTGTCCGGCGCGTACCAGGACGCCGCCGTCCCTGGCGCGCAGGGGGAACATGTGCCCCGGCATCACCAGGTCCTCGGGCCTGGTCTCGGGGTCGATGATAACCTTAACCGTCTGTGCCCTGTCCGCCGCCGAGATGCCGGTGCTTGTCCCCTGTTTGGCTTCGACCGATACCGTGAAGGCCGTGCCGAAGGTGGAGGTATTATTGCTTACCATCATGGGTATATTGAGTTCGTCCAGCCGCTTGCCGGTGGCGGGCATGCAGATAAGACCGCGACCGTGCACGGCCATGAAGTTGATGGCTTCGGAAGTAACTTTCTCGGCGGCCATGACCAGGTCGCCTTCGTTCTCCCTGTCCTCGTCGTCAACGACGATGACGAACTTGCCTGCTTTGATATCTTCGATAGCTTCCGGAATAGTTGCCAGTCCCATTTTGTATTTCTCCTAACGTAGCACGGGCGGTCAGTTTACCGTGAAACCATGCTCCTGTAAAAATTCTGCGGTGATGCCGGTAGTCTGCGGCTTGACAAACTCGGCCACGTATTTGCCGATGATATCCACCTCCAGGTTGACCGTATCACTTACCTTTTTATCGGCCAGAATCGTGTTCTGTCGGGTGTAACCGACGATGGAGACCGAGAAGGAGGTGGCGTCTTTATCGACCACCGTCAGGCTCGTTCCGTCCACGGCGATAAAGCCCTTGGGTACGATATAGCGCATCACCTCGGGAGCCGCTTCGAATCTCATCAGCACCGCCTCGCCTCCTGTGGTAATCGAGTCTACCCTGCCGGTGTCGTCGATATGGCCCTGCACTAGGTGGCCGCCTATTTCGCCGCCCAGCCCCAGCGGCCTTTCCAGGTTGACCCTGTCTCCGGCGTGGAGCTGTCCGAGGTTGGTGCGCTTGAGGGTCTCCGGCATAATGTCCACGGAGAAAGCCTTTTCGCTAAATTCGGTTACCGTCAGGCAGATGCCATTGACGGCGATACTGCCGCCGGACTGCATCCCCTTGAGGACCCGGCTGGCGGCAATGACCAGCTTTCCCGCCGGAGCGGAAACAACACTACCTACCTCTTCGATAATTCCGGTAAACACACCTTACCCCTTGACAGAACGCACCCTGCTTACTGTCATTCTAACACTTGTCATAAGGTAAACGCAATATAATCGCCGTCATTGCGAGGAGCGTAGCGACGTGCCTGCACGCCGAAGTGCGTTATGGCACGCAGGCGTGGCAATCTCCAGCTTAGTGTGAAGACAATGATTGAGATTGCCGCGCTTCGCTCGCAATGACAATAATGGAATATCTATTAATTCGTTTGTCTTCCCCCCGTCCCCTTGGCCGATTTCAGGTCGCTCTTGGCCTCTTCCCTGGGGCGTAAATCACGGGTGGCCTTGCCGGCCCGCCACATCTCGGAGTTGCCCATAGCATCCAGTTCTTTACACAGGCGCGCCTTGTAGTCCGGCCGGCCGCATTCGGAGATGACGCGGCGGGTCTCCGCGCCGGAGGCGACCCTCTCGTAAAGCTCCTTGTAGACCGGCATAACCGCTTCCTTGAACCGGGGCTTCCAGTCCAGGGCGCCCCGCTGGGCGGTCGCCGAGCAGTTGGCGTACATCCAGTCCATGCCGTTCTCGGCGACGAGACGGATGAGGCTTTCGGTCAGTTCTTCAACAGTCTCGTTAAAGGCTTCGCTGGGACTGTGCCCGTGCTTGCGAAGCGTGTCGTATTGCGCTTCCATAACGCCCGCCAGCGCCCCCATCAGTATGCCGCGCTCGCCGACGAGGTCACTGTAGACTTCGTTCTCGAACGTGGTCGGGAAGAGATAGCCGGAGCCTATGGCAATCCCCAGGGCGATACAGCGTTCTCTGGCCCTGCCGGTGGCATCCTGGTGGATGGCGAAGCTGGAGTTGATACCTGCTCCCGAGAGGAAGTTGCGGCGCAGCGATGTCCCCGAACCCTTGGGGGCCACCATGATGACATCGATGTTGTCCGGGGGAATGACCTCGGTCTGGTCTTTATAGACAATCGAGAACCCGTGCGAGAAGAAAATGGCGTCACCCGGATTCAGGTTCTTCTTGACGACGGGCCAAATAACTTTGTGGGCTGCGTCCGTAACCAGCATCTCGATAATCGTGCCGCGTTGCACGGCTTCCTCTATCTCGAACAGGTCTTTCCCCGGCGTCCAGCCGTCTTTCTCGGCCCGATTCCAGTCCTCCATGAACTGCTTCGACTGCCCGATAATGGCATTGAAGCCGTTATCTTTCATATTTAACGACTGCCCGGGGCCCTGGACGCCGTATCCTATGATGGCAATTGTTTCATCCTTGAGTACCTCGCGGGCCTTTTTCATGGGAAACTCTTCCCGCGTGATTACTTCTTCTTTTGTCCCTCCGAAATCGATAATCGCCATAATTCATTCCCTCCTTCATTTCTACATAGCGCAGTCACATAGATAGTTTATATTATATAATTACCTGATACTATAGGCCACCTGCACCAGGATGGTTATCACCGTTTCTCCCGGGCTTATTGATGCCGCGGCTTCTGGCATCGGCGCTGGAACTGCCATGCCGTAGGATATCTGGCGGGTAGTCGGGTAATAACTGCCACTCTCATTGATGTAGGTGGGCTCGCCCAGCCGGACACCGGCGGTATCGGCTATCTGCTCGGCTCTTTCGCGGGCATCAGCCAGGGCTTTTTCTCTGGCCTCTTTCTGGTAGGGAGTCGGGTCGTCCACCGTAAAGCTTATATTGTCGATTTTGATGTAGTCGCCCCCGACTCTGGCGACGGCATCGATGATAGTGCCGGTATCGTCAACTTCCCTGACCTTGACCGTCACCATATTGGTCACCCGGTAGCCGACGAGCTCTTCCTCGCCTCTTTCCGGCGCCCAGTCCCTCACGGGGTAAATTCGGAAATACAGGGTCTGGATATCCTTATCGGCGACGCCACGGGAGTCGAGTTCGCTGACGACGGCATTCATGGCTGATGATGCCTCACCCTGCGCCTGGTCTACCGTATCGGCCTGCGCTTCCACGCCCAGCGTCAGTACGGCTATATCCGGGGTAACGGTTACCTCCCCGATACCGCTTACCCAGATGCCAGTGTTCTGGCCGGAGATAACGCCGCTGGAGGTCGTGCGGGAAGGCGGCGATAAGCTGTCGCAGCCGGTCGCTCCGATGACAATAATAACCAGCAGAGTGCCGATGATCAGGAAATTTTTCTTACTCATGGACACTTCCTCCTGCTTTTGAGTATAACTAAGGCTGCGGTTGAAATCAAGATTGTTTGAAGTATTTTCGCTGGAAGTAGAGGGCTACGTTAACCAGGCTGATAAGCACTGGCACCTCGACGAGCGGGCCGATGACAGCGGCAAACGCCTGCCCGGAACCGATTCCGAAGACGGCTACGGCTACGGCAATGGCCAGCTCGAAGTTATTGCTGGCGGCGGTGAAAGCGATGCTGGTTGTTTTCGAGTAGTCGGCCCCGATTTTCTTACCCATGTAGAAAGAGACCAGGAACATGATAACGAAGTAGATAAGCAGCGGTACGGCGATACGCACCACGTCGAGAGGAATCTGCACGATGAGTTCGCCCTTGAGGGAGAACATGACCACTATCGTAAAAAGTAACGCTGCCAGCGTGATTGGGCTTATCTTTGGGATGAACTTGCCCTCGTACCACTCACGCCCCCTGGTCTTTATCAGCGCAAAGCGGGTAATCATACCCCCGAAGAACGGGATACCGAGATAGATGAAGACGCTCTTGGCTATCTCGCCCATGGAAACATCGACCGCCGAGCCTTCCAGTCCGAACCACCGGGGCAGTATGGTGATAAATACGTAGGCATAGACCGTGTAAAAGACTATCTGGAAGACGGAATTGAAAGCCACCAGTCCGGCGGCATATTCCCTGTCGCCCCTGGCCAGCTCGTTCCAGACGATGACCATGGCGATGCAGCGGGCCAGCCCTATCATTATCAAGCCGACCATGTAGTCCGGGTGAGGCCAGATAAAGCCGAGGAAGAGGATAGCCAGCAGGAACATCAGGATAGGCCCGATAAACCAGTTCTGTACCAGCGATAGTGCCAGCACGCGCCAGTTGCGGAAGACCGGCCCCATCTCTTCGTAGCGGACCTTGGCCAGTGGCGGGTACATCATCAGGATGAGGCCGACGGCGATAGGTATGGAGGTGGTATCCACCTGGAAGAATCCGATAAAGTCGGCCACGCTGGGAATAAAATACCCCAGCCCCACGCCCAGTCCCATCGCCAGGAAAATCCAGAGCGTCAGGAAGCGGTCTAACAGGGAAAGTCTTCCGATTATGGTAGCGGGTTTGTTCATGTTCTAAATATATAATACCGTGTTTACCGGCCTGAATAAACAGACGCAAGCCTGGAGTGTTGACAAAAGCACACATAGGTTTATAATGGACTCACCTGATACCGAAAAAATTACCGAGGAGGCAAAGTGTACGAAAGAATACTAATTCCACTGGATGGTTCGGAAGTCGGTGAATCTGCCCTGCAGTTTATGAAGGACCTGCTCTCGAAGCTGTCAAAAGACGTTGACGTAGAAGTCACCTTGTTGCACATCTTATCGCCATTTTCCCAGAGCGTTTCTATCCGCGACGAGTCTTTCGACGTTTACTTTCAGAAGGAAGATTATGAGAACATCAAAACAAAATTCATGGAATATCTGAACGCCACCGGGGAGACACAGACGAGCGCGGGCATCAAAGTTCGCGTGAGAGTGGAATTTGGTGATATCCCGAATCAGATTGTCAGGGTAGCCGAAGAAATGCACGCGGATATGATTGCCATGTCGTCACACGGGCGCACGGGGGTTGGGCTTTCACCCATAGGTAGTGTTGCCTACAAGGTATTGCAGCTGGATACCGACATTCCCATAATTGTCGTGAGACCTCCCAAGCGTGCGCTGAAACAATAAAGGGCTGGTGGGTGAAGAAGGTAGGGATGAAACAAGGGCACTGAAGCCGTTTTGATAGCGGTGGCTGCTGCCCTTTTTGCTCTAACAGGCAATTTACCTCTCAATTGCCGTGTTATAGTCTCCACCCCGCCATAAATGCTATAATTTAATTGATGGATATCCTCGCCGAGCTTAATCCCGCCCAGAAACCATCACGTTCTATATTGAGGCTAATATAACCACCAAAACAACGGTAAGAACTACCAACCCGAGAAGCCATAGAAGCATTGTCGGCTTTCTACGCCTTATATTACTACAGCTTGAATTCCAGCCAGCCCCCATACGGGCATCATGATAAAAGATGAATAAGTTATAGGCGAGTCTGGATATACATACGGGCATTTCCCTACTATGTTCCATATAGACCCCATTGCCCACTCCATGAAGGCGCCGTATACAGCAGCCACAATAAATATAACGAGCCATAGAGTTAATCTATTCATTTCACTAAAATAAACTCTGGGAACATTAAACAATAAACCAGAACGATTTATCAATATTACTTTCTTCGCGCCCAGGTATTCGCTTCTGTGAAACTAATTTTCCTTTCATGGCCTCCATACCGCCATAAATGCTATAATTAGATATGGATATCCTCGCCGATCTTAATCCCGCCCAGAAAGAAGCCGTGGAAGCTATCGACGGGCCGGTGCTCATCCTGGCTGGACCCGGCAGCGGCAAGACCCGCGTCATTACCCACCGTGTCGCCTACCTCGTACGCAGCTGCGGCGTCAACCCCCGCCGCATCATGGCGGTAACCTTCACCAATAAAGCCGCCCGCGAGATGGAGGAGCGACTTAAGAAGCTCGTCAGCGGGTTGGTCAAGGACCTGACGCTGGGCACTTTCCACGCCATCTGTGCCCGTATTTTGCGGATTGATGGTAAAGCCATCGGTATCGACTCCCAATTTACTATTTATGACGACGACGACCAGATAAGCCTGTTAAAGAAAAGCCTCCAGGAGATTGGACTCGACCCCAAGCAGTACGCCCCGCGGGCGATTCAGTCGGCCATTACCGCCGCCAAGAGCCGGATGATAGGGCCGGCCGAATTTCTCCAGCACGGACGCAGCTATTTCGAAGAGGTGGTGCAGCGCGTCTACGAACACTACCAGAAGCTGCTGACCGAAAGCAGCGCCCTCGACTTCGACGATTTACTGATGAAGACGGTGCTCCTCTTCCGGCAGGATAAAGAGCTTCTGGAGAGATACCAGTCGCGCTACCTGCACATTCAGGTGGACGAGTTCCAGGACACCAACCTCGTCCAGTACGAGTTGACGAAGCAGTTGGCGGGGAAGTACCACAACATCTGCGTCGTCGGCGACCCCGACCAGTCTATTTACTCGTGGCGGTCGGCCGACCTGCGCAATATCCTGAATTTCGAGAAGGACTACCCCGATGCCAAGGTGGTGCTGCTGGAGCAGAGCTACCGCTCCACGCAGTTGATTCTCGAGGCGGCTTCCCACGTCATTTCGGCCAATCGAAACCGCAAGCCGAAGGACCTGTGGACGGAAAACGAGCCGGGCATGCCTGCCGCCGTCATCGAGACCTACACCGAGCAGGAAGAGGCCCAGTACGTCGTCAACGAAATCGATAATCTGGTGAGTCGGGGCGAGGTCAAGCCGGGCGACTGTGCCGTGATGTACCGCACCAATGCGCAGTCGAGAGTCCTGGAGGAGACCTTTATCCGCTACGGCGTGCCCTACAAGCTGGTGGCGGGGACCCGGTTCTACGAGCGACGCGAGGTTAAGGATATTATCGCTTATCTCCGCCTTATCCAGAATCCCTGCGATTCTGTCAGCCTGCTGCGTATTATCAACGTCCCCCAGCGCGGCATCGGCCAGCGCAGTTTGGACGAGCTTACCGGGTGGGCGCGCTCGCAGGGTGTCCCCGAGTACCGGGCGTTGCAGTTGCTGGCGGAGTCGAAGGACTCCAGTGCCGATTTACCCTTCAGTTCGAGGACGGTCAAGGTGCTGATTGGTTTCGCCGTCATGATTGAAAGTTTCATCGAGAAAAGCCGTGAGTTGAACCTGCTCGAACTGTTCGACCTCGTCGTCGAAAATTCCGGCTACCGGCACTACCTGGCGGGACTGGTGGATGGTGAGGACCGCTGGGAGAACATCCTGGAGCTGCGTGGGGTGGTCCAGGAGTCCCGCGACTTAAAGCCGCTGGAAGGTCTTTCCGACTTTCTCGAGGGCGTGGCGCTGGTTTCGGACGTCGACGACCTTGAAGAAAAGGTCGAGACCGTGACCCTGATTACCCTGCATCAGGCCAAGGGGCTGGAGTTCCCGGTGGTGTTCATCGTCGGCATGGAGGATGGTATCCTGCCTCACTTTAAGTCGATTGACGACCCCGCCCAGCTTGAGGAGGAAAGGCGACTTTGCTACGTGGGTATTACCCGGGCGAAGAAGCGGGTGTACCTGGTGCGGGCCTTCCGCCGCCACCTGATGGGCTCCAGCGCCGTCAACCGGCCATCCCGATTTCTGCAGGACATACCGTCGAATCTGATTACCACGAGCAGCGTCTGGGAGGGTGAGGATAGCTGGGCGAATTCGACCGCCGAGGCTAGAGATGAGTCTGAAGAGCTTAAAGGCAGGGTCGCCGAGTTCAAGCCGGGCGACCACGTTCGGCACGAGCAGTTCGGCGAGGGCGTGGTGGTGAGCTATCAGACCGTCAAGAACGACGCCGAGGTGGTGGTGGCTTTCGACGGGGTCGGCGTGAAGAGGTTTTTACTGAGCTTTGCCAAAATAGAGAAGGTGTAAAAAATATCTAAATTTTTTCCGTTTTGAAGTGGGAAGGATCTAGTAAAATTCTTGTTTAATGGTGTAGAATTTAATCAACATGACAATAGTTGAAAAGCAACGATCATTTCCTGGATTCACCTTTGAACTGGACAGAATTATTCATGGGGACTGTCTGAACGTTATTAAAACTTTTCCCAAGGAGTGCGTTGACCTGATTATAACCTCTCCACCTTATGCTGATAATCGTAAGAATAGCTACAAGGGGATACCTATCCGCGATTATGTAGACAGGTTTTTACCTATAACTGGTGAACTCAAACGTGTTCTAAAGCCCAAAGGTTCTTTCGTTTTAAATATTAAAGAAAGGGCTGTTGATGGTGAGCGTCAAACTTATGTACTTGAGTTAATTCTGGAGATGAAGAAGCAAGGTTGGATTTGGACTGAGGAGTATATCTGGCATAAAAAAAATTGCTATCCGGGCAAATGGCCTAATCGCTTTAGAGACGCGTGGGAACGTTGTCTGCATTTTACCAGACAAAAAGAGTTTAAGATGGTCCAAAAGGCGGTGATGGTGCCTATGGGCGCTTGGGCACAAAAACGTTTAGCTAAGTTAAGTGACACTGACCGAATTCGTGATGAATCTCACTCGCTTAGCGGTTTTGGGAAGAACGTTTCTAATTGGTTAGGTAAAAAGCAAGTTTACCCAACAAATGTCCTGCATCTTGCTACTGAATGCGCCAATCGTAATCACAGTGCGGCCTTCCCTATATCTTTACCATTCTGGTTTATCAAGTTGTTTACGGAGCAGGGTGATGTGGTTCTGGATCCGTTTATTGGTTCAGGCACCACTGCATTGGCTTGTATTGAGCTTGATAGACATTACATTGGAATTGAATTAATGGAAAATTATTACAATCTGGCACTTGAATCTGTCGATGCTCATCGTAAATTGGTTACAGCAGTAAGGGAAGAGAAAAGTGAATATAAATGAGTTACAACAACTAATTAGCGATTGCCTCAAAGATTTTTATGAACGCCGCATGCGCCGCTTAGAAAAACTCAAACTTAAAGACTTCCTTCGTAGAAAGAACCCGTACCTTTTCAAAGCCCTCGGCACACAAAAAGCCTCAGAAATTGTTGAGAAAATACTTACAGCTTATATTGGTTCGTCGGATGAAACTATGTTTGGTGAGGCCTTCTTTGAACCTATCGCTCGAATTGCTTCAGGGAGTAAAGTATCAGATGCTGAGGGAGTAGACTTTGTTATTGAGTCTGAAGACCGTGTTCTTGCCGTAGCATTGAAATCAGGCCCTAATATTTATAATGCCAGCCAGAAAAAACGTCAGTCTCAGGAATTCTCGGCTTTAAGA
>Ga0315547_1002534_pt1 | contig 12794 bp, 15 predicted proteins | sample SalMarSW160240MG_2_FD_202542 | JGI IMG/M metagenome (GOLD analysis project Ga0315547, IMG submission 202542) | Salt marsh sediment microbial communities from the Plum Island Ecosystem LTER, Massachusetts, United States - Salt Marsh Sediment SW1601-240 ... | reverse complement strand
CAATCTGCCCTCAGATAAATAAGAAATTTTATTATGATTCCTTATTTTTGCTTTGATAAAATTCAAATAGGCTCGATTACTTTTTATGTCTGGGGAATATTTTTAGCTTTGGCTTTTATAGTCGGCTACTTTTTGGTTTTATGGCAGGTTAAAAAACAAAAAATTAATCCTGATATAATCCATAATTCATTTAGTTGGATAATTTTAGGAGCAATTATTGGTGCCAGGCTTGGCTATATCTTTCAATTCCCAAAATATTATTTTAGCCAGCCCCTTGAAATTTTAAAAATTTGGGAAGGAGGATTAACTTTTCACGGAGGCCTTCTTGGAGTACTGATTACTTCTATTATTTATGCTAAGTTTGCCAAAATTAGCAAAAGATTATTTTTTCAGATAGCTGATTTAATAGCTTTAGTTCTTCCTATTTCCATTGCTATTGGGAGAATCGGCTGTTCTTTAATCAATGATCATCAGGGAGCTGAAACTTCTTTGCCCTGGGGAATAGTTTGGCCTGACGGTATAGTTCGCCATCCGGTAGCTGAATATTTGATAATTAGCGCCTTAATTCTATTTTTTGTTCTAAGGTTTCTGAAACCGAGATTAAAAGAGCCCGGCCGGTTGTTTTTTGCTTTTCTGCTCTTATATTCTATTTCCCGATTCTTCTTAGATTTTACCCGTTCTACCGGTATTTTATTGTCTGACCCTCGCTATTATTGGTTATCCACAGCTCAATGGTTATCTTTAACTATAATTTTAGGTATAATTATGAAAGAGCTAATATTCTTAAAAAGCCCTGTAGAGAAAATTTGACTGCCTTTGGCAAATAGTGTTTTGCTCTGCAAAACACCTGTCAAAATTCTTCTACGGGGAAAGGTCGAAAAATTTGAATAGAAGTTAATATTTTAAATTTATGAAAAAAATAATTTTTGTTGCTTCGGCTTTATTGGTATTATCTCTGATTTTAATCGGCGGAGGATGTTTCCAAAAAAGCCCGGAAAGCTTTTATAAAAAAGTTTGCAAGGCTGGCATACCGTTTACCGAAAGAGCGGATGATGCCTTTGACACGGGTAGCTCTGGCATATTTGGCGAGGAATACGACGATGATGAAATAGATGATTGTGTTGAAGATATGGTTGAGCAGGAAGAAGATATAAGGGAAGATTGCGAAGATGATGAAGATGATGATGTATGTGATGAAGTAATTAAGAATTACCGGGTAGCATCGACAAAAATGCTTACTCGCGAAGGATGTAAAATCATGTTTAGTATGAATTGTATGGGGTATGTGGCAATGAAGGACTTCGATGAAGTTAACGATTGCATGGAAGATGTGGATGAGGTTTGCAATCCTCTTCCAAAATCGTTTTAGAAGATAAGTTATAAGCAGAGAAATTTTAATTATTATAGACTTGTTTTTGATTAGACCGATCGGGATTAAAGGCCGTTTTAATAAATGCCAAATTTTTGTCCAAGTTGTGGGAATAAAATAGAGCCCGGAGAAGATAAGTTTTGCCCTTCTTGCGGAGCAGAATTACCAGCCCAGCCGGTTTCATCGGGAGTGGAAAATCTGAAGAGAGCTTTTGAGGAAATAAGATGCGAGCTTAGCTTAGATGAAATTTTTAACATTTTAGGGTGTGCAAAATCAGTCCTAATTAATTGGCGGGAAGCGAGATGGAGCCGGAGGAGGGAAGAGGAATCAATACTTAGAGGGCTGTTTATTCTTACCAGAGAAAACATCTTTTTCTTAATAAAAGCAATTTGGCCCGGCAAACTGACCAAAAGGGCAATAGAGTCAACCACGATGGTAATCCCTGTTTCCACTATAAGAGAAGTTAAGGCCTCAAAAACTTTATTTAGCCGCAAGTTTAAAATAATCAGGATTAAGGGTTTAGTAAAAAAAAGAGGGGCTTTCTTCAGAAAAGAGCGTTGGACCAGAGAGACATTCTACCTTGAAAATTCAGATCAGTTAGCTAAAGAGATAAGAACCTGCCTCGTTAAACGCTCGACAGAACCTTGATTCGCTAAAGTGGAGATATATAATCTTGAATTAAAGTTACTAAATCTAAACATTAAATAATATGAAAAAACTAAAAATTTTTATTCCAATATTACTTTTAGCGGTTTTGATTTTGACCGGGTTCAGCTGCGGGGAGGAATCAAAGCGGAAAAAAGATGAAGATGAAGAAAAAGACGAATTGGAGGATTACACTCTTTATAAAAATGAAGAGTGGGATTTTGAGATTTACTACCCCGAGGATTGGGAAAAAGAGATAGTATTTGATGAGATTGAGGGGATACAAGCGTATTTCACTTCTCCAGAACAAGGGCCAGCAGATGATTTTCAGGAAAGCGTTTTCTTGATGGTAGGAGAGCCGGATCCTTATACTGATTTTGACGAGTATGCGACAGACACAGTAGCGATGATGGAGGCGGATGAAGCGACGGAAATGATAAAATTTTCAAAAGAAACGATTAGCGGATACCCAGCTTATAAATTAGTTTATGCTCAATCTTCAGATTGGGGCGAGTATCAGTCTTTGGAGCATTTTCTGAATACCGGCGATACATGGGCTTTAATATCTTATACTGCTAAGAAAGACCAGTATTCTGAGTTTTTAGACGAGGTTGAAATAATGGTTGATTCTTTTGAGATAAAGTAATAATTAAATTTAAAAATGGCAAAGTTTTGTCCTAAATGCGGAAAAGAATTAAAAGTTGGAGTTAAATTTTGTCCTTCTTGTGGAACGACGCTGAAAGGACAGTTTTTGAAACCTTCTCAAGAGAAGACTAAACAAGCCGAGCAGCCCGAAAAGAGTAAAAAAACCAAACAATCTAAAAAACTCAAAGGAGCCGAACTTAAAAAAGGGGCAGAGAAATCTATCCAGCCTGTTTCTTCGGCGCCGATTTCGCATTCTGCTCAGCTAGCCCGGCCGATTGCTCCAATCCAGCCAAGAAAACCAATTACTCCGCCTCGCCCTTCCTACTCTTCTGCGCCCTCGCCGAAAAAGAGCGGCGGTTTGGGTTGCGGAGCCGGATGCGGCATAGGCTGTTTAGTGGTAGTAATAATTGTCTTGCTAATTTTGGGTACTTTAGTCGGTTTTGGTTATTATTTTCTTTTTGTCAGAGACACGGGAGAAAGCGGAGGTTACTTTGATATTGATAAAGATAAGGTCGGAAAAACGGTTAAATGCGGCGATTCTATAGCTTGTTTAGATACAAATCTTAAGGAGTGCGCTCGGGCTAAAGGTAAAACAGAGATAGAAGATTTTGCCGAAGTAAGCTTTGAAGTACTGGGACCGAGCGAAGATACCAAAGATTCCTGCGTGGTTTTTGCCGAAGTCGATGAATTAAAAGGCTCTTTTTCTCAGTTAGAATCTCTTCCTTCTTTTCTCTCGGACAAAATAACAGAAGATTTATCTATAGAATGCCTAATTCCAGAGAAAGTTTATACTGAGGGAATAGAAAAGACCACAGAATATATTGCTGATAATATGTTTGAAGTTTGCAGGGGAAAAGCTCTTGATTTTTTAAGCAAATATGGAGTTGAAGAATATTAAAAAATACTAAAAAAGGTCGAATTTCGAGATTAATATAAGCCGTAATAATTAAGATGAAAATATTTAATAGAATTGTTTTATCGGTTTTAGTTCTCGGAGGAGCATTTTTTCTTACCGGTCAGGCTTTAGCAAGTTTAGACCTTATATTTTGTATTGATCTTACCGGCAGTATGTGGGACGATATTGATGAAGTTCAAAAGGAGGCCTCGGAAATAGTTGACGAAATATCGGAGATTTCAGGTTTCCGAGTAGCTATTGTTGGATATAGAGATTTCTCGGATGATACAATGTTTGAGGACTATGAATTTTCAGATGATAAAGAAGAAATTTTAGACAACATAGATGATTTAACGGTAAGCGGAGGGGGTGATATGCCCGAAGCTGTTTATGAAGCTCTGCTCAGAGCTATTAACACGGAGGAAATTGGGAGTTGGAGAGACGGTGTTTCCAAAATGATAATTCTTATGGGAGACGCGCCTCCTCATGAGAAAGGAGACGCTGAGGTTTATAAGTATACCTTAGAAGATGTTGCTAAAGCTGCTTATGAAGTAGATCCTGCTAATATTTATTCGATTGTGATAGGAGACGATGAGCTTACTGCTGAGAAGTTTGAAGAGCTTTCTGACGAGACGGATGGTGACTTTTTCTTAGCCGCGGAGGCTAAAGACCTACCGGGCGAGATTAAAAAAGCTACCCAAAAAATAGTAGAGGAAGTAGAAAAAAGAGAGGAGGAAGAGATTGATTGGAAGAAGATTATATTATTTGTGGTCATAGGATTAGGAGTTGCTTTGGTGGTTTTGATAGTAATTATAGTAGTGGTTGTTATAATCTTGAAAAAGAAGAAATAGAATTTAAATTAAATTCGAAATAATCTAAAAGGTCGTATCTAGCCCGATTCTGTGGGGCTAATTAATTAGAGTAGGCTAATCCAAAAATTTATGGATGCACTTCCTTTAATTTTGAGTTTTGTATACGCTTTCTTTTTTCTGATTTTTTATGTTTACAATGCAATTTGCTTAATGGCAATAGCTAAAAAGACCGCAGTTTCTAACGGCTGGATGGCTTGGATCCCGATTCTGAATTTATATTTAATGTGTAGGGTGGCTGGTAAATCTGGTGCTTGGATACTCTTACTTTTACTTCCTGTTATAAATATTATCGCTATTGTTGTTTTATGGATGGCTATTTCTGAGAGATGTGGCAAGCCAGGCTGGTGGGGAATATTAATGCTGATTTCGCCGGTGAACTTTATAATAATGGGGGTTTTAGCTTTTTCTAAAAGTCCGGTTGTTCCAATGCCGCCTCCGGCGGCAGCTGCTCCATTGCCTTCTCAACCTCAGTCTCAAATTCCCGCTTCCGGACCCGCTGGAGGCAGAAGATTTTGTTCTCAATGCGGGACGCCGATTGGGCCTGCTGACAGATTTTGCCCAAACTGCGGAGCTAGGATGTAAGATAAACAAAAGATCGCCCTTTCGGCGATTTTTTGTTAAAATGTATTTATGACATTGTATATCATTGCTACTCCAATAGGAAATCTTAATGACTTGAGTATCCGAGCTCTTAGAATTTTAAAAGAGGTTGATTTAATCTTGTGCGAGGATACCAGGGTGACTCAGAAGTTATTAGCATATTACAGCATAAGAAGGCCAGTCTTAAGCTATCATCAGCATAGCGGCTTGCAAAAAATAAGCCATATTTTAGACCTCTTAAAACAAGGGAAGAATTTAGCTTTAGTTTGTAATGCTGGAACTCCGGGGATTTCTGATCCTGGCAGTAAGTTGATTAGCGAAATTCTTAAAGACAGCCAGTTAGAGAATATTAGAATTATTCCTATTCCCGGACCATCGGCTGTAATTGCTGCAGCTAGCGTTTCCGGTTTTCCGATGGATAAGTTTATTTTTATGGGATTTCCGCCGACAAAAAAGAAAAGAAAGAAATTCTTTGAAGAAGCGGTAAACTCAAAATATCCGGTAATTTTCTACGAATCTCCCCACCGGATTTTAAAAACTTTGGCTGAGTTGAAAAATGTTTCCCAGAAACTGAAAATTGTTCTCTGCCGGGAACTAACTAAAAAGTTTGAGACAATTTATCGGGGAAAAATTGAAGAAGTAACTAAAGAATTAAAAAAGGGAGAGATTAGAGGAGAGTTCGTGGTGATTATAGGCGGGGCTTTTCATTCTTGACAATGGAATTTTATGCTAAAATATATAAAAAGGTTGTGGATAACTAAATAAGCAATATTTTAAAAAAATGAAAAAGGTTACTTCAATAATAATTCCAATAATAGCCGTAGTTATTTTGATTTTGATTATTAGCGGGGTAACTCTCTGGTGATTTTACTCGGCGCAACTTTTTCTGCCACTTATTCTGATATTGGAGAAACCATTTCCGGAACAGGCAATATAAATCAGAATCCTTCATTTGTCGGCGGCGGGAACTATCATCTCCAGGGCGGTTCTCCTTGTATTAACGCCGGTAATCCGGCTGTCCAGTATAATGATACCAACGGTACAAGAAATGATATGGGAGCTTATGGAGGTCCGGGAGGCAGCTAAACCCCGCACTCTAAATTATTTTTGCTGTAATTTCTTAAATCAGTCCCGCTTAGCAGCGGGACTGATTTTTATCTGTTATAACTTGACAAATTCTTAAAAGTTGCTAAAAATACATCATAATATATTATTATGAGAAACAATACCAAAATTTCATATTTTTTGAAAATAGGGCTTTTTATTGGAATAATCTTACTGTTCTGCCTATTTGGTTTATTTGTAGTTGCTAAAGGCGACCATCCCTGCTCTTCTAACTCGCGTTTAGAATATCCCTCTCTTAAGACAATATCTTCGTTTGATGTTTTTTGCGGCTATGTAAAGTGCAGAGGCGAAAAACCTCAATGGTATTGTCCAAGAGGGGACAATCTTTCCGAGCCTAATAACGGAGGGTCAGAACCCTCGTCAAGTTCTTGCGAGTGTTCTTCAGGGCCATGCTGCGATGGCTGTGATTATAAGCCATCTACTTCTATCTGCGATTTTAAAATTGAAACTCTATACAGTTGTCCTTGGGGATCAGGCTGCGGGGCAAATGTTGCTAAAAAAACCAGAACCAGATTTAAATATTGTTCTGGTAAAAGCGATGAATGTACCGAAGAATGGAGTGGCTGGTCAAACTGGTCCAGCTGGAGAGTTGCTGATAGTTGTGGGTCCAACGAAGTTTGCCGGACCGGTAATTCCCAATGTCAATATAGCTCAAGTTGTGTGACTTGTACCCCGAAGCCCGAACCTGAATCCTGTTTGGAATGCGAAAGCTTTAATGCTCTTATGGTTTCTCTTTCGGCAAAAAAAGAGGAAAATTCCGGAGAGTGGGAAGAAGAGATAAAAGCAAGATCAGGAGAAAAGATTACTTTTCTTTTAGTTATAGCTAATAGCAGCCAAGAAGATTTTGATAACATCTCCTTGAAAGTGGAACTTCCTTCAGAAATAATTTACAAGGATGATTTAAAAATTGGGGAAGAATCTTCCGAAGAAAACATAACCGAAAGTTTTTATATAGATTCTTTATCTGGAGGCGCGATGACGACGGTTGTTTTCAAAGGAGAAGTGTCTTTAGAGATTGAGGAAGGAGAAAAAAGTGTTACAGCAAGCGCTAATAAAGAAGATTTATCTGTTTCTGATTCAGTTAAAGTTGTTTTTGAAAAATCTCCGGAGCCGTCACCGGCCGCTGCCGCTGTTTCTGCTGCCGGTTTTTCACTGGGAGGACTTCTGAAAAAATGGTATTTCTGGGTTTTATTAATCCTTGGAATAATCGTCGTATTTTATTTTATAATATCCAAAAACAAATAGTTTTTTCTAAGGAGCAGAAAAACTTAACCCTTCACCTTTGGTTAAAAGTAAAGGGTTGACAGAATTATCTGTTTTGTTAAAATTAGAATATCCTTGAAAATTACTAAAACCGATGAATCGGGTAGATGGGCCCGATGAGGTGGCTTCTGCGTTAGTGGAAGCCCGGCTTCCTCCGTAATCAGAGGATAACTGTTAAACCCCGCTTAGCGGGGCGAGTCAGTGAAAGATGCCCCCGCCATGGCGGGGGAATCAGGGTGGTACCGCGGGAAAACTTCTCGTCCCTGTTGCATAGTTTATCTATGCCTTAGAGACGAGGAGTTTTTTTAATACTCAAAAATAGTTCTTTAACAAAAATTAAAATTCAGTTAGGAGGTGTATAAATGTGGAGCGTAGCCCTTTGTCCTAAATGCGGTTTATCTGGAGAATGTTATTGCCGTTGCCTTGGCAGCAGTATTTTGGATCGTTCTTATGAGTATGTTTTTATCTGTAAAAATTGCGGACATACTAAAACAATTAAAGAAAGCGGAGGATGTTGGAGTGGTCCGTCTACTAAGTGTCCATTTTGCGGAAAGAATTGTAATGTTCACCAAGAACCGCCGAAAGAATTCAAAGTTTCAAAGTAAACTAAAATAAAAAAGCCCGTGGTTAATACTTACGGGCTTTTACTTAATTAAGATAATTTTGACTCATCTTTTTTCCTTGACTCTAATTGATCAATCTGCACTCGGCAGGATTCAGAGAGAATGTAGTAGAAAACTGCTTGGGCAAACATGTGGTTTAGGCCTTTTTCATCAGCCCATTCTTTTATCTGGCTTAGTCGTTTTTCTTCAATTTCAGGTCTTAGGATTGGTTGTTGACCCTGAAGATTTTTACACTCTTCTACTTTTTTAGCTAGATCCATCCTTTCGGCCAAAAGATCAATTATTTGCTTGTCCACTTTTTTGATTCGAATTCCCAAATCCTCTAAACTTAATCCTTCATCCCTGTTCTCTGTTTTCTTATTCATAATTCACCTCATTTCTTTTTAACTTATTAAAGATCTAATTAATTTCCTTATCGAGCTTATATTATTTTGTCTTTTTTGTCAATTATTAAAGTTGACAAATTTTGTTATTATGTTAAAGTTCAGCAGTAAATTGTTTTTTGAAAATTGAATAATTAAAAACTAAGTTTAAGAAAAGGAGAACGAAATGAGTATTTCTGACAGGGTAAAATTGACTGATATGACGAGAAGCAGAGGAAGAGGAGTAATTGAAAAACTGTATCGAATGTTTTATTTGCAGGGACCAGGCGCTGGAACGTTTCTAGGGCTTCCTTTTGACCAGTTGGTTGAACACGGGCCCGGCCACGAATTTAAATGGGAACATTGCGCTAAACCACGGTCAGTAATAGAATTAGCCAATCGGGGCAGAGAATATTTTTCAGCTCTAGTGTTATCCATAGGCCAGGCTCAGAAGTATCAGCACGATATTGACCATGCTATTCCCTTGATAGTAAAATTGGACGGTCATTTCTATACCGGCAAAGCTAACCAAGTTAATTATCCCCGGCACACTATGTTTGGTTCGGTAGAAGATGCTTTGAAAATGGGAGCTTGTGCTGTAGGATTGAGTTTTTATCTGGGTTCAGAGCAAACCGGAGAAGACGTAGAAAGAATAGCTTTTATAAGAGAGGAAGCTCACAATAACGGTTTGCCTCTGGTTTTATGGAGTTATCCTCGAGGACCTTTATTCGATACTATTCAGGCAAATAGTTTATTGTCTTGCCATTACGCTGTTTCGGCTGCCGAGTCGTTAGGAGCTGATGTGGTAAAAACAAAATTTCCTAGCGTGGTCGCGCCAAAGTGCAGGGATGCCTATGAGAAATTTATCAAAGAAGAATATTCTAAAAAGATCCCCGAGGCAACTAGGTATCTGGAGTTTGAGCCCGGAAAGAAAAAATTAGCAGCTTACGAAAAAAGAATGGAAGAAAAAGATAAAAATCCGAATTTTGATTCTCTTCTTGACAGGGCCCGGCATATTGAAAGAGCAAGAATAGTTGTCAGAGCCGCAACCAGAACATTTGTAATATTTTCCGGAGGGCCCAGAACAACAGGTAGTGCAAAATCTGATTTAACCAAAAGTACTGAGATAATTATGGAAGCAGACGGCGAGGGAAGAATTATTGGCAGAAACCTCTGGGGAATCCCGGTTGAAGAAGGTCTTAAATTAGCGAAAGCTGTAACTGAGGTTATGCAAAAGGACGGATTTAAGAGATGGTGAATTTTTTAAAAACAAAAAGCGCCCCGTCAAGACGGAGCGCTTTTATTCTTGACAAGACTTCATCGCTTGCTAAAATAAAAGTAGTTCTTTGTTTTGTAAAAGAGAAGAGAGCCTTTTCAAAAACTTATTAAGATCAGGTTTAAGAGGGATTTACTCCCTATTATTTGTGGTGAATTTGAAAAATTGTTGATTCACAGCTCCCTCTATTTTGAGGTAAAATGAGCTCAAAAGTTTAAAAATTCTATTTACAGGCTCTCTTCTCTCTATTTGCTCTTTTAAAGAGGCTTAATTTAAGCCTCTTTGTTCTTGACAGATTCTTTTGATTGTCTTAGAATAAAGGAAGTTTTGTGATAGAAAAGAGAGTCCCTGAAGAAAATTTTTGTGAAAAGAGTAAGGATACTCATATCTCCTTTCTTTTTTAACCGGGAACTCGTTGTTTCCATCTTCATACTCTCTTCTCTTTCTTTTGTTCTTTCAAAGACCCCGCCTTGGCAGGGTCTTTTTTAAATCAACTAGCAGGGGGACCGGGTTTTTTAAACCTTGACAAGATTTTTTAATTATGTAATATAAAAATTAGTTGTTTTAAAATATAAATATTCCGGAAAGTTGGGGCTAGTCCTCCAATAGCAGGGCAGCGGTTTCGTCGGAAGACCGTGGTAAGAAGCTGGCGCGCTTATATTTGTGCCAGTCAACCCGCTAACAACTAGTTGGCAAACAATTTTTCAAGAAAGAAAGGTGGCTATTATGAATAGTCCGATGAGTCCAAGAGGCCCGATGGGTCCGATGACAGCGAATAATCTCTCGAATTGCCTTCAAGCTACGAAGGGTCCAATAATTCGTAAGAACTCTGCTGTCTACCAAGATGTAATTGGAAGAAGCCAGAAGATTCGTTTGATGCCGGGTGAGGCCCAAGTGCTAAGGATGAAGTACGGTAAGTAGGCATGAAAATGCCAATAAGCAAAACGGAAGAGAAAATTCTCTTCCGTTTTTTATTATTGAAGTTGAAGTTGACAATTTTTTTGGTTGTATTAAGATAAATTCGTTTAAATATTATTGAGGGAGGGGAGTCCATTTCTAAGGGGGCGCTATCGCTACGGCTGCCTAATCTCCCTTTCCTCTATATTGTTCTTTTAAAGTTGAAAGGAGAGAGAAAATAAACCTTCAGCTAAAAAGTGCAATAGGGGTTGACAAGATTTTTTAATTATGCTAAGGTGTATTTATTGGATTTCATTATATATACAGTAAGAGGAAAGAGAACCTCTGGGATGTGAGACCTGATGGCAACCCGAAAGAAGTCCAAACAGGGCAATTCTATATTCTCTTTCCTCTACTTGTTAGTTCTTTATACCAATGCTTTTCATGGATGATGAGAGAGTTGCTTAATGGATTAAGTAATTGGACTCGCTTTTTTAAAAAAAAGCGAGCCGACCAATTTACATTTTGCGAATGCGCGCATTCGCCACTGCTATGCTCTCTTTCACATCCTTTATTCTTTAAAGACCCAAAACAATTTGGGTCTTTTCTTTTTTCAAGAAATATATTAAGATAAATAAGACACGGGAAAAGAGAGTTTTGAAGACAAAATTAAAAGTTAATATCGGCTCTTCGTCTACAACGTTCTCAATGGTGAAACTTGTACATTTTTAAGCATGGAAACTCGTTGTTTCCAACTTCATACTCTCTTTTCCATTTATAGTTCTTTTGAGCCTAATTTTATTAGGCTCTTTTTTTTGACAAATTTTCTGGTTTGATTTAAGATGGGCCTACCTAAACACCGTCAAGGAAAGAAAGTTCCTACCTTCGTCGCTGCGGCTGGTATACTCTCTTTCCTCATTTATTGTTCTTTAAAAATTGAAAGGGGATAGGAATGTTTATCAAACAGAAATTTTTTCAAAAGGGTATGCTTGTTTTTGCTTTTTTATTGGAGGCTATTAATTTGTGCGGATGTACTAGAAATAAGAAGCCCAAAAGAAAAGTAGTTGTATTTGTGCTGGATAGCTTTATAGAAGAAGAGAGCCACGGCGAGCTCGTGGCGGATATAATTGAAGAGAAATCTCTTTCTAAGTGTGAGATAAAAATTATAGATGTTTTCTTTTCAATAGGAGCAAAAAAGAACAAATATTTAAAGGCCTTAGCAGATGTTTCGGATTATGCAGATAAGCATCCGAATGAAGCAATTGTGGTGAATATAAGTTTGTGCAGCAAGAATTATAATCTATTAGAGCATTTAATGATTTCAGAGCTTTATGAAAAAGGAGTGATAGTTGTAGCTGCGGCGGGTAATGACGCTACTTCTAATAGGCGATATCCGGCAGCTTATAGAGAGACAATAGCGGTTGCTGCTTTACATTGGAAAAGGAAAGCTGATTATTCTAACTATGGCAGTCATATTGATTTAGCTACGTCTGGTTTTGGAAGCGAAAAGTTATTGAAAAAAGAAACATCTGGAGGAGGCCTTTTTATAGAGGAAACGAAGTATTACAGCGTAAGAGGCGGAACATCGTTTGCAACGCCAAGAGTTGCTGGCTTAATCGCTTATTTATTAAGGCAGAGGCCAGAGCTAAGCCCTAGAGAGATAGTTCATCTTGTAAAAGAAAATGCTACTCCTGTAAAGGACAAATTTGGGCGTTGTGGACTATTAGGCGCGAGAATCAATCCTTACGGCACTATCTTTGCTGTTGATCCTGTTTACCAACGAGCCCTCGTTTTTCAAATTGCTTCCATTGTTGCAGTGTTAATTTTTTGGATTTTTTGCGATAGATTCTTTGATGCCAATGGCGGATTATTTTTTACAGGTTTGTTGCTATTCGGATTATTGCTAATAGCAGCAAATATTATTCTTATTCAGGCCTGGAATATCATATACGGCACTATTGCAGGCAGCACATTAATTTTATTGGCTGGTCTTTGCCTTCCCATGATGTACTCTTTTAATAAAAAGAAAAAAGAAAAGGAAAAAATGGAAAGGCTTGGCGAATTTGAAACTTAAAGCGGAGAATAATTCTCCGCTTTTTTTTATTTTAGCTTGAAAATAACCCAAAAAAGAGTTAGATTAAAAGTGGAAAAATTTCTTAAAAACTCAAATAATAAAATAAAAACATGAACATAACTTTAATTGGTATGGCAGGTGTAGGTAA
>Ga0315547_1002533_pt1 | contig 12802 bp, 5 predicted proteins | sample SalMarSW160240MG_2_FD_202542 | JGI IMG/M metagenome (GOLD analysis project Ga0315547, IMG submission 202542) | Salt marsh sediment microbial communities from the Plum Island Ecosystem LTER, Massachusetts, United States - Salt Marsh Sediment SW1601-240 ... | reverse complement strand
CGGGAGGACGGATTCCTTTTTTCTCGAGCACCATCTTGTCGAGAAGGTCGGCGTGCCATCTCTCCGGACTCAGGCTGTTATCGAATCCCTGGGCTATGCGCAAGAGTGCGGTTTCGATGGCCGTGTACGAGCTCTCCAGGACCTGCGCAATCGCGATCCGCTCTGCACGATCCGGGATGGAGCCCGTCTGCAGGGACAACGAGCGTTCGCCGAGGAAGCGCTCCATGTCGTCGAGCACTCGAAAGGAAAGGAAATCATGAGCTACGGAGAGCCGACGCGTTGATTCCGAGGCTCGCTGTATACTACAATAGCTTCCATGTCCTACCAGGAATACCAGCAACTGGTGGCACAGAGCAAGTATCTGGAGGCGGCCCGCTTCGCCGAGCAGCAGGCCGAGTCGGGCCGCGAGTCGCGCCAGTCGGAAGAGTTTTGGCTGACCCAGCAAGCCCGAGCCCTGAGTCGCGCCGGGGAGCATAAGGCGGCCCTGGAAGTCGGCCGGCAGGCTCTGAACCTGGCCCCCGACAACCCCTTCGCCGTGGCCGCTACCGCGGATGCTCTTCTCGGATTGAAGCGCCTGGAGGAAGCCCTGGGGCATTACGAGGAGCTGCTTCACAGCCCCCGACTCCTGCACCAGGGGCGAAAGGGCGTGCTGGAGTGCCTGGCCGCACTGAAGCGATGGGAGCAGCTGCTGGAACGACTTTCCGGCTGGAATCTGCCGGAGGAGCAGTCCCTTCCCTGGCGAGTGAAGGCCATCAGCGCCCTTGGCCGCAAAGAAGAAGCCCTGGAGAGCTGCCGGCGCTGGCTCGAGCTCAGGCCCCACTACCCATCGGCCCTTTGGGAGGCCAGTGAGCTGGAGATCCGAGTCAACGGCCTGGAGGCAGCCGTAGAAAAGGCGGGTCGGCTGGCCCGCATCCCCTCCCTGCCTCAGGTATATCGGGAGATCTACGCCTCCCTCTGCCGAAGAGCCGGCAAGCCCGAAGAGGCCGTGAAGGCTTACGAAACGATCGGAGCCGAAGGGGAGCAGGGCCGGATCCAGAAAAAGAAGGCCTTCACCCTGGCGAAGAGCGGACGGGAGCGGGAAGCCCTGCCCCTGCTGGAGGAACTGCTGAAGAGCGAGCCTGCCGACAAATACCTGCACTCCAGCTACGCCGCCGCCTGCAGGAGGATGGGCGAGTTGGAGCGGGCTATCAACTTCTACAACAGACTGCTCACGCTGCATCCCGAAGAACGCTCGCTGTACGGGCGCATCAAAGGCATGCAGAACAAGTTGGAGGAACGCGGATGAGCCCGGCTGCCACTCCCCGAAGGATCGGCGACCTGATCGAAGTGCCGCCGGTACGGACGGTAATCCGCCTGGAAGAGGGAAGAACCAGCCCGGCGGAGATCGCCGACAGCTTCGTGTTCACCTCCGAAGTCAAGGCGCACCTGACCGTGATCTCCGAATCCCTGACTTCGGGTCGGGGTCAGGGATATTTCCTGCAGGGTGATTTCGGGTCGGGGAAATCCCACTTCCTGGCCGCCCTCTATACCTGGCTTTCAGGTCGAGCGGGGGCGGAACGTCTGTCCGCCGCCCACGAGGCTCTCAAACGGGCGGAGGAATCCACAGGGCGGACGCTTCCGGCGGCGCTGTCCCTGATCGATTACCGCTCCGACACCTCTCTGGAGTCGATCCTGTTGGAGTCGATCGAGCAGGCTCTGTCCGAAGCAGGCAGGCAGGTGCCCCTGACCCCGCTCTCGGTTTTCCTGGTCCGGTTGAAAGAACTGCTTAAAAGTCCCGATACAGCCCGTACCTTCATCCGGTTGGCCGCGGAAAACGATCCTGAAGTCGCCGAAACAGGGATCGATCTGTCCGAGTGGATCGCGGGCCATCCCCGGAAGGCCTACACCCTCGGCATGCGTTTACTCAAGGAGCAGGGGCTGGAAACTCCCCGGGCCATGGTAGAGGATCGGAAAGAGACCTTTGAACGGGTCTACAGGGAGCTTCAGGCCGCCGGTTTCACCAGGCTGATTCTTCTGATCGACGAGCTGTCCGAGTTCCTGCGCTCCAAACCCACAGTCCAGGAGTTGAATGAAGACGCCAGGACCCTGCAGTTTTTGGGGGAGCTGACCGCCGTGCGTCCCCTATGGATCGTGGCCGCGGTGCAGGAAAGCATCGAGAGCACCGGAGACATCGCCCGGGCGATCATCCGCAAGATCAAGGACCGCTTTCCGATCAAGCTGGCCCTGTCCACGGTGCACATCCGCTCCCTCATCTCCGAACGTCTGGTACGCAAGAAGCCCGGCGCCGAGGAGGCAATCTACCGGATCTACGAAGATTACCGACGGCAGTTTTCCACCTTTGACTGCTCCTTCGACGAGTTCAGGCAGCTGTATCCGGTACACCCGGCCACCATCGCGCTTCTGGATGGACTGGGGGACCTGTTCAGTCAGCACAGGGGGATCGTGGACTTCGTCTGGTCCCGGATCGCCGGGGACAGCCGACGGGGCATTCCCTCGATCCTGGAGCGTCCGCAGCGGGAACTTCTCGGGCCGGACAGCATCTTCGAGCATTTCTCTCTTCGTCTGGCCGAATTTTCGACCTACAACATCTACCCCCGCCACATCGTGCCTCATCTGGACCGTGAGATCGACAGAATCTTGAGCGACGGAGCGGACCGCCATCTGGCCAAGAGGATCATCCGTATGCTGGTCCTCTACCGCATCCACCCCACCACTGATTTCCCGAACGCGGGTAAGCTCGCCGAATTGGCGGCCTGCAGTCTCGATACGCCCGATCTGAGCGCCCGTTTTGTGGCCGAAGCACTCCTCGATCCCCTCGCCGCCTCCAGCCGATTCCTGCGCAAGAAAAGCATGGATGAAGCGGATCCCGCCCTGGCGGTCTACGAGATCTCCAGCGAAGAAGATTCGAGCAAAGTTCTGGAGGCCAGGATCCGTCGCCTCGGCGAAGAAATTTCCGACCAGGACGGCCGGCTGCTCAGCGAACCCCTGCTCCAGCTTCCCGAGTCGGACTCCTGGCCCGGCCCCGCCCTGGGCAGGGAGGGTACGGTGCGGGAGATCAGCTGGAACCTGAGCCGGCGCAGGGCCCTGGTGCGCTTCCTGCACCGGGAAGAAGCTCCTCCCGCCGATCTGTTATCGGAGCTTGAATCCAGGGAGTGCGATTTCGCCCTGCTGCTGACCATGGGGGAGACGGAGGCTCCGGAGGGGCACACCGCGGTGTGGCGGATCCCCCTCCCAAAAGGGGATGAGCCCGTAGAAACCCTGAAGGAATATCTGGCGATCCGCCTGCTCCAGGAGGAGCTCTCCCCCTCCAATCCGGCGGACGCTCCGCTCATTCCCCAGATCGCCGAGCGGGCGGGACGTCTGAAGCCGGCGGCGGCCCAGGCGGCCCTGGAAGCCTTCTACGCCGGAGGCTTTAGCGACCCCGGGATACGGGTGGACGCGGCGGTGCGCCAGCTCAAGCGCTTCGACAGCCTCCTGGAGGCGGCCGGTCAGACCACCCTGGCGGCTCGCTATCCTCGCTTCCCCGAAGTTGCTCCCCGGCGCTATCCCCCTTCCCCCCGGATCTACCAGCAGCTTTTGGAGAGCTTCGTCATCCCCGGCAGCCTGCCCTTGAGTCAGGCCCGGCCGCTCAGCTCGGCGATCGACGGGTTGGCTGTTCCCCTGGGACTGATTGAGATGAAACGGAGCTCCTACGTATTTTCTCCTGACATTTCCGGCCACCCACTGCTCGTGTTTTTCTTCGAGCTCCTTCGCCCTTCTTCAGCGGTAGCCATGTCCGAAGTCTTGGACAAGCTGAAGAGGGGAGTTTTCGGCCTGCCCAAGGATACCGCCCTCTTTCTCATCGCTTCCCTGGCCGCCGGAGGTCTGATCACGGTCCGCCGGGGGGGACGGGCCGTCGCCCTGGAGTTCCTCAACCTCCAGAACCTGGAGAAGGCCGACGAAATCGCCCTGGGAGAGCTGATCGGCGAGCACGATCGGTCGACCCTGCTCGAGGAATGCGGCTTTCTCTCCTCCGCTGACGAGCTCGGCTCCTTCGGGCTGCGGCAGCAGCGGGAGGCCTGGAAAGAGGTGGTGGCCTTCCGCGGCAGTGCGGAGCATCTGAGCGAGGACGCATTGGCCAAGCTATCCCAGCGGCGGGAGTACTCCTCTTTTCAGGGTTTCCCCTTCACCCTCATCGAGGAAAAACTGGATGCCTTGAGCAAGCTGGCTAAAGAGATCCGGGTTTCCTACCCGGCCAAGGAAGGGCTGGAAAAGTTCCTAGCCGCCTGGCGGGCGAGCGGGCTGGAAGCGCAGGACGTTCAACTCTTGAAGGGGTTGGACCGATTCTTGCGGCGCGAGGCGGAGAAATTCGTCTTTGTCCATCACTACCTTCGCCACGAGGCGGCGGAGAAAACCGCAGGCCTTGAGCCAGGTCTGGAAGGCCTGCGCCTGCGCATCCTCGAGCTGATCGACGATCCGCTTCAGGGAGTCATACCCGACGAAGGGGCCGAGCTGGACCATCTGTTTACCGACTTCCGGGAGCGATACATTCCCCTCTATTCCGGGCTGCATCGGCGCTACTACGAATCCTTTCGCCCCCCCTCACTGTCCAAGAATGCCGCCAGGGCTCTTGAGACCCTTCGTCGTCTTGCGGGAATCGAGGCCCTGGACCGGCCTCCCGGTCTGGACCGTTTCCTGCTGACTCTCAAGGTCCCCCGAGTCGGCCGGTGCGACCGCCAGGTGCGGGAGGAGCTGATGCGAGCGCCGGTCTGCGGCTGCGGCTTTATGCCGGGGCAGGCCGCCCCCCAAACACAAACAGTCGATCCGGAAAAGGACATCGACCGCTACCTCCAGGAATATCTTGGCATCCTGAAGTCTCCCGCGGTGCTGGAGGCGTTGGGCAGCCACGGCTACGCGGTCCGGGACCTGAAGCCGAAGATCGCCGCTCACCTCAATGAGCTGGCTTCAGGGTTGCGCTCCGGTGCCTTGAGCCCTTCCGCACTGGTAGGCTCCCTGGATGAGGGGACCGCGAGGGAAATGGCCGAGGCGCTCAGGGGTAGCGTGACCCTGCGCCGGATCGACCTGCAGCCTCTGGTCAAGCGCCTGGCCGGCCGCCGCCTGCCGGCAGAGAAGATCCTGAACCTGGTTGCCGACTGGCTGGGCAAGAGCAGGAGCGGGGAGCTGATCGCAGTGCAGTGGCCGGGTGCCATGGGCGGCGGGGACACCGCCCCAGAGTCGGGCAACCGGGCAGGCATTCTCGAATGGTGGGCTCTGGGGAACGCGAGGATCTTTCCCGGCCTTGCCGAACCGGTGCAGAAACCGGCACGAAGGATTGAGGATCTGGAGGAAGAGCTGGAACAGCGTTATCCCGCAGGGTCGCTGGCGGAACACTTGAGACGCTTGGAATCCCCGGACCTCCTCCATTATATCCGTTCCGAGCCACTCCATACCCGGGCGATCGAGGCGTCCTGGCAGATCCTGGCCGAACGGATCCTGAAGGGGGAAACTGGAACGATCGAACAACCCCTGCACTGCCGGCACGCCGATCCCGAACGGGCCGCCCGGATCGAAGATCGCCTCCGGCTGGTAAAACGGATCGGCGAAAAACTGGCACTCCCCTTCCCCGGCCGGCTCTCTCTGCGCCCGGTCCTCGAGACCTTCCTGGCCGATCCCTGGACCGGCGTCGACCTTCAAGGCCGCGCCCTTGAGGTACTCCGGCAGGCGGTGTCAATGGGCGAGGATTGGCTCGCGGGTCTGGGGCCGGTAGATTCGATCGGCCTGGATGAAAATCTTCTGCTTCTGCTGGTAGACGGTGTGCCGCCGGACGTCTGGCTCGAGTGTATGGACCTGATCGAAGCATATCCGAAAGGCCTTTCCACCGATTGGAACCGGCTCGAGGCCCAGCCGCAGACGGTTCCCGCAACCGCCCGCCTGTTAGGCGTCGAAGGCGATCCGGTGGAGGCGCTGGAGGCCCGCGGGGTGACCTACCTGCTCTTAAGCGGCCGGGAGGAGGAGGCTCTGGAAGACCTGCTGGACTCTCTGCCTTCCGAACAAGCAGCGGTGATCCGCATAGGCGCTCTGGACCGGGGCGCCCATCGGGGCGCCTACAAGCTGGTGGAGATGGCGGAGCGGCTCCGTCACCTTTTGGAAACAAGACTTCCAGCCCTCCATGGTTTCTGCCGGCGGCAAAAACGGGAGCTGATCCTGACAACCGACCACGGTCTGTCCCTGACCGCAGAGGCCCTGAGCCACGGACAGGGCGGGGTCTATGAACGGGCTATCTTCCGCGCACGCTGGATCTTCTGATGGCCGTCTTTAGGCAGAGCCGCAAAGCCTGGGGCAGCGAATCTCCCGACCCCGAATCCTTTGGGGTGCCTCGGGTCAAGCCCTACAGCACCGGGTGAGCCATGACCGAGGAACTCGAGGGGGTCGTTGAGAACCTCCTGTTTGCCAGCGAAGACAGCGGTTACTCCGTCGTGAAGCTCCGCAGCGGCGGGCAGCTGGTGACCGTGGTGGGGAACCTATCAACTCCGGTACCGGGAGAGCGGCTTCACCTCAAGGGCCGCTGGACCGATCATCCCCGCTTCGGGCGGCAGTTCTCCGTCGAAGAGTACGAATCCCACGCTCCGGCTACGGTCGAGGGGATCGAGCGCTACCTGAGCTCGGGACTCATCCCCGGCATCGGGGGCCGCCTGGCCCGCCGGATCGTTCGGGCCTTCGGCGAGCAGACCCTGGAGGTCCTGGACCGGCAGCCCCAGAGACTTTCCGAAGTGGAGGGGATCGGCCGAAAACGCATCGCCGCGCTTCAGGCCGCCTGGAAGCAGCAGCGGGAAATCCGGAAGGTAATGATCTTCCTCCAATCCTACGGCGCCGGTCCGGCTCTGGCCGCTAAGATCTACAAGCGCTACGGGGACCACTCTATCGCCGTGGTTCGGGAAAATCCCTATCGCCTCGCTATTGATATGTTCGGGGTCGGCTTCTTGACCGCCGACAGGATGGCCCGGGCGATGGGCTTGGAAGAGGACTCTCCGGCCAGGGCCCAGGCGGGAGTGCTGCACACTCTGGAGGAGTGCATCTCCGAGGGACACCTCTACTATCCCCGCATCGCCCTGATCCAGCGCTGCCAGAAGCTCCTGCAGATCGACAGGGGGATTATCGGTTCTGCCGTGGAGGACCTAGACCGGGAGGGAAAGCTGATCATCGAAGATCTGCAGGCTCCGGCAGGTGCTGCCGCCTCCAAGGAAACAGAAGTCGCCCTCGGCGGTTTCGGACGGGGTGCCGTAAAGCCGCCGCCGGCTGCAAGGCCGGTGAATGTCGTGGATCCGGCGGTGTATCTGCCCGCCTTCTACAGGGCTGAAACCGGGATCGCCCTCCTGCTCTCCGAGCTGCAGGCTTGTCCACGAAACAGCCGCCGGATCGATCCTCTCAGGGCCGTCGCCTGGATCCAGGAACGGATGGATATCGTGCCGGCGGAGAAGCAGCTGGAGGCCCTGCGCACGGCCCTGGAGAGCAAGGTGATGGTCGTTACCGGAGGGCCGGGTACGGGAAAAACAACGATCATCCGCGCGCTGCTGGCCGTCCTGGAGCGGGCCGGTCTTAAATTTCTCCTGGCTGCGCCCACGGGCAGGGCGGCCAAACGGATGCAGGAAGCCGGTGGTCACGAGGCCAGAACCATGCACAGGCTGTTGGAGTACTCTCCCCGAGAGGGGGAGTTCAAACGCAACCAGGGTAATCCCCTCGAGTGTCACTGGCTGATCCTGGACGAGGCATCCATGATCGACGCCCTGCTCATGTATCACCTGCTGAAAGCTCTGCCTCCATCCAGCTCCCTGGTACTGGTGGGGGACGCGGACCAGCTTCCCTCGGTGGGACCGGGCTGCGTGTTGAAGGATATCATCACTTCAGGCCGGGTACCGGTGGTGGAGCTGAACGAGGTGTTTCGCCAGGCCGAGGCAAGCCAGATCGTGATAAACGCCCATCGGATCAACATCGGGCTGATGCCTGTCGGGCGGGAGGAGGGAGACTTCTACTTCATCCGGCAGGAGGATCCCGAGGAAGTGCTGCGGCTGATCCTGAAGCTCTGCCGGGAGCGGATCCCTGCGCGCTTCGGGCTGGACCCGGTGGAAGAAATCCAGGTCCTCTCGCCGATGCACAGGGGACCGGTGGGGGTGAGCAACCTGAACCGGGTCCTTCAGGAAGCGCTCAACCCGAACCGGGTCGAGCTCGTCCAGGGGGATCGGCGTTTTCGACCAGGGGACAAGGTGATGCAGGTCCGCAACAACTACGACAAGGAGGTCTTCAACGGCGACATCGGCCGGGTGGAGAGGATCGACATGGAAACGCGGTCGGTTGAAGTACGCTACGAGGAGCGGCGGGTAAGCTATGGGACTACCGAGCTGGATGAAATCACCCTGGCGTACGCGATTTCCGTGCACAAGTCGCAGGGCTCCGAGTTTCCCGCGGTGATTATACCCGTGCTCACCCAACACTACCTGCTGCTGCAGCGAAACCTGATCTACACCGCGGTGACCCGGGGAAAGCGTCTGGTCGTCCTGGTCGGAACCAAGAAGGCCCTGGCCATAGCCCTCAAAAACAAGGACACCCAGGAACGCTTCACCGGCCTGCGGGCCAGGCTGGCGAATGCCCGGCCCGCCGTGAAGAATTGACAACACCGGATAGCGTGAGACGCCCTTTGTGCGGGAAGCATGGAAGCCGTAGCGCCGGATATATTGTGACCCGCGGGGTGGGATGTGTTGCGTCCATTCTCAGATCATTCATTACACGGTGTCTGTACTGTTGTCACTAGTAGTAGGGGATTCTTTCCTCGGGTCGGAGCCTACGAAGAAAATCTTCGCAGGGGATGCAGAGAATTCCATCGATCAATAGATTCTCGCTGCCACGATACAACATAAAAGCACGAGCTTGCTGATAGTCATCGCGGAATGCTTTCAATCCCCTGAGATCGGTGCGATGGATACGTTTGGCATGTTTAACCTCGATGGCACAAAATAATCCTGGGCCATAAATTACGAAATCTACTTCTGAACCACCCCGGGTTCGCCAATAAAAAAGCTTGTACCGATTCTGGGAATAGGCTATCCATGCGCGCAGATGCTGCGCCACAAGACCTTCAATAGCAGGACCGGCAGTTTCTTCCCCTCTGTCAAGTGGACCAACAGGCCTGAGAGAGCGGTATACACCGGTATCGAAAAAATAGAATTTGTGGTGCCGTACCGTCGCGCGTCGGGCCCGTTTCGTGAATACTGGCAGCCGGAAGCAGAGCAGCAGATCCTCAAGTACCGACAGATATCCCTCCACAGTCTTCCGTTCGACTTCACATTCACGAGCTACATTGCTGAGGTTAAGGATTTGCCCGTGAGAGAAGCTGATTGACTCGAGAAATCGGGAAAAACCACCCAGGTTCCTCACCAGACCTTCGGCTTGTATTTCTTCCCGCATATATATCTCGATATAACCATCAAGAACATCCTGCGGATTTTCAGAATCCAATACCATGGGAAGCATGCCCAGCTTGAGTGAGGCCTGAAAGTTGAATGTAGCGCCCAATTCAGCAGCAATAAATGGATGTAGCGTCCGCATCACTGCTCGTCCGGCCATGAGATCGATTCCGGCTTGTTTGAGCTTCCGGGCGCTCGAACCGGTGAGAACAAATACCCACCCCCGTTTTTCCTCTATCAGCGCGTGTACAGCACTCAACAATTCGGGTACCCGTTGAACTTCATCGATAACGATTACTCGGTCTTGGGATTGTGCATGAACTACTTCCCGAATCCGCTCCGGGCGAGCCCTGAATCTTCGTAGGGTATCCGGTTGAAGCAGGTCGATGGGCAACGCATCCTGATAATATCGCTGGGTCCAGGCTGATTTTCCTGTTCCCCTCGGACCGAACAGGTAGTAACTTCCTGCCGGTGGTTGAAAAAAACGAGATATAAATTCCATTTTGGGTCCTAATTCGGAATTATTAATTCCATAATGGGACATTAACATGTGTCCGCAGAGGTTGTCAATCTTTGAAACGCAATCCTTAACTCCCCAGGGGGCGCGGTTTAACGGTCCCGTCTCAGCATCAAAATATCGCGCACGCCACAGTTTATCCAGGTATCCTTTGGAGGAGGTATAGCCTGTCAACACAATCGTCTGATCGCATCGTAGTCAAGGGACTTGTCAACCGGATGGGAATACAGTCTACGACACTGAAGGTTAGTTTTGGCGCGAGTCATGAAAAAAGCACAGAATCGCGTCAGCGTATAGAGCCGGGCTTTCTCCATCGAGCGAAGGCAGCAGCCGATGTCTTGCAGATTCTCACGGCAGGTGAGTTGTGCGAAGGTCAGGCACAGGAATTGGTTCCAAATGAACGCCTGATCTTCTTTTAAGATGAGCATCACAACTCATCGTCGGTCATCGACTCTCAATCCCGTTGACCTGGGAAGTGCGTCAAATTATGATGAAAATATGAATCAATCCTACCGTATTCCATGTATTAATAATCAGGGGAACTTGATTATGTCATTGTTAGAGCTTCCGTGTGACCTGGTCGGCAACAGGGGCCGGACTTCCACAGTCTGCTTATTCGACAGTGGAGCAAGCTATTCAGTTATTCGGAAAGAAACGGCTGAGCAAATTGCCCACCTCGAGGCTTTACCGGAACCGTTTGTTTTCGAAACCGCCGATACGGGTGATTTTATTACGGCTAACTACGTGGTGGTACTCGAGTTTTTCCTCGAGGATGCACCCCGCCGGTTTACTGATGAGTTCATGGTCCTGGATACCATTTCAGAGGACCTTATCATCGGGGCAACCACCATGCAGAAGTGGGGTATCACGCTCGACTTTGTAAACAAGAAAGTAATTTACGACAGGAAGATGCACCGGTTGAGGATTTAGATCTGCACCGTTGCCTTCATCATAAATCGTCCATTGGAATTCGCAATGAACCTTGAAGAAGAGCTTTCCGGGCATTTCGGATTTTCCTCCTTTCTTCCCGGACAGCGCCGGGTTGTGGAGCTGCTGTTGGCCGGTCAGTCGGCGGCGGCGGTTTTTCCCACGGGCGGCGGGAAATCCCTCTGCTACCAGCTTCCCGCTCAGCTTCTGCGCGGATTGACCCTGGTGGTCTCGCCCCTGCTTTCGCTGATGACAGACCAGCTCGAGTTCCTGCAGGCGAAGAATATCACCGCGGCCGGGCTGGACTCCACCATGGACCGGGAGCAGCACAACCTCACCCTGGACAGGGCCCGATCCGGGACCTTGAAGATCCTCATGGTCTCTGTGGAGCGCTTCAAGAACGAACGTTTCCGGATGAACCTGAAGCGGATGGAGGTAACCCTCCTGGTTGTGGACGAGGCCCACTGCATCTCCGAGTGGGGACACAACTTCCGGCCGGAGTATCTGAAGATCCCCCTGTACCGAAAAAATTTCGGCATAAAGCAGGTCCTGCTGCTTACCGCCACCGCCACTCCCAAAGTGCTGACCGACATGTGTGAAAAGTTCGACATCCCCTCTGAAAACGCAGTGTCCACGGGCTTCTACCGCCCCAACCTCTTTTTATACGTTCGTCCCACAGCGGAATCGGAAAAGGACGTGGTCCTGAAGGAGCTGATCCGCGAAGATCCTTCCCGGCCCACGATCGTCTACGTCACCCGGCAGAAGACCGCCGAACGGATCGCCGAGCTGCTGCAGGAGTTCTCCGCCAGGGCCTACCACGCCGGCATGAAGACAGAAGATCGAAAGAACGTTCAGGACCAATTCATGACCGGAGTTATCCCGATCGTGGCCGCTACCATCGCCTTCGGCATGGGGGTCGACAAGGCGGACATCGGGAGGGTCATCCACTACGACCTGCCCAAATCGATCGAGGGCTACAGCCAGGAGATCGGCAGGGCCGGGAGAGACGGCCGGGAGGCACGTTGCGAAGTGCTTGCGAACCGGGACGGCATCGGCGTGCTCGAGAACTTCATCTACGGTGACACACCCGAGAAAGAGGCGGTCCGCGAGTTGGTGCGGATGATTAGACAGTGTCTAAGAGCTACCTGGGAGGTCCGGTTCTACCAGCTCTGCTTCCAGCTGAACATCCGCCCGCTTCCTCTGAAGACTCTGCTGGTCCACCTGGAGATGGCGGGAATCCTGGAGCCCAGGTATTCCTACTTCGAGGAGCTTCCCTTCAAGTTCCTGGTCGACAGGGAGACGATCATCCGCCGCTTCGAGGGCGAGCGCCGGGAGTTCCTGCGGAGGATCTTCGAGCATTCCCGCACGGCCAAGATCTGGACCAGGCCGGATATCGAGGCAATCGTCGCCTCCTACGATACGGACAGACGCCGAGTACTCCTTGCCCTGGAGTACCTGGATGAGAATGGATGGATCGAGCTTCAGCGTCAGCGCTCAGTAGAGGTGTACCGGATCCTCCGCAGGGACTTCGACATCGAGGAACAGGCCGAGGCGCTTTTCCGAATCATGAAAAACAGGGAGGAGCACGAGCTGAAACGGATCCGCCAGATGCTGGAGTTTTTCGAAAGCGATACCTGTCTCAGTCGAAGGCTTTCCGAATATTTTGGAGAGCAGGGGGTGAAGGCCTGCGGGTACTGCTCGGTCTGCACCCGGGGGAAGGTCACCCTCCAGGTCACGATCAAGCGGCAGCCTCTGTCCGCTTACGATTTCAAGGAAATCACTTCGGAGCTGTTTCAAACAGCCGATTTCGATCCGACACGTCCCATAGTCACCCGCTTTCTCTGCGGCATCTCCTTTCCCGTGGCTGCACGCCTCGGGCTCTACAAGCTGGCTACCTTCGGTGTGCTGGGGGACTACCCCT
>Ga0315547_1002532_pt1 | contig 12802 bp, 13 predicted proteins | sample SalMarSW160240MG_2_FD_202542 | JGI IMG/M metagenome (GOLD analysis project Ga0315547, IMG submission 202542) | Salt marsh sediment microbial communities from the Plum Island Ecosystem LTER, Massachusetts, United States - Salt Marsh Sediment SW1601-240 ... | reverse complement strand
CCTCCCCAGCATAGAGGATGTTAAAGAAGGGGTAATCGCCTCTCGCATAGCTGCTCATGCTGCCGATATTGTTAAGGGCGTAAAAGGCGCTAAAGAGTGGGATGAACAAATGTCCAGGGCGCGCAAGGCTCTTGACTGGAAAACCCAGGCTAAACTATCTCTAGACCCGGAACTTTCGCAGCAAGTCCATAGTAAGGTACCTGCTGGCGGAGCGACTTGCAGTATGTGTGGCAAATATTGCGCTATGGCAATAGTAGAAAGGTATCTAGGCGTCTCAGTAAGTAAATGCTAACTGAGACTGCTTCGCTGAGCCCATTCTGAGCGACGCGAGAGTCTGCCCCTTCACTGCGTTCAGGGTCAGAATGACGGGGAGCGAAGGGCTCGCAGCTAATATTTTAAAATGATGTTGCTCGAGGAGGTCCGATGCACCTAATTATAGATGGTTATTCCAGCGACCAAAAAATTCTCCGAGACGAAGATTTTCTTCGGAAGTGGTTGGAGGGATATCCCGCCAGGATTGGAATGACCAGGATTTCACCGCCATACGTGCTCAAATACATGGGACCGGTTTTAGAGGATTGGGGAATATCAGGATTTGTTTTTATAGCGGAAAGTCATATCGGCATCCATACCTTTGTTGAGCAAAATTACATTAACATAGACATTTTCTCTTGCAAGGATTTTGATACCGAGAAAGCAATAGAAGATTTTCGGGAGGGATTCCAGCTGGTTAAACTGCGGACCTGCCTGATTGATAGGGAATGGCCCGAAGCAGAACCAGCGATGGCTAACCCCCACAGTTTTGTTTACCATGAATGACCGCGACCTCAACCCTGAACTCTTCGCCTCTTGGCATGAGGGGACATTCCTGCCACATCGGGGCTTTGCTGGATTAGCCCCACCTTATTCAAATTTACAGCAAGCCAGGACTGTAATTCTACCTGTCCCCTACGACAGCACCAGTGAATGGCGAGGCGGCTCTCGCCATGGCCCACAGGCTATTATCGACGCCTCCCAGTATTTAGAGCTTTATGATTTAGAGCTAGACCGCGAGATATATAAAGTTGGTATTTCTACACTGCCCGAGGTAGAACCACTGCTGAGCAGCCCCCAGGACATGATTGACAGAGTTTATCAAGTGACTAAAGGCTTAATACAAAAGGAGAAATTTGTAGTGCTGCTTGGTGGAGAACACTCCCTTTCTTTAGGGGCAGTCCGAGCTTTCAAGGAAGCATTTCCCAGACTTTCCGTGTTGCAACTGGATGCCCATGCCGACCTTCGAGATGAATATCTGGGGACTAAATATAGCCAGGCTTGTGTTATGCGCCGCATCCTTGAGCTTTGCCCCATCTTCCAGGTAGGAGTACGCAGCCTTAGCCGGGAAGAAAAACAATTCTTGACACAAAACAAGCTTACGCCTTTCTATATGTCTGATTTGGCGTCGAATAAAGCTTCTATAGACCGGATAGTGGACTCGCTCAGCGAAGATGTCTATGTCACCATAGATGTAGATGTTCTCGACCCTTCCATTATGCCGGCAGTAGGCACCCCCGAGCCCGACGGCATGTCCTGGCGGCAAGTCCTGGATATAATAGAATCGGTTGCCCTAAACAAGCATGTAGTGGGCTTCGATTTAATGGAATTTTGCCCTGCAGAGGGGCCAGGTTCCTGCGCCTTTCTACTGGCTAAATTAGCTTACAAGCTTATTGGTTGTGCCGTGCCGCAAGAGGAACGATGAGGGGTAATACAAGCCGGGAAAGTTATTGGAATAATAATTCGAGGGTAATCCGGTATCTAAAGTGAGCCGCCAGGGAATCGAACCCTGAACCTGCTGATTAAGAGTCAGCTGCTCTGCCAATTGAGCTAGCGGCCCATGCTAGCCAAGTCAGGACTCCTTGCCACCATTCTCTTTTGTAACCCCGACAAGATATGCCTATAAGTGTCAAGGGTAATGCCAATGTTGGCGTGCCCCAACCTTTCACTTATTATTTTAGGGTGTACGTCATATTTTAGCAAGGATGACTTCAGGAGCCAGGGTTACTGTATAGCATCTGGGCCAGTTCAAAAATAATAAGTTCCATTTTGCTGTCTCAAGGCTAACCTAACCTGCATCCGTGCCCTTCCTACGAGGCAGACTGAAGAAAAAGGTTGAACCCCGACCTTTTTTAGACTCCACCCAAATTTCCCCACCATGAGCTTCCACCAGTCTCCGGCAAACCATCAGGCCGAGTCCAGCCCCTCTGGCCTGGTCGGGTCTGCTATTCTCCAGACGCTGGAAGGGGCCGAAGATTCTGGCCCGCTCGCTGGAGGATAGACCTTTACCATGGTCGCTGACCCCTATGACCAAACGCTCCGGCTCTGCCTTAGCTGAGACTTTTATCTGGCTACCCGGCGGAGAATATTTGGCTGCGTTGTCCAGCAGGTTATAGAGGATGCGTTCGATTCTCAGTGGGTCAGCATGCATTAACATAGGCTCACTCGGGATAGAGGTGACGAACCGGTGTGAAGGAGCCTGCCGTTTTATCTTATGGAGTGTCTCTCTAACCAGGTTTTTAACGTCAATCCGTTCCGAATAAAGGGACAATTGCTGAGCCTGGGCTCGTGAAAGCTCCAGCAGGTTTTCTATCAGGTGAGAGAGGGACTCGCTTTCTAGAAGGGCATCTTTGAGGAGTTGCTGTACTTCGCTTGGTGACAGGCGGTTCCACTCGGTGATTAAAGTACTCAAACAGCCGCCGATTACAGTCAATGGTGTCCGCAATTCGTGGGATACGAGTCCAATGAACTCATCTTTAAGCTGCTCAATTTTTTTACGTTCGGTGATATCCACAAAGGAAGCCATCATACAGAAGGGTTCGCCATCAGCATCGGTAACCAGGTTTGCCAGGACCTGTACATCGAAAGTCGACCCATCACTCCGCCTGGCCTTGCCTTCGCCCTGCCACACACCTTCCTCCAGGACTGCCTTCAGCGCCACACCAAACTCACTTTTATCTGCAAAGAAGTTGGCAGCGGGCTTACCAAGCACCTCTTCTTCTTGTTCGTAATCCCACATGCTGAGACAGGCAAGATTCACATAAGTAACAATGCCATCCAGATCCGCGATGGCAATGCCGGTGATAGCTGATTCTACGGCATAGTCTTTGACTCTGAGTTCGTTTTCTATTCTTTTCCGCTCGGTAATGTCCTGAACAGTCCCGAAGCCGCCCTTAAGCTCACCCTTTGAATCGAACTCCAGTTCGGCTCTCTCGCGAACCCACTTTACTTCGCCGTCCACAATGATGCGGTGCTCAACATCATATGGCTCGCCTCTGAGGGCTGCTGCCCACTTATGGTCAACGTATTCCCGGTCCTCCGAGTGAACGCTCGAGAGGAAAGCCTCATAAGTCATTGGTGTTTCCCTGGGGATACCGAAGATTCTGTGGGTCTCGTCGGACCATAAAAGCTGGTTGCGCTGGACATCCAGACGCCAGCTACCGGTATGAGCTACCGCTTGAGCACGGTTCAGGTTCTGTTCGCTCTCTAATAGTGCTTGTTTAGCCTGCTTGTAGATAGAGCTTTCGATAATATCCCATTTTTCCTCCTGCTTGACCAAGGCGAACTGGTGGTTCTTGATGACATCAATTACGGCGGTGCCGTCACATTTGTCCAGGCAGTATGTGCAAATCGCCAACATTCTGTATTTCCCGATGACGTCGTTAACCTTGGCCTCATATTCCGTGAAGGCCTGCCAGTGGTTCCGTTCCAGCCAGAACGTGTTACCCGTCAGCCGCAGCCCAGAGTAACCCCTGGCCAGGGCTTGCTCCAGTTTGCTGACCCAGCCCCTTAGCACACGGTCATCATCGAACGTGCCTCCCAGCAGATACCATTCACTGTGTGGGATTATCTCTATTTGTCCCCGGCGCAGGTATTCGTCGAAATCATTAACTGCCTTCCTCATGGCTTCTTCAGCCTCGGCTACCATGAGGGGTTCGGATGTAACCCACATGCAGAATTCATTATCCTCGAGTCCGGCTTTGAAGTAAGGGGCAAGTATATCAATCAGATCCTGCTTGGTCTTATAAAACTGGCAGAAGTGGGTACCCCAGGGCACGCTGCCAATCACGTCAATGCCGCTGTTTCTAAGTTCATCTTCCATTGGCATCCTCCTTGCGTCGCTCTAGTAATCAGCTAACTGGCCATATTCTAGTGCTGCCTTGCTTGCCAGTCAACAAAATTCTGAAGAGATGCTTTGACATCGTTAACATTTACTTATATGATTTGAAGTGAACAGGCATGTAAAGGGTCGAGCCATGAAAAAGTTCCAGGTACTTGTAGTTGATGACGAGCAGCGCATTCTTAACTTCCTCAGCTCCAAGCTAAAGGCTTCAGGCTACGAGGTTCTTACCGCCAGCAACGGAGTAGAGGCTTTAGAGCAGGTGCAGGCACAGGAGCCGGACCTGGTAGTGCTTGATGTCTTGATGCCCAAAAAGGACGGCTTTGAGACATTAAAGGAGCTCCGCACCTTTTCCCCGGTACCGGTTATCATCCTCAGCGCCAAGGGGACCAATGCAGATAAGGTGAAGGGGCTCAGCCTTGGTGCTGATGACTATCTAGCCAAGCCTTTCAGCCCCGATGAACTGGTAGCACGAATTGAGGCGGTCAGGCGGCGTCTGTCACCAGATGAGAAACGGAAAATCCGTGACCAACTTTCTCTGGGTGATTTGGTCATTGATTTCAAAAAGCGCCTTGTCATTGTACGGGAGAAGGAGACCCGCTTGACCCGCATCGAGTGGCTTCTGCTCAGTGAGCTTGCCCAGAATGCCGGAAGTCTTATGCTTTACAGTGACCTTCTCACACGAGTCTGGGGGCCTGAGTATCGGGATGATTTACAGATACTGCGCACGTGGATTAGCCGACTGAGAGAAAAGATAGAGAGTGAACCCGACAATCCCAAGCTCATTCGCACCATACCCAAGACAGGCTACATCATAGACCTGCAGTCCGCCTGAAAGTGCTTTCTGCCCGGCCTCTCCAATATTCTCCCAAATGTCATAGTTTTGTAACTTTTTCCACCTGTATTTTATGACTTTTCCATTGCCTGTTTTATAGAATATCCCTACCGAAGTACTCTTGGAGAAAATCAATGGTGGTTGCATTAGTCCAAGATCCGCAAACTCAGTCTTTAAACAGGACAGCAGTGCGTTCCATTCTCGTTGGTCACGAGCTTGTGCTCTTCTGCCCTGGATGGCAAACGCTGGATTGCTTCGAGTCCCATCTTATCGCAGCGTGGCATCGTCCAGAAATCATGGGTGAATAAAGAGGTGCAAAGAAATGAGCGCAAGGGCGTACATGTTACTTGATATTGTAGATAGGAACTGCGAATACGCGGTTCAAATGCTGCGGAGCAGAGCAGAGGTTATTCTTGCTGACCGGCTGGAAGGGTATCCCAATATCATTGCCATGGTTGAAGCTGCAGACAGGCAAAGCTTAGCTGAAGCGATAATGCCGGTTCTCGGATGCATTGATGGCATCACCGAATACCTGCATCTGCTGGTGACTCAAGATGATGAGATTTTGTCTGACCTGCTTACTTCAAGTAATTCAACACCACGCAAAAGGAAGGTGAAAAAAGCTAACACTAGGAGAAAGACGACCAATTCAGGAAGGAGATAATACATATGCTTGTAGGAAAGCGCATTGCCATTCTGGCTGAGGAGAATTTTGAAGACTCTGAACTCACAGAACCACTGCGGGCGATGAAGGATGCAGGTGCTAGAGTGGTGATTGTGGGCAGTGGCTCAAAGAAAAGTTACAAGGGAAAGAGAGGCCTGGCCGAGGTGACAGTAGACACAACCGTCGATAAGGTTGAAGCCAGCCAATTTGATGCCATAATTGTCCCCGGTGGCTATGCTCCGGACAAGATGCGCCTGCACCAGTCGATGGTTGATCTGGTACGAAAGGCGCACGCTGAGGGCAAGATAATAGCCGCAATCTGCCACGGCCCTCAGCTTCTGATCTCAGCCGACATAGTCAAAGGGCGCCGTGTAACTTCATGGCCTTCGGTAGCGGTAGACCTGAAAAATGCCGGCGCCATCTGGGTCGATGAGCCAATGGTCAGGGATGGCAACATCATCACCGCACGTAAACCTGCTGACCTGCCGAAATTCAACAAGGCAATAATCGAGGCTTTAGTCTAAATCAGGATATGCCAGAAGGAGGTCAAAAATGTACAAGAAAATTTTAGTTCCATTAGATGGCTCTAAGTTGGCCGAGTGTGCAATTCCCTATGTAGAAGTGTTGGCTAAAGGCTGCGACACAGAAAAGGTAATCCTGGTCAGCGTTACTGAGCGCGTTCAAGGCTATAGAGCCTTTGAGGACCCTGGCCAGCCAATGGGTCAGCAACTTGTACCTGAAGGATTCGGCAAGAAAGACAAGCAGGCACAGAGGTACCTTGGCAGGATAGCTAAAGCAATGGAAGCTAAAGGAATCAAGGTAGATACGGAAGTGCTTCTTGGTGATCCTGCCGGGGAGATTATTATTTACGCAAAACATCCCGGGTGCGACCTTATAGTCATGTCCAGCCATGGTCGCACCGGTATCAGTCGGTGGACCCACGGCAGTGTTGCCGACAGGGTTTTCAGAGGTAGTCCTGTTCCCGTATTAATGGTCAGAGCGCCCGGGTGCGCACCCGGTATTTAAACTGAGAAGCGATAATCAAGAGCACATAGCTAATATAATAACGAAAGGAGGATAAAATGAAACAATTCGGAGAACTATTGCAGACGGCGGACTGGAAGATGGAGAAGCATGTCCCGGTAATAGAGTGCGCGGACAAAGTAAAAGGCGGTGAGTTTTTTCCGGTGAAGGTGACCCTGGGGAAAGAGATAGCTCATCCCAATACGACCGAACACCATATCCGCTGGATTTCGGTTTACTTCCACCCGGACGGGGAGAAGTTTACCTGCCAGATAGGTCACTTTGAGTTTGCCGCCCACGGAGAATCGGTGGAAGGGCCGGACAAAAGTTCGATATACACTCAGCATGAGATAAGCTTGTCCATGAAGACCAACAAGCCCGGAGTTATCTACGCTGCCGCTCTGTGTAATATACATGGTCTGTGGCAGTCAAGCAAAGAAATCAAGATGTCATAGTGAAGCGTTCATCAGGGATGACTATGTCTGTCTTATTTAGAGACATTGCCGCTGAGGAGTGAAGCATGAAGGCAATTTTAGAACACAGGATGTGATTAATGCCAATTGACTTTAATTTTATGGTTGGAGGAGAAGCCGGGCAGGGAGTGCAGTCGGTAGGATTCCTGCTGGCTAAAGTCTTTGCCCGCGGCGGCTATCACATCTTCGCCGACCAGGATTACGAATCAAGAGTAAGAGGCGGACATAACTTCTTCCGCGTCAGAGTCAGTGACGACAAGGTATATGCCATTGCCGAAGAAGTAGACATAATGATTGCACTTAACATGGTCAGTATTGAATTGCACCAACCGGATATGGTTACTAAAGGCATTATCATTTTCGATGGCGAAAAGATAAAGGGAGTCAGCGGTGATAATGGTAGCCTTTTGAGCATTCCGCTGGAAAAGTTAGCCGAGGAAAAGGCTGGAGACAAGCTCATGATCAACACCGTCGCCCTCGGTGCTGCCCTTTCACTGGTAAATTACGATCTGAACATGTTAAATGAGGTTCTGGTAGACCGGTTTGGGAAGGGCAAAGTTGGCGATAGCAATATTGCAGCGGCGAAGGCAGGATACGACTATGTCCAGTCCGAGCACAAAGGCAACTTTCGTAAGATAAAGCCCCTCTCTGAGACTAAGAGAATGCTGCTCACCGGCAATGAGGCAATATCTCTGGGGGCCATTGCCGCAGGATGTAAATTCATGGCTGCCTATCCTATGACTCCTGCCAGCTCTATCATGGAATATATTGCAGCCAAATCAAAAGACCTTGATCTGGTGATGGTCCATGCTGAGGACGAGATAGCCGCCATCAACATGGCTATCGGGGCCGCCTACGCTGGTGTCAGAGCTATGACTGCCACCTCTGGCAGCGGCCTTTGCCTCATGGTTGAAGGCATAGGGCTGGCGGGCATTACTGAGACACCAATAGTGATAGTTGACGGGCAGCGACCGGGTCCGGCTGTAGGCCTACCCACCCGAACGGAGCAGGGTGACCTTCAGTTTGTGCTTCATGCCCACCACGGCGACTTCCCCAGGGCTGTCCTGGCACCGGCTACCATTGAAGACGCCTTCTGGGTAACGGTCAACGCTTTTAACCGGGCAGAAAAATATCAACTGCCGGTTATTATTTTAACCGACCAGCATCTGGCAAGCTCCTACGCCACCGTTGACCCGTTAGACCTCTCGCAGGTAACAATTGACCACGGTATGTTATTTTCGGAGAAAGAGGAAGACCCCTTGGAATACATGAGACATAAGGTAACAAAGTCCGGTATTTCTCCCCGAGCCTTCCCCGGTCTGGGCAAGGCACTGGTGATCACCGACTGTGACGAGCACGATGAGGAAGGACACCTCACGGAAGATGCCGGGGAGAGGACAGCGCAGGTGCAGAAAAGACTGCGCAAGCTTATTCCACTTGAGAAGGAGATCGGCACACCACAGAAGTACGGTCCTAAAAAGGCTGAAACTACTCTTATAAGCTGGGGCAGCACTTATGGAGCTATCCACGAGGCAGTGGATATCCTGCGCAAGGAAGACGGCAGCGTCAATATGCTCCACCTCAATGAACTATGGCCTTTCCCGGCGAAGGCAGTAGCCGATGCTGTCAGCAATGCCCGAAATAGCTATGCTATTGAGAACAATGCTACGGGTCAACTCGCACACCTTATCAAAGCAGAAACGGGATATGGTGTCAGCGGTCGAATCCTGAAATACGATGGGCGGCCCTTTACACCAGCCTATATTGCCCAAGCAGTGAGAAAGGAGGCACGCTAAAGATGGTCACAGTGTCTGATTATGCCGGACTCAAGCCGGCGTGGTGTCCAGGTTGCGGCAACTTCGGCATATTGAATGCATTAAATAGAGCACTGGTTGAGATGAAGATTGAGCCTCATCAGGTCTTACTGGTCTCCGGTATCGGCCAGGCGGGCAAGCTACCTCACTACACCAGAGGCAATGTGTTCAACTCCTTGCATGGCAGACCGGTTCCGCCAGCCATCGGCGCCAGGATTGCCAATTCTGAGTTGATAGTCATCGCCGTCAGCGGCGATGGGGACGCCTACGGCGAAGGGGGCAACCATTTTCTCCATGCTGCCCGTCGCAATCACGATATTACCTATCTGGTGCATGATAATCAGGTCTACGGGCTGACCAAGGGACAGGCATCCCCCACCAGTGATGTCGGTTTTATCACCAAGACGACGCCTTATGGAGCAGCCAACCCAATAAATCCTATCGCCCTGGCGATTGTCAGCGGTGCCAGTTTCGTCGCTAGAGGCTTTGCCGGGGATATAGACCACCTTTCCAACCTTATCAAAAAGGGTATCACTCATCGAGGATTCGCCCTCATCGATATTCTGCAGCCCTGCGTCTCATTCAACCATAAGAATACCTTCCAGTGGTACCGGGAACGGGTATATAATCTGGAGGACGAAAAGTATGACCCCAGCGACAAGAAGGCGGCACTGGAAAAGGCACTTATATGGGGAGAGGAAATTCCCATCGGGATTATCTATGAAGAAGATTTGCCGGTTTACGAAGACCAGCTACCGACACTGAGCGATGGACCGCTGGTGAAACAGAAAATTGACCCCCGTCGAGTTGAGAAACTCCTGGCGGAATTTATGTAAGTCGACGTGATTTCGGCAATAGGAAGGTGACCAATATGAGAATAGGTCAGTTCATAGCAGAGAAAGGGGAAAGCCTTTCCTTGGAGTTTTTCCCGCCCAAGGATAAGGCAGCGGAAGACAGGCTATTCGAGAATATTGCTAAATTTGAGGCCCTCAATCCCACCTTTGTCTCGGTAACATATGGCGCCGGTGGCGGTACGTTAAGGAATACAAGGCATCTCGTACTGCGTATTTTGCAGGAGACTTCTCTGGTCCCCATGCCGCATCTGACATGTGTAGACCAGAATAGAGACGAGCTTAAAGCTATTCTGGAAGACTACATGAAACTCGGCATTGAAAATGTGCTCGCTCTCAGGGGAGACCCACCTAAAGGAGCTGAAAAGTTCACTCCGCTGAAGGACGGATTTTGTTATGCCAGAGACCTTGTGCAACTCGCCGTCTCCTTATCAGGCTTCTCTATCAGCGTAGCTGTGTACCCGGAAGGCCACTGCGAATCGCCGAACCTCGAAATGGATATGTACTACACGAAACAGAAAATCGATGCCGGTGCTGACTTCGCCATAACTCAGATGTTCTTTGATAACACTTACTTTTATGATTTCTTGGAGAGAGCGGCTAAGGTCGGCATTAAGATCCCGCTAATAGCAGGCATTATGCCGATTACTGATATCGATAGGACCAAAAGGTTTAGTCAAATGTGTAGCGCTACACTTCCTGAACATGTTATCCAGAGGTTTGAGAAGGTGGGCTCTGTGGCCGGGGACGCAAAGAAAATTGGTGTAGAAGTGGCTACCGAGCAATGTGCTGACCTGTTGGAGCATGGCATCCGGTACTTTCATTTCTATACTCTTAATCAAAGTGACGCCGTACTTCAGGTAGTCAGTAATCTCGGCTTACAGAATCCAGGAGCCGAAAGAGTTGGAGGATTAAAAGAATCAGGGTGATTTTGTAGTTATGTTAAACACCATAAATAGAGACAGTAAATTAAGCAATATGCAACGTTACCTGAGGTCGAACAACAAGGAATATTTTTAGGGGGGTGTAGTATGCCAACAGTAAGAGCGTTTTTTACCAATATGTCAGCGCCCATGCCTCTGGGAAGGAAGCTGAAACTGGTGTTTCGCAATAACTTTATAAAGATCTGGCGAAGGCAGAACTGCTGTGGTCATCCAGGAGAGCCAGGGTGTTGTGAAGGGTCTTCAGACAAGCCCCACTCCCATGGGTCATGAAGTCGTGCTCTTCAGGTTATTTAACACCACAGGTATTAGCTCAGTAATGGCGGGATGTATGTGCATGCCCCTCTGTATCTGGTCAATGCCACCGCCAGATGCCATGGCATTTATCACTTCCTGAATCAGAATAGGCGCGTAAGGGCCGATGATGTGAAAACCTAATATCTTCCCCGTATCTGCCTCTACGATGGCTTTGGCGAAGCCTTTTTCCTCCATCATGGCCTCACCCTGTGCCACATCTGAATACTCAGCCTTGCCGACCAGAACCTTATTTGCTTTTCTGGCAGCCTCCTCAGTCATTCCTACGGATGCAATCTGGGGGTGGGAATAGACGGCATGGGGAGCAGCGCTGTAGCCCATCTTCAGTTTGCTGCCGTGGATGGCATTATCGGCAGCCAGCGGTGCTTCCACGTTGGCTACATGCGTAAACATCTGCTGACCATTGGCATCTCCCACTGCGAATATGTTCTTCTTGGTGGTCTCAAGATACTCATTTACCTTGGCAAAACCTCTTTTATCAACCTCCACACCGGTATTCTCCACCATCAGCAGGTCAGCATTGGACCTTCGCCCCACAGCGACCAGAATTCTCTGCGCTGTGAATTCCTTTTTCACGCCACTCTTTGCATTTGTTGCGATAACAGTAATACCACGCCCACTTTCCTTCATTTCTTCAGCCCGAACATCGGTGTAAACATCCACGCGCCGACCCAGCTCCTTCTTCAAAACCTCGGCTATCTCTGGCTCCTCGGCAAGGACGAGACGGTCAGCCATCTCCAGAATAGTCACCTTCGTGCCCATGGCGGCAAAAAAGTGGCCGTATTCCACTGCAATATACCCCCCGCCGATAATTATGAGACTTTCCGGTCTCTCTTTTAATTGCAGCACGGTTTCATTGGTCAGGAAGTCCACACTATCCAACCCCTTTATCGGCGGTATCAGGGGCCGCGAGCCGGAGGCGATGAAAATCTTATCGCCCTTTATTTTTTCACCGTTGACCTCGATGGTGTAATCGTCAACAAAGTGTCCTTCGCCTTCATAGAAGCCTAGATTTTCTGCCTGGGAGAGCCCCTGCTTCATGTGTTCCTGATTTTCCCGTATGAATTTCCTCATACGCTCCATGATGAAGCCGAAGTCGATATTCTTTATCTCGGCTTCAATGCCCAGCTTTTTGGCTTCCTGTATCTCGGCTATCCTGTCGGCAGCGAATATGAGCATCTTGGATGGTATACAGCCAAGATTGGCACAGGTACCTCCGAGTGGGCCTTTATCCACAAGTGCCACATTTAGGTCATGGGCCAGGGCTTCCTCGACAATAATCATTCCGCACCCTGAACCGATGACGATGACATCATATTTCTTCATAATCCCTCCGATCTCCATTTGCCCGGTACTTAAAAGCTTCGCCAGTGGTGAGTTGTAAACACTCGGATAACCAGCCCGAGACAGGATGCTAGCACCAAGCTTAGCACGATGTCCCCATTATAGAACCACCCAAGCGCTTATGTTTTTGGTCGTAGGGGCGACACTTATCAATAGGCTATGTGACTAGCCATCCACCGTCAATAACAATGGGAGCCCCGCTTATATAATCAGCCTCCTCGGACGCCAGAAAAACGGCAAGGTTAGCAATTTCCTCCGGTTGTCCCAGTCTTCCCTTAGGAATTCTTGCCAGTACCTGCGCCAACTGACCGCTTTCCTTGGCTCCCTTAGACATGTCAGTATCTATAGCCCCGGGGCAAATCGCGTTCACATTTATGCCCTGGGAAGTA
>Ga0315547_1002530_pt1 | contig 12805 bp, 19 predicted proteins | sample SalMarSW160240MG_2_FD_202542 | JGI IMG/M metagenome (GOLD analysis project Ga0315547, IMG submission 202542) | Salt marsh sediment microbial communities from the Plum Island Ecosystem LTER, Massachusetts, United States - Salt Marsh Sediment SW1601-240 ... | reverse complement strand
CTCTCCGAGCCACCAGCGGGAAAAATAAGGGAGTTAATAACCGAATTGGAAAAATCTACTGAGGTCAAAATTAAATCAAATCTGGAAAGACTACTATCATGAATTTTTTCCTCACACTACTTATAATTATCTTAGTCCTTGAAGGCATTAGCAGAACCGAAATCACGGTCCATTGTTGTATTGCAGACTGTAAAAACAAATCTCAGTGACCATTAGTGTAATGGTTAACGGCGTGTATCCTTACAGTTAGCTGGCATCCTTATGTGTGTGAAGAACACTGGGACTCTTTGAGCAGATAGGAGAAGAGGATGAGGTGAAACTTGGAGAAAAAGTGGAGAAGAAATGAAAGATCTTTTAGCAGAGAGAGCAGAATCTATAGCTTATTTAGCAGGAGTTTTAGTTGGAGACGGATATCTCTCAAAAGAAATATTCCGTCTGACAGTTGCTGACTGGGATTTTGCTAAAGCGTTCTGCTATGCTTTAAAAATTGCCTTTAATACAATTAAAACACCAAAATTGAATAAACAAGGATACTGGGATGTAAATACAGGTAATGGGCGTAAACAATTTGAGATTTTAACCGAATTTAAACCAGCGAACAACCTTGAAAAAAAAGCATGGCTTCAAGGATTTTTTGACAGTGAAGGTTCAGCTATATTGACTAAAACAAACCGTGGAGATAATTGCTTTTCTCGAAAAGTTTTATTTACATCATCAGATTCTGGGTTATTAATAAAAGCAAAACGGTATCTTTTTAAAATTGGAATAGATTCGAGAATAAGACCACAAAGTTTTGGTACAGGCCATCTTGGGACTAAACCTATGTATTCTCTAATACTTAATAGCAGTAAAAAAAATTATAAAAGTTTTTTAGATTCAGTAAGTTCTAATATAAAAAGAAAACAAAAAAAAATTGAATGGATAATAGATTCATATGTCAATAATCTATCTGAATCTTATCGTAAAGCACAGAAAAAAGGTGCACAAGCAAAAAATAAAAAATTTTATAATACAACATTTCCAAAACTTCTGAGTATTATTGAAAAAATGCTCCAAAATCACGACAAAGTAACAGCTCGAATTTGTTATAATTTACCAGGATATTGGAAGGCTAATCATCGCATGAAGCACTCAGAAATAGTAAACATAGCAAAAAAAATTTAATGTATAGTATATCTATAAAACAACCCTGGGCAAGTTTAGTAATTGCAGGAATTAAGGATGTTGAAAACAGAACTTGGGCTACATCTTATCGAGGGCCTCTCTTAATTCACGCTTCAAAAAAATGGGACAAGGACGGAGCTGAATTTATTACTGAGAGACATCCAGAATTAAAAAATTTAGTTCAGGCCAGTAGAAATCTTACTGGGGTACTTCTTGGACAAGTTTTAATGACTAATTGTGTCCAGAAACATAGATCTGAATGGTTCTCTGGACCTTATGGATTTATATTTATGCATTCCAGAGAATTTTACAAACCCATCCCGTATAAAGGCCAATTAGGAATTTTTAGTGTGCCTGATAATATTTTGTGGGTCTGACCATGTTCTTCATCAAAGGTTACCACAATATAAAATTTGGTAAGGTTATTAAACCAAAAAAAGGTTTGCCGTACATTAAGATCACTATAGTTCCTGAAAACAAAAGCATAGAAGCTGGTTCCGTGATCTGGGATCTCAAGAAAAAACAGTGGGAGTTGAGAACACGGAAAGAAACGGATGAATTGGTGAAAGAAATGGTGGAGAGATGAAAGAATATCCAAAATATTTTAGATATAAAGTTATCCTGTTTAAAGTTTATAGTCATACAGACGAAAATTTGACAGAGAAAAACTTAAATGAAGAATTGGTAAAAAGAAATTTAGATGCTAATGACATAATATCTATAGAAACAGAATTCCTATCTTTTGGTAGAAACATGTATCGGGTATTCTGTAAAATAAAGGTGTAACATGCACTTGACCACAAGGGACCGTGGCGAGTGATGCTTGGTGTTAGATTGCTTGGAGGTAATGAATGAGCATTAAAAAAGAGACCGCAGAAGAAATATACAAACGTGGTTTAGAGGGTATTCATGATTTTTGTATGAATAGAGATTTTAATATTTATTGTAGCCAAATTCTAAAAGATGCTGAATATTTTTTAAAGAAAGGTCAGCAATCTAACAAATTCCTGAAGCCAACAGCAAATAGCTTCGGCGCTCTTTCTGATGAGTTGAAGGAAAAGCTAAAGAATTGAACATTAAACAAAGAAAGGTAAACAAAGAAAGGTAAACAAAGAAAGGTAAACAAAGAAAGGTAAACAAAGAAAGGTAAACAAAGAAAAATAAAAAGGAGGGTAAAAGAAGATGGGAAATAAAAATTCTAAAGGTTTCACATTAATCGAGATGCTAATCGTCTGTATGATTATTGGATGGACGGCTGGAATGGTTGCAATCCGTTACTACGATGCAGCAGATAAGCAAAGGCCGATTATTACCTTAGCGAACATGCAGAATATTAGTACTGCCCTGGATATTTTGAGGCAGGATTGTCACACTTACCCAACGACTGATCAGGGCCTGGGTCTTTTACTTGAAGATGATGTCATATCACCAGTGAAACATTGGGATGGCCCCTATATTCATGGTAGTCGTTTACCAGCAGATCCATGGGGCAATGCGTTTATTTATTTGACAGCAATCCCTAAGGAGAGTTTTGAGCTATGGTCAATTGGACCAAACGAGAAGGATGATAATAAGCTGGATGACGATATAGTATTTTGAAAAATAGTTAAAGGATTAGACATCAAACAAAAGAGGAAACAAAAACAAAACCTTGGTTAATTTTATTTCTTATAGCTTTGAGCATCATTATTTATGGATTTGATAGGGAGGCTAAGAAATTGTTGGATGGAGAAAGAGTATGATCTTCTTCCTTAAACGAAAATTATTTAGACTTCGATCAGAAGGTGAAATTATTCCACCGTGGTATTTTGGTCTTGTTTATGTAGATTATATGCATGGAAAAGATATCTGGTGTCCAATTCCTTTGAATTATATTCTCAGAGCTATGAAACTTATAGAATACTCTTGGGATAAATTTCGCTCAAGGCCTACATGGATAGACAAAAGAGTTGAAAGGTATATAAACGAAATTAATAAAGAAAGGATAAACTAATGTCTCGACCAAAAATAGACTGGGATGAACTACTTGATGGCTATAATGAAATGTATGATTTTCACTATAACACCATAGAAGAGTTTGTAAAGAGTTTATATGACATTCATCGAATCGAGGTAGCCGCAAAAATTCTTGGAGTTTCTACAGCAGTTTTTCAAGAGAAAATGGTTGAATTACAAATTCCTCGGGAACCGAAAGGGCATCGAAAACCCACTAAGCTTGATAAGTTTAAAGCTTTAGATGATAACGAAGCTTTTAAGTTACCTCTTGGAGATACAGCTAAGTTAGTCAATGTTTCAAACAACCATGCACAAGTACTGCGATCATTGCGAAAAAGAGGATATGAATATTATGAAAGTCAGAAGAGAAAGAAGAAAAATGCTAGTTTTTCAAGATCCTAAAAAACAAAAAAGGCTTAAGTGGATAGTAAACTATCTAGTTGAAGAAGATTTTCCATATGAGCATCTAGATGCTATCATCAAAATAGTCGGATTATTTAATGATTGTGAGGAATCAGAAACAGAAATATTTGAATTTGTTAGTGAATTGTATAAAGAATATTCAGAGTAGAGGAGGACACAATATGTCTGAACCAATTAAAAGTATAACTAAGTGTGAATTTTGCGGAGCTTCTATAGAAATAGTAAGCCCGCCACTGCACGAATATTATGAAGCTAGTCAAATTCAAATAGAAAAAGGAACAATTTTGCTGTCAGAGAAAATAATCAAAGCTCATCATAAAGATGGATATTCAGATAGCCATTGTAAGCATATCGATGGATATTATTGTAATACTGCTTGTTTGATGGCAAAACTAAGAGAGATCTTGGTTTAACACGAGTATAAACCCCTCACGAGTTAATTCAGGTATAGGAGCAATTATGTATAAAATTACCGATGAAAAAATCAAGAAAGCCAAGCGGGAACTTGCAAAAATGTCTAAAGAAAAAAAGTGGGATTTAATAGAAAAATCTTTTGGGATGTGGGCAGATAATTCTCATACAGATGGGAACGCCAATTGGGATGGTTTTTTTCTAACCAATCAATTCAGTAAGCATAAAGTGTAAAATGTTAAATCAATTTTGCTCAAACAATGATGCTTATGATGAATAGCATTTATTAACAGAACAACTTGAGAAATTCCAAAAAATTTTAGCGAGAACTTGAAGTATAGATAGACATAAAAGATGTTCTAAATGAAATTAATCTGAATATAATAAACCTGAAACTCAATAATTAAAAGGAAAAGAACTAAAGATGTCATAAAAATAGGAGGGAATTCAAATAATGCTTAATGAAAAAAAACGATTTCAGTCAGTAGAACTAGAGGCTTTGAAATTTAAGATTGAAAAAATTCTTCCTACTATTCAGGAAGTGGATCCTAAATTCAGATTTGATACTATCTTACAACAAGGAATACTTGAGCTCCAAACAAAAATCTGGGCTGAGTGTTTACAAACCAAGTCAAAAGTTGTAACCCATAAATTCTACTCTCCAAGAACCTGGTGGCAACATCTCAAGAAAGAGAAATTTCCCGGGTGGCTTCTTAAAAAATTTCCTGTCGATTTTAAAAAAGAAATTCAGAAAACGCGGATTAGATTTCGGCAATATGCAAAATTTCCGAGCTTTAATTATAAATCTGACAAAAGATTTGAAAAGTTTGTCATTGAAGAGACTATAGATGTTAAAGAAATTTTATCTGAGCATAAAATTGATAAGATCAAGTAGGTTCACTCTTTTTTCTCCCCCGGTCCTGCACTTTTCTTCCATACCCACAGATCAGAATGATCCTGACGTGAAAGAGTAAAGAGTCCTTTCAGATGCTTGCTATTCAATAAGAATTTCCAGAAATCATTCATGATGTAAAAGGTAGCCTTGCCTGATGTAAGTTGTCTTACATGTGAAGGAGTAGCTTTTGATATGTTCCACCACCCTTTAACATTAGGTTCCAAGTAATTTTTATCCTCTTTTTCTTTTCCTCTCTCAAGCGCTTTCTCATCAGGGCATGGTGTCCATGATGCTGAAATTTCTTTATTTTCGATGGGATTGGAAGTTAGAGCAAAAGAGGTTATTGGATGTTCTTTATCTACGGGTATATCAAAGAAGATTCTCCAGAGGATGCGCGAGGCGCCCTCACGAATTACGTGTTGACCGCGCCAAGTTTGCACAACTAAACTGAAATCTACAGCTTTCTCAGGAAGCTCCATAATTATTTTCCTTTATTTTTTACTGCTAAGTTCATCTAAAATTGCGATATGCATATTATAAACGTCCGCCCATGATCGAGATAGCCATAGGCCAGACAAAAACCCAATCCCAGCTTTTTGTGCTTCCCAGGCTCGATACATTTGTTCAGCCTTTGCTCTTTTTACTTTCTTTGCAAGCTCACTCCGTGATTTCCCTTCTTTCTCAGATGGAGACATTTTTTTAATTTCTTCATCGATCATTTCTTTTGTTGGGAGTCCTACCCTGTCCATAATGCCATAAATATAATGAATCTTCTGTGGACCCGGCGGAGTAACTGTTCCCACAAATTCTTTAAACATCCAGGAAGATACAGCATCAACTAACTGGCCCTGTGGGATCACTGTTCTCCATTCTTCTTTTTCTGCTAATTGTAGCGGCGCAAGGACATATTTTTTCCATATGGGAAGCAAGCCCAGCCAATCATCTAAAAAATCGACTGTAACTTTTGCCCATGTAACTTTTTGACGATCTAAATAATCCTGCATATTCTTGATTTTTGCTTTTGAAAAAATTTTTGTTCTATTTTCAACAGGAATTTTCTTCATCATTTCAATTTGTCCTTTTATATTTGCATCTTGAGCTTCCCTCCATTTTGGCTCTCCATGATACTTTGTAAAGACTTTTATATATTTATAAGCAGAAAGCCAGGAAAGCGGGTTGAAATAAGTTCCAGGAATCAAATATACTGGAATCATGGTTTTTATTGAAAAATTAACGTTGCTTCCTGTCCGCTTGCTCCACCAGTTCCATACACCTCGGATAGCGCCTAATTTCCATGGATGGTACATAAAATCTTTTAGCCAATAGGCGTTATTGCGAATGTTGAAAGTAAAGAATGGAAAAATTCTTTCGAATCCAACCTCAGCCGCCATCTTATTTTTATAATCAAAGAATACACGATTTACTTCTTTGATTCCTTTTTCTCTCATTATTTCTGCAAAGTCATCCAGGATTTCTCCCTGTTTAAATAATCTTTTAGCATAAGCATCTACATAACCTGAAAAATACCATTCTCGTGCTTTTGTCTCCGGGCCTCCTAAAAGGGCTTCGTACAATACATTTCTATGAGTTTGATACCAGTTTGTCTTTCCAAGCATCTCACTAAGTTCTGCTTCAGTTTTTACAAAAAAACTACCGCTGACTTCTTTTGGAATTGGGATAATTGGCGTTCCTCGCTTCCTCATTAATGGCCAGAAAAACTCTCCTTTGAAAAATGAATTAAGTGATTCATTCATTGCCTTTAAAGTATTATCAGCCATGTTGCGAATAGATACACCAGGCGCATAGATAAGAACACAATCCTTCCAGAAAGACTTGAAATAATCTACTTCATCTAAAATAAATTTTCCAGCTCTAAGAGTATCATAATTCATTTGTCCTTTGAATGTATCTATATTTACCAATGCAGCTGTAATTCTATCTGCCAAGGTTTTACTTCGGAGAACTCTGGCTGAATAAAAACATGAATTGATTATTCTTCTGAAAATTCCTGGCTCATATGGAGTTTGCATTTTTCCGCTTGGAAATAAATGAATTTCGCTCTCTGGTACTACACCCACATCCCCTATTCTTTTTGGTAATTTTGTAAAAACTTTTAAAGCTTTGATTTGTGAAGCTATTGAATTAAAAAGAGCTTTTGTTATTGGAGCAACACCGAGCGCCTGACCTTCATTTAAGAGCCTTGCAGCAATGGCATCTGCTTTATCCATTAATGGAGCTCTCTTTGCTGGGTCCAATGCAATCATTTCAAGTAATGACAAATTAACTGATCGTAAAACCTCGCGTACAGCTTGCTCATACGCAATAATAAAATCTTTAATTAATGGTTGTCCGGCAAAAACCATAAAGGCTTTATCTACTATATTCATATTACCAGCATCAACAACTAGGCTTTTTAATAATTCCTTGTATCCTAATAATAAGGAATGAACCACCCCCCACATAGATTTTATCTTCACATTTTTTTTATCTTTAATTAAAAGATTAGTAGTAGCATCGATCACCCATTGTGATTTATATAAATTTTTATCTTTCACAGGCAAAAATACATAATGTCTTCCTTCACCTTTTTTTTCCCCGGGAAACTCTACTTCAAGTGATGGATGGTCAGCTCCCTTGCATAAAATTTTTCCTTCTCCAGGATAGGTTGGAAGAGTATCTATGGTGAATGGAGATTTTGAAGCTAAGAAAATACAGTCAGAACAATGATTCCAAACAGCTTTTCCCTTCTTATCTTTCCCGCCATAAGTACCTTTTCCAGGGTTCCACCAAAATCTCAGGCTTTTTGGAGGATCATAAAATAAAGTGGATTTAATTTTAGAAAGTACCGATTTCGAAGGAACTTTAACCTTATCTATTTTTACTTCCCATGGAGTAACTACTCCTCCTATCGTAGTTTTCATTTCAGGTTTTTTTTCTCTTAGATAACTCAGATGTCCTTGTACAGTAGATTGTTCTTCCACAATGGAATTTTCTGCATAGTTCAAGCTTACCTCTTTCATCTTAATAGCACCTATTAGTTCATCTCTTATTTTATGAGCTTTGGATTGTTCTTTAATTTTCCAGTATTGATATTCAGAGGGGATCTGATTTCTAATTTCTCTGGGAAGGGCTGAGATTCCAGTAGGTGGATACCAATGTTTTTTGATGGCGCGGGAATCGAGGGCGTAGGGAAAAGGATCAGCGAAGAAGGACATGTAAACTAGATAACCTTTACCTGTCTTAGATACTTCTCCTGAGGCTAAAGATTTCTTTTGCCATATGTTTGGAAGCGCTCGAACTATAAAACGTCCATTCCAAATAGTTTGGTCTTTCCACTTTTTTGTTCCATGACAAAATAGCTCATTAAATACAGGTTTCTGAGTACCATATTCTATAATTCCACTGTCTATAATCCACATATAGCCAAATTCATTTTTTGTTGCTCCTATAGTTCCAGGTTTAAAAGTTTGGTTATCTATACCTATCCATTCATAAGGCTCTTTTGATTTAGTTTGTGTTACCCACTTAGTTTTTGAATCATGACATTTCTTGATAAATTTAGACATTTTCTTTTCAGCCAGTCTTTTTGCATCGGCTAGATCTTTTGGAGTGCTTTCCAAACTTTTAATTGCATCGATTGTCCATCCGAGTAAGACTTTTCTTGGTTCAAGCTCATAGCGAAAATCTAAATGTACACTCTTACCCCTGATATGCACCTGCAGGACGAATTTATATGTCTTTTCTTCGAGCGGATTTTGCAAGTAGATTGAGGTCACACTATCCTCTAATCAATAATGTTGTTAATGTTGCGCAGGTTGCAAATAATATACTGATAACTACTGTAACTACCCATGGAGGCCTGGAATAAAGTAGATGATTAAATTCATCCTGTTTAACGCAGACTTGTATAATTTTAGAATCGATTCGCTTGCGAAAACCCGAGAATTCATTTTCCATTGACCTGACTTTTTGTACAACTCCGGCAACTTGTCTTCCGAGTTCATCATTATCCATAGTGGTTTACCTCTTGGATAGTTCTATTCTCTTAGCCCAACCGCGTGCATATTTTTCTTGCAAAGGACTTTTTTTCATAATTTTAATATAATGCATTCCTTGAAAAACATTCATCCAAAGCAGCAAATTTTCTGAACTATCTTTCTTTAGATAAATTTCTAGTGCATACAAAGTTTTTGGACCGATCACACCATCTTCTACGAGATCTAAAAACAAGAATTCGTTACGATTTAATAAGTTCAATGATTGCTGTAAAATTATGATTGCCTGATGATTTCCCATATTAACTGCTGTGTCAAAAAGTTCTTGTGCCACATCAAACGAAGAAATTTTATTGCCCATAATTTCATCCCAAAACTTGAGACGATAAAATTTTTTGACAACATGAAATAATTTTTCCTCGAACTTGGCAGAAAACGGTGGAGTATAAGAATCAATTAATCTCCATCCAGGCCAGCTAGGATGTCTTTTTCTGGAAATTCCCTTATAGGTCTCACCTCCAAAATCGTCTGGGTCGTTTGAATATAAACCCTCGTGTTTTAAAGTATTAGTTAAAATTTTTGTGAAGCTGTTCATGATTTAATCTAAAACTGGCTATATTTTAATCCCAAGTGATAAAATTAATGATAGGTCATTTTTTTCGTCAGTCTCTGATCTCGATCTGTATTGATCAGTAAGTAATAATTTCAGTGATAAGCGTGCAGCAATTTTTTGCTTAATTGAAGCCTCTCCGGTAAAGATGTAGTCATCAAAATCTTTTAGGTTTGGTTGGTAGAAAATTATACCCGTAAAAGCTACCACTCTAAATAATTTTACTTTATCCTTAAGTCTGAATGAAAATCGGTTTATATTCAAAGTATCATATTCGATTCTTTGGTGGTGTTGTAAATAACCAGCTGATATAGAAAAGTTTTTACAGAAACTATATTTTGGCCCGCCCCCAAAGAAATTCTCAAAATCTATTTTTCTGAGTTTGTTATATTCAATTTGATCAAAAAACCAGAGAGACCATTTTTCACTGAGTTTCGAATCATATCCTAAACGTAAGAAAGCGTTATTCTCAATTTTTAAACTATTCTGCTTCCCGTAGTTAAATTTACTGATTAAACTAATTTTTTTAATCTCAGTATCAATTCCAAAATATAATAATTGTGAATCTGTAATTCCGGATTTAGCAAACAGGCCCACGTCAAGATCTCCAGCGAAAACCTGGAGTGGAAAAAGTAAAATTAGGAGTGTTAGAAATGTTTTCGTCATATTCTTAATACGTTCTCAGTTATTCTATCTTGGTGGAACAATGCTACTTGTCTCTGGGACAGTATTTCTTGATTTCGGTAGAATTTTGATACGATTTGAGAGATTGGTCCCGGAAAACAGAAATTCAGGAATCATGATGCAGTCGTACTGATCAAGGATTCCATTAATTTCAGCCAGACATTTTTCTGTTCTAACTTTGTCATTACCTTCGATAAATTTGACTTTATTATGTTTTAAACTTCTGAGTTGGCTTTTCACGCTGGGCATAGAACTCTCCTATTTAAAATTTATATTTTCTGGCAAGATCCACACTTGAATTCCCTGTGGAATTTCCACTTCTCTTACAGGATCAAATTTTTCTACTACCTCAACTTCATATAAATAAAGAAGGGTCTTATCATCCCACCAATCGATTCTTTCAAAGTTCTCAACCAGGTGTTCTTCATATCTTTCCTCAAATTCTTTCTGATTAATTTCTTTTGGTTCAGAAAGTTTAATAATTCCCCAGCAGTCTTTATCAGAAATTAAGTAGAGAGGTTCATTGATGTGTTCGGTGAACTTTTTAGATTTGATTATCGCGGTCTTAGCTCCAGTCCAGATGAATTCAGGATGAGGGGGCGTGAGATAGAGACCAGCAATTTCAGAATTTTTTTCAACCTCACCAACTTTTTTTAGATTCACTGAAAGTTCTTCTCGCACTAAACCATACAATTCTTTGGATGTCTCTTTCATTTTTTCAGGTGAAAAAGTATAATTCATTTTCTCGCTCATAACTCGGTTTTTGATTTCTTTTATAATCTTTGTAGCATTCTCAAATATTTGTTTTTTGGTAAATTTTATTCCCTTACCGTCAGTTTTTTTCCATGTAGAATAATGGGCGCAAACTAATCTAAAATCATCGCCAAGGATTTTGTTATCTGCTTTTGATGGATCATAAGGAATTTCATAGAAATCATCGCGAAAGTCTTCTGCACTTTCTTCTTTTACCGTCTCGTTATAGGCAGTAAGAATTTTTTCTGGTAATGATTTCCACCACGTACTCCACCCCTCCTGATTTTTGATAACTTTTCCAGCCACGCAAATTCTTGGTCTATTTCCCTGGCCAATATCGAATCCGATAAATAGATCGGATTGTTTTTTTAAGTTCGATATCATCTGTTCGTGAAGATCATCATATTTTTCTGGCATTCTGAGCACAACAAACGCAGGTCTGAATTCACTTTTTCCTTCCTCTGTTGATCTTATCTCAACTGGTAAGTCATTAAGTTCTTCCAACCAGGAATCTTCAAGACCCTCATCGACAGCTCTCCCTCGCCACATCTTTTTTGGAGCATCTGTTCTGCCGGATAAAAATTCTGCTGGTTTTTTATGATAGACTGTCTGGTAAGCAAAAGTTGGAGCATTTATTTTTTCGCTGAATTCTTCTCTGCTACTCAATTCACTACTACTTGATTCTGAACTACTTGAGGATTCCGAACTGCTATTCGATTCACTGCTACTCGAGGATTCTAAGCTACTTAATTCTTCTTCTTCAATAAAACTATCGCTACTTGTACCATAATTCTCTTCATAATCTTCTTCAAATCCCTCTGGTCCCACTACATATATTAATTCAACTTCTCCCTCTTCATGTTTTTCATAAATATATATGGAGACATCGGCTGTCATTTTCTTGAGCCCAGGAATCGTTAGGCCCCGACCCTTAAGAAAATTCTTTAGTTTAGCCATATCCAGAGTTTCTTGAATCTTTATAAATCTACCTAATTTTTTCTTCCTGAGAGAATTAACAGCTGTTTTTTCAGAAACTACTTTATAGAAAGCAGGAGTTCGCCTGAGAGAAAAAATATAACGACTGGTCTCGACTTTCTTCATTCCAGTACCTTTAAGAATGTCAGCCATAGCGTCCTGAATGGCCGAGATTTCTGAGTCCAAATCTTTTCTTGTTGTTGGAGGTGTTTTGAAATAATCTTCAAGTTTTTTTTTGGCTTTTCTTAGAGAGTCGTGTAATGATTCAAGTTCTCTGAGCTTTTTGCTGGGAAGAATCTTTTTCTTTTCTTTCTTGGTAAATTCATCTATGTTGTTTTCATTTATGATGTTTTCATTTATGATGTCTTTACCTTCAATGACATCATCGAACTTAGAAATATATTCTTCCCAAGGGAAGTCCGAATCGATAGTTCTTTGACCTATTGATTCTTGATCTGTTGGCTCTTCACTGAGAACTTCAAGATCTTGTTTAAGCAAGGTTATAAGATCTAATAAGCGTCCTGCAAGATTTTTCATGGCAACATCCCGAATTTTTAGGTTGGATTCTACGTGCTGCTTTTGTACTCTATGCTGCTTTGTACTCTATGCTGTTTTGTACTCTATGCTGCTTTTATACCCATGACCTATTTTCATATTCATGTTTTGCCCTTTATGATTTCTCAAGAAAAAAATTGGCTTAGTGATACTCATCGTATATAAAAAAACTAACAGTTTCCCCTAAACCGGTCCAGCCATCAATGGTTAGAGATGATTGGAGATAATATTTTCCTACCTGATTGAAATCACCAATTATCGTAATATATCTCAGAGAATCTGTACCTGATATAGCAGCATCCCACTCAACTTCTGTGCCATTAGGTTTTTTTATCTTAAGCTTTA
>Ga0315547_1002528_pt1 | contig 12811 bp, 15 predicted proteins | sample SalMarSW160240MG_2_FD_202542 | JGI IMG/M metagenome (GOLD analysis project Ga0315547, IMG submission 202542) | Salt marsh sediment microbial communities from the Plum Island Ecosystem LTER, Massachusetts, United States - Salt Marsh Sediment SW1601-240 ... | reverse complement strand
GGCCCCGCTCCAACAACAGTTACATCATATTTTATATTAAGATCTCCCAACTTCTACATATCATGCAAGTGATAAATCTTTTCCTCTAACAATCCATCGTAATTTCTTCTGATTCAGTTTCTTTATGTATACTAAATCAGTTACTTTATTTTCCAGAAGAAAGTAATTTCGGGATAGCACAGATGACAAACGAAAAAGAAAAAAATTAATATAATTATTTTGTTGTTTTTCGTCAATTGTCTACAGTTTTTAAGGCAAAATTTATATACTAAACATTGTGTGTTATAAACAAACGGATAAGCATGGGTTGTGCTAGAGGCTACTTAGTGTTATGTCACACTCTTTGCTTACCCGTCCTCCTAAATTTTATAACAAAAACTTAAACAGCAAGAATGGCATCCATCATAGAATATAAGATGGGTAAGAAATCATTTTTCAAAGGACTGACACGAAACCTCATTATCGTTGGTTTTGTCAGCTTGTTTACTGACTTGAGCAGCCAGATGGTTTTTCCCCTTATTCCTTTATATTTAGTATCCATTGGTGCTAGTGCATGGGTTGTTGGATTGGTAGAAGGAGCAGCCGAGAGCACTGCCTCTTTGTTAAAAGTTTTTTCAGGGTATTGGTCTGATAAAATAAGAAAACGAAAACCATTTGTTCTTGCTGGCTACAGCTTGTCAACTATCACAAAACCATTGTTTGCTTTCGCTTATTCATGGCCTTTAGTCTTATTTGTAAGGATATTTGAACGAATTGGTAAGGGCATTCGAACTGCACCTCGTGATGCAATTATTGCCGAATCTACAGACGCCTCTGTATTGGGAAAAGCATACGGATTCCACAGAGCAATGGACGGTATTGGGTCTATTTCTGGTGCAGTTATTGCTCTCATTCTTTTTCCAATGCTTGGTTTTAGGAATATATTTTTGATAGCGTTTATCCCTGGAGCTATAGCCGTCTTATGCATCTTGTTCATTAAGGAAAAACATGCCATAAAAGAAACCAAGAAAGAAAAAACAATGTCGTTTAAGGTTAGTTTGAAAACCCTTCCCCGGAATCTAAAACTCTTCATCTTGGTCTCAACTGTGTTTGCATTTGGACATTTTGGCTATGCGTTTCTTTTGTTAAAAGCACGAAATATTGGTCTTGCAAATGATACAGCAATTTTCCTGTATGTCTTATTTTATATTGTTTATACTCTGTTTATCATCCCTTCAGGGATACTCTCCGATAAAATTGGTAGAAAACCTGTTCTCATGATGGGATATGTACTATTTGCTGTTACAGCCATTGCTCTCCTATTTACCTCTCAGATGTATGCTCTCTTAATCGTTTTTGTCATATATGGTATATTTTATGCAATGATTGATGGAGTACAACGAGCATTTGTTGTTGATCTGGCGCCAGCAGATCTAAAGGCGACAGCTCTCGGAACATTTCACACCGCTATAAGTCTAGTAGCACTCCCTGGCGGGTTTCTTGCCGGATTGATATGGGATGGGATATCCCCTGAGGCAACGTTTCTCTTTGCATTGACTCTATCTTTGCTTGCCATCATGTTATTTGTCTTTGTTAAAAATGTGAGACATGAGGTGATAAAACATAGTTAAGGAAGAAACGACGATCAGAAAAATTGTTGACAGAATAATGCTATTGAATTATTCCTGCTTTTTTCATCTTATCATAGTTCTCTGGATGTTTTTTGAAATAGGCATGAACGGGTTCAAGGATCTTATTCACATAGGATGCTGTGGCATTTTTCAAATCTAGAGGATGAAGGTCTTTAACAAATGCATTTTCTAGTTCCTCATAAGATTCAAACTCTAGATTTCCACCAAACTTTTCAGGACGTTCAATCAAAAACGATTCGCCTTTTAATTCAGGAAAGATGACAAACCTGCATATTTCAAGAACAGGATTTCCCTCAACCTGTTTCTTAGGACAAAACGCTTTGCTCATTTTCTTCTTCACGCTATTGGCATCATCATGTATCGAAAGCATGGCGTCAGGTTTGCTCTTACTCATCTTTGCTTCAACTGGATCCATACGTCCACCAGCCTGCAAACCAGTTAACAATGGCGTATGCATGGCAACAGGAGTCTTACGACTAAGTTTTTTAGAAATTTCTCTAGCTAACATATGTGCACGACGTTGATCCATTCCACCATATGCAACATCCAGATCAAGATAAAAAATATCAGAAACCTGCATGGCCGGATAAAAGAGCTTTGACAAATCCTTCTCTGCCTCCTCTGCACTTCTACCCATGATATCCATCGCACGTTTAACGCGTGCAACAGACATAGATTTAGCTGTTCTAAATACAAGTTCCCAGTACTTAGAATCGCTTACATAATCGCTGGCGTACATGAATTTTACCTTATTCTTATCCACGCCCATTGCGGCGAAACAATCTTCCATATATTTGCCGCAGAGCTTGATTTTTTCAATGTCTCCGTCAAGCTTGTCGTTAATATATGCATGCCAATCGGCAAGAAGCACAGTAAAATCAAATCCGCATTCAATAAAATCCTTTATTTTGTTTGTACAGATCTTCCAACCAATATGAACAGTTCCAGATGGCTCAAAACCGATATATCCTTTAGGCTTGTCCTTTTGACAAACTGCTTTTAACTCTTCAGGAGTAACAACTTCTTCAGTATTGGCCATTAATTTCTCTACTTTGTCCATATTATTCTATCTCTCAAGTTTTTTGATCACTCTGTCAATAATCTGTTCAGTTGCTCCAAGGTAATTCTTTGGATTTAAAGCGTCATTGACTTCTTTTTCAGTTAGCAGTTTCCGTTTCTTATTTTCTTCTAAGAATATTTCTTTCAATGTTTTTCCTTTTTCAACTGCCTTCAATGCTGTTTTTCTCATAAGTTCATGTGCTTCTCCTCTGCCCATTCCCTTAGAAATAAGTGTTGTCATTAATGACTCTGCCATTGGAAGTCCCTTTGAAATCTCCAAATTCTTTTTCATTCTATCTGGAAATACCTTCAGATTTTTGAAAACACCATTCATCTGGTATATAATCCAGTCAGTAAGAATTATTGAGTGAGGAAGAATGAACCGTTCAGCCGAAGAATTACAAAGATCACGTTCATGCCACTGTATGGAGTTTTCATATGTCGGTATCATAAATCCACGAACAACTCTTGCTAAACCACAAATTTGTTCACAGGTAATGGGATTTCTTTTATGAGGCATTGTAGAAGAACCAACCTGTTTCTTTGCTTCAAATGCTTCAGCAACTTCCCCAATTTCATCACGTTGTAAGTTCCGAATCTCAGTTGCAAACTTCTCCATACTCGTTGCAATATTACATAAAACACCCAAGAGTTCATTATATCTATCGCGACAAACAATTTGAGTGGAAACATCTTCAACTCCAAGCTTCAACTCTTTGAGCATTTCCTCCTGAAGTTTTAAAGCATTTTTACCCAAAGCAGCCCCTGTTCCAACAGCTCCAGATAATTTACCAACTTGAAGTCTGCTTATACATTCAAACATCCTTTCCCCATGCCGCTCAACTTCCATTGCATACCCCGCCATCTTAAGACCAAAAGTGATAGGAATAGTATGTTGGCCATGAGTTCGTCCAACCATTACTGTTTTCTTGTGCTTTTTAGCAAGATTTACAAGAGCTTTTTTCAATTCTCTAAGATCAATTCGAATAATTTCTATTGACTTGGCAAACTGAAGCGCATTAGCGGTATCAACAATATCATAACTAGTTGCCCCAAGGTGAATGTATTTGCCAGCATCTCCCTTGCAAACTTCAGCAAGCGCTCTGGTAACAGCCATTATGTCATGCTTTGTTTCAGCTTCAATTTCATTTACTCTTTCAACTTTAACATATTTTGTAGAAGCCTTCTTTGTAATTTCATCAGCAGCACTTTTTGGAATATTGCCGACTTTAGCATGCGCTCTTGCAAGAGCTGCTTCAACATCTAGTAAAAACTGCAAACGACGAGTCTCGCCAAAAATCTCTTTTATCTCATTTCTACCATAGCGGTAATCAAGTGGGCAAACTGGATTATTCATGCTAATTCACAATTCTGGAATTAAGTTATACTTAATGTTCTTTTCCACAGATTTGTGCTTTGTAAAAACAATCTAATAAGCAGATTCAGCCAAATCGACACAACGGCGCGTCTCTTTAACATCATGAACCCGGACAATATCTGCACCGTTAGCTACAGCAAGACATGCTGCTGCGAGACTTCCCTCTAATCGTTCTGAAACTGGTAACGGTACATCCCTGCCATATACATTCCCAATAAACGTCTTTCTGGAAGGACCAACCAAAATGGGATATCCAAGATCCTTAAATTCAGCAAGTCTATCTAGAATTTCGTAATTATCTTCTATGCCTCGTCCCGTTCTTTTTCCAAAACCAAGCCCAGGATCAATAATAATGCTTTCTTTTTTAATGTCACAAAACATGGCATATTCTGCTCTTTCTTTTAAAAATGATTTAATCTCTCCAACAACATCATCATACTTGGGATCAATCTGCATATTTCTTGGATTTCCCCTCATATGCATTAGACACACAGGAACTTCATATTCGGCTATTGTGCTTGCTATGAGTTTGTCTGCCTGTAATGCAGTAATATCATTCACCATGTTGACACCCGCGTCCAATGCCTTTTGAGCAATCTTAGCTTTATAAGTATCAATTGACAGTGGAACATCTATAGTGCTGATCAATTGTTCTATAACAGGTATTACGCGATTTGTCTCTTCTTTTAATGAAACGGTTGCTGCGCCAGGTCTTGTCGATTCTCCACCAATATCTATAATGTCTGCACCATCTTTTACCATGGAAATGGCATGATTAACAGCATCATCAACAGAAAAATGTCTTCCACCATCAGAAAATGAATCTGGAGTAACATTCAAAATACCCATTACAACGGTTTGCTTATCAAGATCAAACGTTTTGTCACCAATTTTTAATGGCCTCATTCGACGTCCTTCAATAATGTTCCAAGGTCTTTTGCAATTGCTTTTAATCGTGGATAATGTCTGTTGAGCTTTTCAACAAGCTCGCACAACTGTTTGATAGTCCCCATAACAAGAATATCGCCTGTTTTATCACGTAATTCAAAGGTATGCTTGGGTACTGCAACCTCTCCACCAATTGACAGCATATCTTGTTTGATGATGATAGCGTCTTGAAGAATAACATTTTCTAGTTTAATAACCTTAGAAATGGCCTTGGGTGCCATAATGTTAATACTATTTGGGTCACTTTGTATTTTTTGAATCTCTTTTTTTGCATCATCGAGTGTTTTTACATCAATAATATGTAGATTGTATGTTGTCACAAAAACACAGAATACACTAATTCTATATCAAATATTTGTAGACAAAATACTACTTTTGTTTTTTTCTTTCCCGTTTTTCTCGTGCCTTCCTTACTTTTAATGGTAAGTATAGCATATAAAAAATACAAAAGAAAATTACATTTGCTGCAAAGATGTTATAGTAAATTCCAACGCCCGTAATATAATTAAAAAAAGCTACAACAAGTGCTACAATGATTGCAATAATTACATATATAAAGATTAGTTCTCTGTCACTTTTATTTTCAAACATTAGTCGCTGAATATCGTCTTTAACCTATTAACATTTTTGGCGGTTATTTACTATACAAAAGACTATTTTTACTTCTGTTTTTCATCCCATTCTTTCCAAGAGGACGCCCCATACTTTTTCCATGAATGCGGGAAAAATAAAATTTCTATTACTATTCCTAAATAGACTAGAATTAATAATATTACATTCAAAAGAAAATGTTGTTGAAAAGAAGGCCGAAAAAAAGAACTTATTCCAAATACCGCAATTCCAATTGCTAGAACTACTAACTCAAGTTTTTTTCTCTTTGGCAGTACCCTCTTGTACTTCAATAATGAATTATGAAGATATTAACATTTTTGGAGGTTGCAATGAGGAGGGGACAAACAAGAAGTTTATTTTTCTGTGTATTTTTTCCTTTCATGTTCAAACACAGAATATCCAATTAGTGTTAGACTAACAAACAAAAGACCTACTATCAAAGTCCAGAACCACAATTCTATTGCCCCCGGACAATCTATTGACCAGTATTGGATATAAAGAAAGAATGACCCCAATCCAACAATTGCTAAAGTTAGTAGAAAAGTTTCCTGTCTATTCATTTTCTGATAGAATCTTTTCTCAGTTTCAATATGCCTTTTCTTATAGTCTATTTGCATTCCATCACACTACTTTTTCCATAGAGCCTTTCTACTTACTAACCAATAATTTAACCAAACAAATCCAAGATAACCAAGTATCCAAATTGCAATTAGGAAATAAAGAGGATGTACGTAGTCAGAGAGTGCTATCTGAAAAATCAATAGAATCAATGTTATTTCGATTGCTGGAATGACTCCACAAAATAACCATTTCTTCCAGATCTCATTCATCCCAACACCACCATAAGAATCAACTATGTAATATTAACATTTTTGGAGATTATTTGTCAAAATAATCTTTTGCTTCTCCAACGGTAAAAAGAGAACCAGTTATACAGATAAGATCTTGCTTTTTTGCAACCTTTTTAGCATGGTTTAAAGCATCAGATATCTCATCTTTCACTACGACTTCTTTTTTACTTATCATTTCTTTTAATTTAGATGGACTACATGCTCTTTCATTATGGGATTTTGTTACAATGATTTCATCTGCAATAGGAGTAATAATATCTAATATTTCCTGAATGTTTTTATCTGATAATATGCCTAGAATAAGAATCAATCTTTCATAAACAAAATCTTCATCCAATGTCTTTTTTAACGATTTCATTCCTGCAACATTGTGGGCACCATCAAGCAATATCATAGGTTCGGTACCAACTATTTCCATTCTCCCGGGATTTACAGTCTTTGCAATACCGTTGATAATTGCTTCATCGGTAAGATACATTCCATTCATTTGCAACTGTTCTATTGTCGCTATTGCTAAAGTAATATTCTCCCCTTGATGCCGTCCGAGTAATGGTGTATTCACATGATGTTCTGTCAATGAGCCTTTGATAAGAAATTCTTGCCCAGTCATACTTCCATGCATTCTCTCCCACCGCTTACTATCAACTATTTCTAACGAGGCATTATTATCTTCAGCTTTCTTCTCAATAACGGCTAGTGCATTTCTAGTTGCTGCCGTGATCACTGGTACGTCTTTTTTGATAATTCCTGCTTTCTCACCAGCAATATCTTTGATCTTTCTTCCAAGAACATGCTCATGCTCCAAGGAAACGTTTGTAATGACAGTAATCAAAGGGTCTACTATATTGGTAGCATCGTATCTTCCACCAAGTCCAACTTCAATAACTGCAAAATCAACATTTTTATCGTGAAAATATTGGAATGCCATTGCAGTTACAATCTCAAAAAAGGTTGGCGTATTCTCTTCTTTAATCATCTCATCAACAATCGGTTTGATGATAGTAATTAGAGAAGCCACTTCCTCTTCTAAAATCTCTTTATTATTGATAGTCATACGTTCTGAAAATCGCTGTAGGTGGGGAGACAGATACACACCAACACTATATCCACCTTCTTGTAATATCGATCCAATCAGCTTACAAACAGATCCCTTACCATTGGTCCCAGCTACATGAATAATCTCTATGTCACGATGAGGATTGCCCAATTTACTCATAAGATGCCAAATTCTTTCTAACCCTAACCGCATCCCAAATTTCTGAAAACCATAGAGCCAGCTCAATGCTTCATTAAAATTCATAGTATACAACAGTTAATATTCTTCAGGATAAAGAACATCCGGTATCGCGGGAAGTTTTCCTTTCCACGACTCTCCGGGAAGGATCTTCACCTTCCTTCCTTCAATTTTTAATCTCTTTTCTGTAAATAACTGTACAGTTCTTGGAAGAATTTGATGTTCTACCTCTAGTATGCGTGCTGCTAATGAATCACGATCATCATAAGGATGGACTTTAACTGCTGCCTGAAGAATAATTGGCCCATGGTCCGTATGTTCATCCATAAAATGAGTGGTACATCCAGAGATTTTTACTCCATATTTTAATGCATCTCCTTGGCCGTTTGCACCTTTAAAGGAAGGAAGAAGGGCAGGATGGATGTTTATAAGTTTTCCATACCATTTCTTTACAAAAGAAGGAGAGAGTATCCTCATATATCCGGCAGCAACAACAAGTTCTACTTTACTTTCTTTGAGGATGTCGTCGATTTCACGTTCATGTTCTTCCTCACTTTTTCCCTTTGGATTAACAAAATAGGAAGATATGTGGTGTTTTTCAGCTCGCTTCAGTGCAAAAGCATCGTTATCGTCGCTGATGACAACAACAACTTCAGCATCTATGATGCCTTTTTCCGAGGCATCAATAATGCTTTGTAGATCAGTTCCACCGCCCGATGCTAATACACCAACGCGTAACTTTTCCCCCATGTCTTTACTTTTCCCTTCTTAGAGATAGATAGGTTTTTTAGACCGGTAGTTAAGTATCCTCCCCTTTACAGCAAGGGTATATATCATGGTGTTTTTGACTCTTTCTATAAAATCAAGGTAGATAAATATAACAAAATATTTATAATAAAACTACATTAAAAATGTGAATGGGGAAAAATACTACTTCTCATCTGACCAATAATATAGTGCTTATTGTAGCTATTGGTTTTCTACTTTCGTTAGGACTAATCATAGTAACTACACCTATACACGAAGCAGCTCATTGGATCATGTCGGATATTGATCCGTATGTTGAACCAACAGAGTTTCATCTTTTTGATGAAAAATCCTTCCAAAATGGGGAGCACATATTATCATCCGCTCTTGGTTGTGTAGTAATCAAAGAGACATATCCAGGTGCTTTTGAAGATCGACCAATATGGGCAGATCTCTTTCAAGAACTTATCTGTATTTGTATCCAAATATTAATAGCGTGCATCATCGTGAAAAAAACTCTCAAATTCTTGTTTTTAAGAAATAGAAAGATTATAAGTGCTATCGCTTCTTAGTGAACGCTGCTTCGATGTCTTTCCTTGGCGCATTTGTTTTGAACCCAGTATTACTAAAATGAGTTCTACAAACAGCGTATCCTTTACTCTTTAATTGTTCAAAGATGGTTCTCATTTTTGGCGGAGATGTTTTCAACATCGAAGCAAGACCATCGACCGAATAAAAAAGCATAGGAGCAGCCGCTTCTTCTTCCAACACATCCAATAATTTCCAGAGGTCGGGTTTAGTATGAAGCTGTTTTTCAGAAAGAATAGTTCTAATCTCTTGTATCGCTCGTTTAAGTTGTAATGCCTCGGTCCATAAAGGACCAATATTAACACTATCGCCAGAAGAAAACGACAATTCTTCCGATTGTATCGTCGAAATATTTTTAATTGATTCATTGGCATATGATATGCCGTTTTTCACTTGAACATAGATTCTAAAATAATGGTCAGTGGTATAACTGAGAATTGGTTGAATGCCCTTGTCATATTTTCCAGCCTCCCGACAAAGCACCCCCAGTAATATTCTCAACCCAATCTCCTTCATAACAGGAGAATGAAACGGTTGAGCACCGTATCTTCGTAAACAAGCCTTTGGATACACACCACAGAGCGTTGCAGTATCAGTCGCTGTGAAGGCAATCAAACCGTTATGAAATATACTTCTCATCGCAGCATCAAGAAACGAGATCGGGGAACCAAATGGGTCTATATCAATACAATCGTATGTATTCTCAGAAAGCAGGGTATTCAGATCGTTTTTTGAAACTGTTACGTGTTTTAGATTGTTATATGCGATATTCTTTTTGATCAATTCGTGTGCCTCGTCATCCCAGTCGTTGATAGCAACTTGAAAATCTCCTTGTAACTCAGTTGATAATCGTATCCCACGAATTCCAGATGCGGCAAGCCCATCCAATATTCTTACCTGTTTTTTACTAGTGTTTACAAACCACTGGTAGACAAGAATAGAAAGATCTCGATTGAGCTCCATTGCAGGATTATAAAATGGTAACCTATCCTTTGCACCTGGCCCCTTCTGAGAAATCTTTTTAGTAAACACAAAAAGTTCGGTTTTGCCTTCGGTAATACGCTTCATAGTTGATTTGGTCATAGTTAAAAGAGTGGCGGTAATTTTTCAGCCAAAATTTTTTGAATTTTGTAGGGAAGTAAATTTTTATTGACATCTGTAACTTCCAAAATACGGATGTCATCACGTCTTCTGACATCTTGCAACAGCGGCGTTCGTGATTTTTTATGAAGGGTGACTATAATAGGTTTATCGGAGTCCAATGCTTCAATAACTGCCTCACAAAATTTTTCAGAGAGCATCTCCATTTTGCCGATTTCGTCGATGATAATAATGTTAACATCTTCATTGCTAATGGCCTTCTCTATAGCAGGGACACCAATTCGTTCCAGGGCACCGATATCTACACCATATTCTCCTACTTTTTCTTTGGAGTCAAAATCCAGATGGGCAAACACTTCTTTCTCTTTAGTTTGCCAATCTTCTACATAGAATCCAACCCGTTTTTTATGTTTTATGATGGGCTCAGTGAGCATTCCTTCAAGGATGTAGCCATTTTCTCCGAGGAATTCCATGATTTTGATAAGAGTTTGTGTCTTTCCGACGCTTGGCATTCCAGTGATACCAATCTTAGGTATATCGTCCATAAACAGCGACATGTAATGCATTTTTCGTTTAGAAATGTTGTTATTGCCTTTTTGTAGATATTACTACACAAAAATATAGTGATTTGATGTTACATTATTTACGTTTTCAACAGATAGATTGATCCAGCAATTGCATAAACGAGAATTGCGGTAAGAAGTAGAATAGGGGCAATACCATAGTAGTTTTTACTAAGAACTATTGTTAAAATGATGAGAATAGCTGCTACGCCGTTAATTTTTAATCCGGGTTTGGGGAACCGTACATTTGACACTAGTGCAAGCGAGATGAGAATAGTTATAAGGATTAGATACAAAAATTCAATCTCAAGATATGCAAGAACAAGTATGATGACAGTACTAGCTGAGGCAGGTAAACCAACAAAGTAGTTGTCTTTTTTCATAATATGAAACGATGCAAGTCTTATGATACTTAATGACAAAAACACGAGGAGTGCAATGATTAGATAAATTTGATAATAGATGCAGTAGGAAATGTTCTCATAATAAATCATAAAAACAAAAACCGCAGGGGCAATACCCATAGACGTCATATCACCCATGCCCTCTAGATATTCCCCTAATTGTCCTTGCTTTGTTTTTCTGGCAACAATGCCATCCAGCCCATCAGCAAGTAAAGCTAGTAAAATAAATGAGAATGATAACCATATTTTGCCTAGAAATGCCATAATAATAGCGCTAAATCCAAACAAGGCGTTTAAGATGGAAATGATGTCAGCAATGGACAACAACCTAAGCATTGATTTCTGCAAGGGCATCTTCTCCTGCTTTTACCATATCTCCTTCTTTTACACAAATTGTTTTTATTGATTTAGATGGTAGATAGACGTCTACTCTAGAACCAAGACGAATAATGCCAATCTTTTCTCCCCTTTTTAGTGTATCTCCTTTTTTAATATACGGAACAATACGGCGTGCCAATGTTCCTGCTATTTGGATGATCTTTATTGTTCCAATGTCTGTCTTTATATTGATGATTACTCTTTCGTTCCGCTCTGACTCTTTCCTAAAGGCAGGGATATGGACTCCATCATGATGGGTTATATCTTTGATCACACCATCCATTGGCATTCGATTAACATGGACATTATAAATATTCATAAACGTGGATATCTTTGTGCATTTACCAACGTCAGGATCGGTGACCTTATTAATCTCTCTAATTCGTCCGTCAGCAGGAATCACGATTCCATTCCCCACCTTTCTCTCAGGATCTCTAAAGAATAGGAGAAAAAAACCGGTTAATAAAAAGGATATAACAGTAACAAACAAGGACACACTTCTCGAAACTCCAGCAAATATGGTGCCCAAAATCACAAAGATAATTCCCACAAGAAACGGCGATAGAATCCATGATGTGGAGCCTTGCGCAAGCTTCATTTTATGTTTTTCTCCCAATGATCTTTTTTATCCCTTTCTCCAAGGGGCCATTTCTTTTTGACAGGTCAGATAATGCAAGTATTTCATCAAAGACTTCTGGTACAACTTTTATGACAACAAATAGAAGAACTACTAGTGCCAACAAGCTTCCGCCCTTGCCTATAATGTTGTGCGCCACATAGAATGAGGTAATATCTTCTGCCAACAGATAGGTAATACCTGCGTTTCTTACCATGTTTAGGAAATAGATTGGAAGAACAGTTACCAGTAGGCCATAGATCTTCTTTTTCATTCCAACGTTTTGTAGAGGGAGGATCATTCCAACAAAAATAACCATGGATTGAACGGCGGTGCAGGCAAAAATGATGTTTACTATTCTCATGCCATTATAATATATTCCTTCTCCCTGCGTCTCAACAACTCCCGTAAACAAGTTAAGAAGCCATCCGCTGTGAGCTGCAACAACGTCAATTAGCCAGTCTGCTAGTGGAGTCAGTTCCACAATAAAATAAATAAGTCCAGCAATACTTGCTACACCTGCAAACCAATTGAGACACTTTACCTCTTCATTTATTTTGATTGATAGCCATTCATGATAGGCCAGATAACCTAGTATAAAAACACCAGCAATGCAGAGAAACGCGTTGACAAAATCATGATCTTCTCCAAAATACATGGTATTGGATTGTGTCGACCAATAAAATGCAAGAATTATCCAT
>Ga0315547_1002518_pt1 | contig 12850 bp, 10 predicted proteins | sample SalMarSW160240MG_2_FD_202542 | JGI IMG/M metagenome (GOLD analysis project Ga0315547, IMG submission 202542) | Salt marsh sediment microbial communities from the Plum Island Ecosystem LTER, Massachusetts, United States - Salt Marsh Sediment SW1601-240 ... | reverse complement strand
CTTGAATCTGATAGAAAATTAAACCCCTCCAGGAAATCATATACTTGATAAACACGGAAACTCTTGATATCATTTCCAATAATATCAAAGTGTTGTTACAATCCAACCGTCATTTGCTGAAATAGTTTTCAATCGTGCCAAGGTATTTTTGCCAGACTATTTTGGGTTTGCCGTCGATCCTTTTGCTCTCACGTACATAGTAGTAAATATTTCCCTTAATCTTTTTTTTGGTGATGCTTGCCATAATGTATCCCCCTTCATATATCGTTAGGTCATACAACTATGGCTCAAAAATACTTTTCTGTCAAGCTATATTTGGATTGTATTCCGTTTTATTGTTAGGTCATACATATAACGCGCAGGTACAAAATACTTGATGCACTATAACTTTTAATGATATCATTATGTTATTGATGCTTGATTGGTAATTGAGACTAAATATTCATGGCAAAATGGTAGTATTTCGTAAAGTCGGGATAGAATCCAAACCCCATTGGGTCCGGTAAAGGGAACTGCCGTGCTGAAAGATATCAGAGCTGGCATTAAACGTGCGGTCCTAGCAGAGTAAAATAGAATGTTACTAAAGTGCAGGGATCTCCGTTTGACTCTGTTGATCTTTTGACAAGGTTTCACGTGTGCTCGTGACTCATAATTTTTAAAGAGAATTTGCGGTTTGACATGTTATTTGTGCCACAATCCCCTTAAAGATATCCCCCTTCTCAAGGAAAACATCATTGTCCCTTATGTCTTCCCCCCCCCAGAGCAAATCGATCACCTGCTTGAGGCTGTTTGCAATAGGGTACGTAAGAGCAAAGCCCACTTCTTACATGACCTTGCACTATACTCGGCCATGCTGCTTCTGGCCCGCTGTGGGATGAGGATCTCAGAGCCCCTCAGGCTCTTACGTCACCACTATCGAGGTGATGATAAAACCATCTATATCGAGAAGACCAAGTTTAAAAAAGACAGACTCATCTCCGTGCCCAAAGCCGTCATTACAGAAATCGAAAACTACCTCTCAGTCCATAAACATTTATGCCCACATGATGAAAACCCCTATCTTCTGTCAGGCAGAAAATAAAATTCTCTAACCGTTGAACAAGTCCGTTACCTGTTTCGCGAGGCAGTCAAAGATATCGGCCTTGATTGACCTAGAAAGCTTATCGGCACTATGAACTTCGGCCAGCCCACTGCCCACAGCCTTCGCCATTCCTTTGCAGTGAATACAAGCATATCACCATCTACCTTAAGTTCCTGGATGCTGAGCATCGACAGGGGTTGATTGACTTTGCAATCTCACACCAAGGGGAAACATGAAGCTCTCCACTTGCCTTCATCAATTCTTCGATCACTACCTTCCACGGATTAAAGGAAGTGGAAATAGTACCATCAAGGCCTACCGGGATGCCTTCACACTGTTTCTACCCTTTGCTGCTAAGCATTTCTCCATCAAGATCGAATCCCTCAGGGTTGAACACCTGTCTACCTCCTTAATCCTGGCCTTCCTCAATAAGCTTGAATCACGGAGACATAATACGGCACGATCAAGAAACCACAGGCTTGCTGCCCTGAAATCACTGGCTAAAATGATCCGATTTATGTATCCCGAAAATCGCCAAATCGCAGACACCATACTGAGCATTCCGCAAAAAGGAACTCAAAAACCCTTAATAGGCTTCTTGGATTACGAAGATATCCTTAAGGTCTTTCTCAGTGATAATCCAAAGATAGAAGAACTGATGGATTTGGAAAATGAAGAAGAAACACTCGTCTGGCTGGACAGCCTCTAAGGCATGGTTTCCCCACAGAATTACCCCAGGAGAGGTGTGACTATACAGGAATTGTTATGTTGACAATTTGTCTGAAGAATTTGTATGATTTTAAAGTATCCTATTGTTTTTTACAGCAAATTTGGATACCCTGTGTTCAAGCCATATAATTTTATGTTTTCAATAAGTTAGGAGAACTTGTAACATAAGGCACGAAGTCTTACATCTAAAGGTTCACGGACAAACCACAATATATCGCCGATCTGTTGCTTAATGATCGTGTACGGATTTACGCGAGAAAGTCAAGACTGTAAGCTCTAACAGCGATTGTTTTACACTATTTTTCGAGGTAATGATGTCAAGTAAGCTAAAGGTCTGGATAAACGGTGAGATAATTTACTGGGACCAGGCGACCGTCCATATCATGTCACACAGCTTTACGCGAGGCTCGGCTGTTTTCGAAGTCATCAGTTTCCATCAGACGCCGAATGGCACAGCTGTCTTCAGGTTGGATGAGCACCTCAAGCGTTTACACCGCACCACCGAACTGCTAAGCATGGAGTTGTTCCACTCCGCACAGGAGATTGAGCATGGGGTTATGGAGACCATTAAGGCCAATAACCTGAGAAATGGCTTCATCAAAATAATCGGCTACTATGGAAACCCGGCCTTCACCCTCCTGCCACAACAGGAAAAGCTTGATTTGTCTATTTTCGCAGTGGATGAGGACTTGAGCATAGACCCTAAGCAACACGTAAGCGCCTGTTTTTGTCGCTGGCGCAAGCTTGACCCGAATACGGTTCCTGTTGAGGCCAAAGTAGCCGGTAATTACATAAACGGCATGCTGGCTCGGCAGGAGGCAATTAGCCGCGACTTTGATATCGGAATCTTGCTTGATACCTATGGTTTCGTGGCCGAAGCAAGCACTGAGGCTGTCTTCTGGGTTGAAGGTGATGTGATTAAAACCCCTCCGCCGGGTCGAATCCTACGCAGTATTTCCCGCCTTTCCATACTTCAGGCTGCCAGGATAACCGGTCTCAAGGCCGTGGATGAGGAGGTAAAACCTGAAAAATTCATGAAATCCGATGAAGTATTTTTTGCTTCTGCTACCGGCAAGGTCTTGCCGGTAAGCCGTATCGAGGATCGAATTTTGGAGAATACACCTGGACCGGTGAGCAGGAAGCTTGCACGTCTGATGTCAGATATTTGCGCTGGAAAGGACGAGCGATTTAAAGACTGGCTTTTTCCTGTCAAGTAAAGGCGTTAAATAGGCTGGGCATTTAACCCCAGTTGAACACCCGGAGGGTCCCCGGTTCAACGGGGCGTGCGGGATAATACTTTTTTTATACAATTATTGATGAACTCGTAAAAAGTCAAAAATGGAACGGCAAAGTAAAAAGCTCCAAATGTAAGGCTTGCGAATCTTGAGGAATGAGACGTACTTACCAGTACGCCGCAATGACGAAAGATGAAGCGTAACGCAGCAGTTGGACTTTTTGCGAAGCCGTCATTATTAGATAGTAAAGCGTTCTGGAAGATACGAAATGAAGGGCTTTATCCCGACCGCAGAAAGCCACGGCTTTAGTCCCGACCTTTTGTGGTCGGGATGTCGTGCTTCATCGGCGTTACGGATAATGATTGGTTTGCATTTATCTTTCAGCAGCTTTTACCGATTTCAATTCAAGGATTTTTTGTAAAAGGTAAGAAATAACATTTCCTTTTTCTCTGGTTTAAAGCAGTTTTTAGTTTTTCAGTTGAAATATCTAAAAATTCCTATTAAATAAGATAATACGATTAACTAACCACATTACTATTTAGAAAAAGGGGGAATGAGTATGAACAAGGGAGATTTAGTCAAAGAGGTAGCAAAGGTGGTCAGTACTAAAAAGGAGGCCCAGGCAGCAGTGGATTGTGTTTTTTCAACCATTACCAACGCGTTGAAAAAGAAAGATGCAGTTACACTGATTGGTTTCGGAACATTTAAGGTGGCACAAAGGAATGCCCGGAAAGGAAGGAATCCACAGACAGGACAAGAAATGACGATCAAGGCAAAGAAAGTCCCCAGGTTTGTGCCTGGGAAAGCCTTAAAGGATGCTGTAAGTTAATTCCGATTCAAATTGGTTGTATATTAAGCCCTCATCGGGAGATACTTATCTTGATGAGGGCTTTCAAAGAGAGGGAAGACTTTTTAGTTCGGAAGGAGTACTTTCATGGTGAGTATCGACCATGTGCATATTCATGCAAGTGACCCCGCCAGGACGATCGAGTTCTACAAGAGTTTTTTCGGAGCGCAGGTAATCCAAGAACTCGAGAGCGTGGGAAGAAGACTAACGATCATGTCCTTAGGCGACAAATCCAGGTTATCCATTCTGCATGTCCCTCCAGCAGTGGAGAAACCGAATCCAGAGATGGCAAGTATTGATCACATCGGCATCGAAGTTGAAAATATAGAGGGGCTGATCAATCGGCTGAAAGAAAAAGGATTCACTTTTCCTGTAGATTTAACTCAATCCTCTTCTGGGGCTAAAATCGCTTTTTGCTTTGGACCTGATAACGTTTATCTGGAACTTATAGAGAGACCCTGACGGACCAGCAGGGATTGTGACGGCTGAAACATGTCAAAGAAATATCCAGAATGTCGGCCGCATAAATACTTAAACTGAGAATGTGAATGGGGCCATAAGTAAATAAGTATTTTTGACTTCCCATTTCAGTGAACTGAATTTGCGGCTCAAATCATCATTATTAACACTCACCTCCTCATTAAAAAAATTCAGGCCAAATCTCGATCTATTGAGAACCTCCCTGAGGACTAATTCTAGGAGACTATTTGTCAAGGAATTCTGCAACAGCCGGAAGATATTAGGCAATACAGAAATCAGTTTGCACAGTAGTTGGAAATTGACCAGAACAACACCCCTAAAAAATAAACCTTGCCAACATACAAACTTTTTATATTATAGTTTTGAGAATGGGAGTTTTGTATGAGCATAACAACAGTAAATATTTCTTTCCAAGACAGTCTCCTGGCTGATATTGACAAAGTTGCGAAACTAGAGTCTCAGCCCCGTTGACTACTTGAAAGAATTCGAAGCCAGATAGATTTTAAAGAATTCTTTACTCTTCAGGTTTCAGACAATCACTGTCTTCTTTATGATACTGACAGCTTCCTCAGGTGTGTCCACGAGACTTAAGAGGTCAAGGTTTGATATTGATATGGACTTCTCTTTTATTAAGGTTTCCTCTATCCAGTCAATCAGGCCTTTCCAGTATCTGGAATCTATGAGGATAACAGGGAAGGATTTTATTCTTTTGGTCTGAATCAGGGTGAGGGACTCAAAAAGTTCGTCAAGGGTTTCAAAGCCTCCAGGCATAATGATATAGGCTATCGCATATTTTACAAACATAACCTTTCTGATAAAAAAGTATTTAAAATCGAGTTGTACATTTGCGTATTAAAAAGGTGACATCGGTTCCGGAACGATTTATGAAGGGAGACAATGTGATAATTATTAAATAGTGTCATTCTTTCCAGGATACTTCATGCATTTTCATGGTTTCCCTAAAACCCTTAGGTTTAAATCTACCTTTTTCAATAAAAGGAAATCGGCTTCCTGATATCAAATGCCTTGTAACATCTGAAACTAAGATCTGTTCACCTTTTGCTCTGGAGGCAATCCGTGAGGCCACAACCACTGCTTGCCCAAACGGATGTTTACCCTCCCTTCTCACTACCTCACCGGTATTAATGCCCATACGTACTTTAATGGTAGGCATATTCCTGGATATCTCCTTCTGGATGTCACAAGCACACTTGATGGCTGCTGAAGCTGACTCAAAAGATAGCATGAAACCATCCCCAAGGTTTTGTAGCTCCCTTCCCCCGTATTTTTTTATTTGATTGCGGACAATCTTGTCGTGTTGGAGAAATATGTCTCGGGCAGCAGCATCACCGAGTTTTGTGACTAAGTCTGTGGATGAAACGATATCTGAAAAAACAATGGTAGCCTGTTCAACAACTTCAGATCCGTTGATGAGAAGGTCATCCACATCTCCCAGCCGATCTTTTTTAGTCATGATATCTAAGCTATCACTAACTGGTTCCACTGATTTCCCTTTGCCAATGAATTCTGAAATTTCTTCAATTATCTGAGCTGTTTCGCCATACCACCAGGGATGAATTTTCCCTTTCAATACCTTAAATCGAGCGTTGGGAATCTCAATAGCCAGCTGCCTGCCATTATCAATTGTAGTAACTTTGTCACCCTCTCGGTGCAAAATCAAGGTTGGAATATCAATACCGGAAAGAAGTTCGGAAACATCGAGTGAAAAGCAAAGCTCCAAAAGCTTAGCTGCTATTTCAGGACTGGCTGAATCTCGCTGGAACTTGGCAAGGCTTTGAAGTTCTTCCGTGTTAGCTTCAGGATAAAACATATCGGCAAGGGCCTTCGAGCCAAGGCCCCAAGATGCTCTAACAAGCGAGATTATGGCGGATCTAACTTCCTCTTTAGCAAGGTCTTTCCCCCTAGCATAGGCTCCATAGAGAATTAAACGCGTTACCTTTTTCGGATGCCGGGCCGTATATTCTATTGATACTGGACCTGCCATAGAACTGCCTAATAGATTAAATTCCTTAAGACCTAAATGGTTTATTACCGTTTCAAGGTCTAATAGCTCGGTTTCAAGAGTAAAGTCCTTTCTATTCCTATCGGATTGCCCGCATCCATGCTTATCGTAAGAGATGATCATTACTTCTTGGGCAAGCTGTCCCCAAAATTGTTTAGCAAACGGATCCTCGAAAATATATGAAAGACTCGTTACCCAAGAGGAGGGGCAAACCAATGGTTGGCCTCTTCCAAATTTTGAGTAAGCTATCTTTACACCATCTTCTCTTTTGACAAATTGGATAGAGGGTTTCACCATGATAAATTTGCTGTCTCAGGGTTTTCGATTTGAGGTTTTGAGTATTTTATCTTTACTTCAACAGAATTGGAAGGACATTTTATTTTTAAAGTATTGCTAGTTCTTCCTCAGTTTTTTTCACCCATCCATCGGCACCGCAGTCTTTGTAAATCTCTATGGCTTTGCTAAGGTTTTCCTTGGCTCTTGATCGATCCCCCTTTCGTTTAAGCAGTTCGGCATAAAGGGCATAATCCCTAGCCAGAAACCACGGCGTTTTATTTCGTTTATCCGCTTCAATAGCTTTCTGAATCCAGGTTTCCCCCTCAGACAAGCGCGGGCCATTCATATTCAATAGAATTTTGCCAATATATCTCGCACCCCAGCCTAAAAGGGCTTTTACCCTAATATTATCATAACATTCAACAAGTTTGCTCAATATGATATCTTTATTATTACCTGATACGTTTGAAAAAGTGACATATATTTTCGAGATGTTTATAAAGGAGGGGGCAAATCCGCCACGCTCCATGAAGAGCTCGATCGTGTTTTTAAAGTGACTCGTGGCCCTTTCATGCTCACCCATAACATCGTACATTTCCCCTAACCAGAAAGACGCCCAACCTTGCCAAACTACATGATTGCTTTTTTCGCAAAAACTAAATCCCTGCGTAAGATTGTCCTCTGCTTCGTCGAACAGCCCCTTGAAAAAACAAGATACTCCATGACTTACATGGGCTATCCCTGTAGCAAATATGTCATCTGTTTCCTTTGCTAACTGTAGAGACTCCCTGCTCGTTTGATATGCAAGGTCAATACTTCCTCGAAAAACATAATTGATGAAGCTTATAGTGCTTTTCGCAGTTACAATACTGATTGGATTGTTCGCTGTTATGCTCAAGTCTAGTGAATTCTTCTGATAGGAGAGGCCTTTCTCAAATTCGCAATTAACTGACAGGTATGACCCCAAGAAGTAGCTTGCAAACCATAAGGAGATTAAATCCCTTACTTTTTTCGAGATCTTTATTGCATCACTCAAATATCGAATGCCTTCCGAGTCGCCTTCTTTTATATAGAGTTTATAGCTCCCTATTGCTGTATAAATAGCGGGTAGCCTTCTTTGATAATTAAGTTCAAGGGCTAAATCAACTATCGGAGAAACAGCATCTTTTGCCTTGGTGTGGTAATTCAAACTCATATAATAGCCCGAAAGTATTGCCCTTGCATCAATGATCTTCCTTTTGATGATATCGGTACCTGGCATCTTCTCAAGACAGAAGACCCTCTTGTTTGCATACGAAATTGCCTCGTTGAATGAGTAGCTTGCCTGTGCTTTCTTTCCAGCTAACTTTGCATATTCAGCGCCTTGTTCATAATTTTCGCTTTCAGTAAAGTGTTCAACTAATACCCCATAATGCTGATCAATATTATCTTTATATAAATCTTCAATAGCTCTGCCTATCTCCTCATGGAGCTTTCTTCTTTTAGTGGATAATATCGAATCATAAACCACCTCTTGTGTGAGGGCATGTTTGAAGATGTAGGTGGAGTGAGGATATATCCCCCTCTCATAGAGAAGCTCCAAGTCCTTTAAGGCTGACAGGCGAGAGAGCAATTCCTTCTCTGGCAGACCTGTTATTTGCTTTATCAACTCATAGCTAAACTCCCTCTCGATAACGGACCCGGTCTGAAGTACCTCTTTCGCGCCCTCAGGCAGAGAGTCAACCCTGGCCATGATCACGTCCTGAATGGTGGAGGGGATGGTTACTTTCTGGATTTCCTTTGAGAGGTTATATTTGTTGTCTTTTTTCTCTATAATGTTAAGATCTCTGAGGGATCGAATGAACTCTTCCATGAAAAAGGGTACGCCTTCTGTCTTCTCCAGGATCAATTCCTCCAAATCATTGTCAATTTCCTCGGTTTCCAAAAGATGAGTCACCATTGAAAGACTTTCCCGGTTAGAGAGACGGTTTAAGTTCACCCGGCTGTGATATGATCTTCCACCCCAGGTGTGCACATACTCGGGCCGGTAAGTAAAGATCAGAAAGACCCTTGCTCCTGATATACTCTCCAATAGGTACTTCAACATATCCTCTGAACTCTTATCCATCCAATGGAGGTCCTCAAAAGCCATGATCAGAGGCCGTATCTCTGAACCTTTGAGAATGATTCTCTTCAATGCCTCAATGATTCGGTCTTTTCTTCCCTCAGGGCTCATGGGAATTTTATCGATACCACTGTCTTTGACCGATAATATCTCCAGAAGGTATGGAAGCGTAGAGGCTTCATCAGTCCCTAATACTTCCAGTTGTCTTTTAACTTTTTCCTTGACTTCGGAATCTCCATCACCCTCACGGATATCGAAGTTTGCTTTCAGGATGTCTATGACCGGATGATATGCCACACTACGGCTGTAAGAGAGACACTTACCCTCTAAGAAGGTCGCGCCCTCATTGGCCACTGCCTTTCTGAACTCATACAAAAGCCTGGATTTTCCTACCCCGGCTTCCGCCATGATGGAAAAGGCCTGGCCCCGACCTGACTTTACTCTCTCAAAACCATCCAGTAAAAGCTCAAGTTCCCTCTCCCTTCCTACAAAATGGGTCAATCCACGTTCAGTACTGACATCAAAGCGTGTCCTTCTGGTACTGGGGGCGATCACCTTGTAGATTCTAACTGGTTGTTCCTTCCCTTTAATCTCCCTTTCCCCTAAAGCCTCAAACCGGAAAAAGCCTTCGGTGAGCTTGAAAGTATCCCCTGTTACATAGGTAGTCCCCGGTTCTGCTAAGCCCTCCATCCTGGAGGCCAGATTTACCGTGTCACCTACCACCTTGAACTCAACCCTAAGGTCGTTTCCAAGGGTGCCTACGACTACTGGGCCAGTGTTGATGCCGACCCTCATCTTGATAGGTGGTATGGCCTTTGTCCCTTGTTTCATTTTGTCGCTAAATCTCGCCATCTCCCGGTGAATCGCTAGCGCCGAATGCATCGCCCGCTGCGGGGCATCTTCCAACGCAATGGGGGCACCGAAGAGGGCCATGATCCCGTCACCGGTCATCTCGTTGACAGTGCCCTCGTAATCGTGGACCTTATGGATGAGGATCTCATATACCTGGTCCATTATAGAGTAAGCCTCTTCAGGTCCCAAACTTTCGACAAGGGAGGTAAACCCCTCCATGTCGCAGAACATCACTGTAACCTGCTTGCGCTCCCCTTCGATTTTATTTCTTTGGCTTAGGATTTTTTCAGTAATGCCTTCAGGAAGGTAACGCCGGATCTTTTCTATTTTTTCATCATAAGAGAGCTCTCTGGGGGTTGGCTCAGAAGGAAGGGTTAGATGGTGGCCACATTCACCACAGAATTTATCACTGGGAAGGTTTTCAGAGCCACACTGAGGGCACATTAAAAGGAGTTTTGCCCCGCACTCATGGCAATATTTCCTCTCATCAGAATTTTCAGCCTGGCATTTTAGGCATCTCATTTGTTCCTCCAAAAGAATTGGAAGGACATTTTATTTTTAAAGTGTGGCTAGTTCTTTCTCAGCTTTCCTCACCCACCCATCAGCACCGCATTCTTTGAAAATCTCTATTGCACTTTGAAGGTTTTCTTGGGCCTCTGATTTCTCTCCCTTCCGTCGAAGAATCGCAGCATAAAACGAGTAATCTCTACCCAGCTCAAATAACGTCCCATTCCTGCTGTCTGCTGTAATAGCCTGTTTAATCCATTCCTCTGCTTCTGATATTCGCCCTTCATCCATGCTTAATAAGATTTCACTGATATATCTCCGAATCCATCCTTCAAACAGTTTTGCCTTGACTACTTTAACATAACCATAAATAGCCTCTAAACTGACATCTTCTTTGTTGTGTAATACTTGGGTTCTCGCTAAGCCTATCTTGCTCACGATGTTATTAGAAGGCCAGGTGCCATTACGATCAAATAGAGAGGTCGCCTTTTCATAATGATCTCTCGCTTTCTTGTATTGTCCGGTTTCGAAATAGACTTCGCCCAAAAATTGATTGCTCCACGGGTGCCACCAATCATGATTGAGCCTCTCACTGAACTCTCTACCTATGGAAAGAAGTTCGACTGCCTCCTGAAAAAAACCTTTACCAAAGCAAGAAATTCCATGACAAGAATAGGCAAATGCTTTTGAATAAATATCGCCGCTTTCTGCGGCTATCCTAACAGCTTGGCGACTTGTCTCATAGGCAAAGTCAATCCTGCCCTGATAATAATATACGAGATGACTTAAGAGGCTTTTAAGAGTTGCTTCTAGCCAGGAAATCTTTGCCGCCCTAACGATTTTCTCCGTTCTCCCTATATTGATAGCTGCCTTCTCAAGTTCGCAATTGAGACATTGAGCACATCCGATCCAATAATTGACTGAAGCCAAATCAAACATATCCTCTATCTCTTTCGAAATTCTTAAGGCTTCCTCTAGATGCTCAAATGCCCTTGGATAATTCTCCTCTACAGCAAACTCGTAGGTCCCTATTATTGTCAGAATTTGAGACATTCTTTTATCATTACCACCCTTGAGAACCGATTCAATGACTGGAGCAACAATCTCTCGCGCTCTCTTGAAATAGTTCATCTCCAGCAGCAAAATACCCACTATTATACGGAAATTAATGATCTTCTCCTCAAGACCATCTGTTCTGGGCAACTTCTCGAGAGCCGAAACTGTCTTGAGTGCATAGTCGATTGCCTCGTTCAATGAACCGGTCTCCATTAGTCTCTTGCTGGCTAATTTTGAATACTCTGACACTTTCTCATAGTTTTCACTATCAATGAAGTGTTCAGCTAATATCCCGTAATAAGCATCAATATTGTCCTGATATAATTGCTCGATGGCATTGCCAATCATTTCATGAAACCTTTTCCTTCTTTTGGTTAATATTGAATCATAGACTACCTCTTGGGTCAGTGCATGTTTGAAGATGTAGGTAGATTCAGGATATATCCCTCGCTCGTAGAGTAGCTCTGCGTCCTTTAGGGCTGACAGGCGAGAGAGTAATTCCTTCTCTGGCAGACCCGTTACTTGCTTTATCAATCCATAGCTAAATTCCCTCTCGATCACGGATCCTGTTTGTAGCACCTCTTTCGCGCCCTCGGACAAGGAGTCAACCCTTGCCATGATCACGTCTTGAATCGTAGAGGGTATGGTTACTTTTTGGATATCCTTTACGAGGTGATATCTGTTGTTTTTTCTCTCTATGATGTTAAGGTCTTGAAGGGATCGCATAAACTCCTCGATGAAGAAGGGTACGCCTTCTGTCTTCTCCAGGATCAGATCTACAAGATCTCTTTCTATCTCTTCAGTGCCCAGAAGATTGGTCACCATGGCAAGGCTCTCACGGTTGGAAAGCCGGTTTAAGTTCACCTGGCTGTGATACGATCTTCCGCCCCAGGTGTGCACAAACTCGGGGCGGTAAGTAAATATTAAGAAAATCCTTGCCCCTGATATATTCTCCAATAGATACTTCAATATATCCTCTGAGCTTTTATCAATCCAGTGAAGGTCCTCAATGGCCATAATTAGAGGCCGTATCTCCGAGCCTTTAAGAACGATTCGCCTCAGTGCTTCGATGATCCTGTCTTTTTTCGCCTCAGGACTCATAGGTATTTTATCAATTCCGCTGTCTTTAACCGATAAAAGCTCTAAGAGATATGGAAGCGTAGAAGCTTCATCGGTCCCCAATGCTCTCAGGCCTTTCTTGACCTTTTCCCTGATCGCAGAATCCCCATCGCCCTCCTGGATATCGAAGTTCGCCTTAAGGATGTCTATGATTGGATGATAGGACACGCCCCTGCTGTAGGAGAGGCACTTTCCTTCTAAGAAGGTCGCATCTTCGTTAGCCACAGCCTTTCTGAATTCATACAAGAGCCGGGATTTACCTATCCCTGCCTCGCATACGATAGAAAATGCCTGACCTCTGCCTTCCTTTGACCGCTCAAAACCATTGAGCAGAAGTTCAAGCTCACGTTCCCTTCCAACAAAGGGCGTAAGACCCCGCTCAGCACTGACATCAAACCTAGTCCTCCTGGAGCTTGGGGGCGAGCACACGGTAGAGTTTTATTGATGCTTCTTTTCCTTTAACAATTTTTTCTCCCAAGGCCTCAAATCGGAAGAGTCCTTCTGTGAGTTTGAAGGTCTCATCCGTAACATAGGTGCTGCC